>Ga0196976_1000691_pt1 | contig 19780 bp, 15 predicted proteins | sample S3v_513CmetaG_FD_148644 | JGI IMG/M metagenome (GOLD analysis project Ga0196976, IMG submission 148644) | Soil microbial communities from Anza Borrego desert, Southern California, United States - S3+v_5-13C | ecosystem: Environmental > Terrestrial > Soil > Desert | place: USA: California...
GCGTCAAGCCGAGTTCGGCCGCCAGCAACCGGGCTTCGCGCATGGCCCCCTGTTGCACCTTGAAGGCCGGGTGAACCGACTTGCCCTTTTCGCCTTCGATGATGCGGCCTTCCGCCTGCATGATGTCCTCGCACTCCCGGATGGTGCCGGCGGCGGTGACGTAGCTTTCCAGGGTTGCCAGCACATCGGGCGTCAGCAGCCGGCGGCCATGCAGCTCGGGGGCGGCGCGCTTCCATTCGGCCTTGGCATAGGGCGAGAGCCAAGCCGGCGGTTTCGGGCAACGGCCCAACGCCGCGCCCCCATCCCCGTTTCCCAGCTTCGGTTTCCGCCCCTTCATCGAAAATCCCCAATTTCCCCGTGACTGCGCGCAAGATCCCTGGCCGGTACCTGCCCCCTTGGCCGGGAAATTCTGAACCCCCTATGGGGTGCCCGCTTTGCCGTGGGTCTTGCCGTTGTGGTGGCGTCGGCAGAGCGTTTGGAGGTTCGTCGGGTCAAGTCGGCGGTGTGGTGCCGTCCGGATCGGCTGGATATGGTCCACGTCCACGTCCTCAGCAGAGCCGCACACCGCACAGGCCGGATGCCGGGCCAGATGCTCCGCCCGCAGCTTGACCCAATCGGCGTCATAGCCGCGTTGGTGCCGGTTGCCCCGCGCCCGCTCTGCCGCTTGGGCGCACCGCTGGCACCGCTTTCCAGCGGGGATCAGGGCGCCGCAGCGACAGAGGCGGAGCGGGGCACTCGGCACGGTCTTACGCCCCCACCTTCAGCTTGCGCAGGGCTTCGGCCTTCCGCACGCCACCGGCCACCCGGCGCCGGGCATGGAACCTCACTTTTCCTTTCGTGCGCTGCGTGAAGTCGTCACGCAGGATCGATACACCGATGCGGTCGAACACCCGGTAACCCTGGGTGAAGTCGCCGAACACGATGGGCACGGCGCCGGCCGCCACGTTGGGCATGTCGGGCACCTCCACCACCGGGCGCCCCAGGATCGTGGTGGCCGGGGTGCCGTTGATGCCCTGGACAAGGGCGAGGTACTGGCCGTTGCCATCCTTCAGCTTGCGCACGGCGCCCAAGACGGCGCTGTTCATCGTCCACACCGCGTTGGTCCGGTAGGGCGTGGGGACGGCGTGGAACAAGTCGATCAGGCTGTCCGCCGTGATCAGGTTCGCGTCGCCGCTCAGCAACTCGGGAATGGTGGTGTCGGCCATGAAGCCGAGCGGCCGGGTGGTGCCGGTGCCGTTGACGAACGCCTGCCCCTCGGACAGCCCGAAGGCTTCACCCAGGTCGGCGGCGATTTCGGCCGCGATGTCGACGGCGCTGTCCTCCAGCAAGGAAAGCGACACGTCGCAGAAGGTCGTCAGCTCCTTCACGGCGTAGTCGGAGCGACCATAGCGGGCCTCGGAACCCGTGCCGTCCCGGTCGTCCATCTCCTCCACCCACGTCGCGGCCGGCAGCCCAATGCGCTTGGGAATCTGGACGGTCCCACGGGAGGTCTGGCGCACCGTGGCAAGCTGGCGGATGGGGCTGAACAGCACCACGGTCTTGTCGATTTCGGCGACGAACTCCGGCGGCACCAGGAAGCCGCCCGACTCGTCGTCGGACACCCGCAGGGTCTTCACCTCGGTGAAGTCCATACCCTCGCGGCCGGCGCGGAGGTAGTTCTCGAACGCCTTCACCTCCGGGGCCGTGTCGCCCTTCGCCTCGGTGGTGGCACCAGCGCCGGGGCGACGGAGGATGGTTTCGATCCGCTCGACACCCTTGGCGGTGTTGCCGATGGTGCCCTCAACGGTCTTCAGGCGCTTGTCGATGTCGGCGACGCTGGTTTCCAGCGCCGACACCCGATCATCGGTGGTCTTGTCGGTCGCGGTATCCGCCGCGGCGGTCTGTTCAGCCATGGTCTTGCTCTCGGTTTGGGTTGCCGCAGCGGCGGCGGGGAAGCTCTTCACGCTGGTGATGCGGGCGGCCGGGGCGGCGGGCACGGCGACGATGGACACCTCCACGAGGTCCACCTCCTCCAGGCGGCGGTATCCGCCGGAGAGACGAGATGCCTTGACGGTCTTGAAGCCGATGGACAAGCCCAGCGCGGCACCGGCCTTGACCAGGCGGTGCGCCTCGTCGGCCTTGGCGGTGCCCAGCGCCAGCTTGCCGCGCACCTTCAGCCCGCCGGCCGTTTCGGCGATGTCCGTCCAAGCGCCGATGGGGGCGGCGGGATCATGGCTCCACAGCATCGCGGGCATGGTGCCGCGCGCCTTATGGTCGGCCAGGGAACGGGAAAAGGCGCCCGGCGCCACCACGTCGCCCACCCGGTCAGGCGAGCCATTGAAGGGGCTGGCGATGCCTTCGATGGTCCCGGCTTCGGGATCGACGCTGCTCAGCTTGATTTCGAGGTCGAGGCTTTCACGATCCATGGCCGGCGCCCTCCGTGCTGGTCGAACCGGCCTCGGCGTCGGCGACGTTGAGCGGCATGCGGAACCGCTCGCCCCCTTCGTAGGGAGGCCGGTTTTCCGCCGCCCGCACCTCGTTGGGCGACATGAAGCCGTACATGATGCCCCGCGAGTAGGCCAGGAACCGGGCCGCCAGATCGGCGCGGGCAATGTCGTCCACCAGGAACTCGAAATAGAACTCGTCCCGCTCCTCGGGCTTCAGCAGGGTCAACGCCAGAGCGTCGGTGATGCTGCGGAAGATCGGCAGCATGCAGAACGTGAGGAACTGCTGCCCCAAGGCTTCGGCGTTGGCGTGCGTCACCCGTTCCAGATCGTTCAGCAGGGACAGCGGGATGCGCCAGAAGCGGGAGACTTCGGCGATCTGGTGGCGCCGCATTTCCAAGGTTTGGGTATCGACGCTGTTGAGCTGGACCTGGGTGAAGTCCATGTCCTCATCGAGGATCATGGTTTTTCCGGCGTTACCGGCACCGCTGTAGAAGGCGCTGAACAGGGCGCGGATACGCTTCAGCGCCTCTTCAGTCTTACGCCCCTTCACCTTGAGCATGCCGGCCGGCTTGGCACCACGCCCGAACAGCCCAGCGCAGTGGGCCTCCAGCGTCAGGGCAAGGCCGATGGCCTCCCGCGCCAGTTCCACCGGAGCGGCGCCCTTGTAGACGTCCAGGCCGGGGCCACGCACATGGAGCACGTCGGCGCGGCTGTAGGTGCGCTGAGTGCCGTTGCCGGCGGTGACGGTGTAGACCGGCTGCATCGTCAGGGCATCGGCTTTGATCGACACCCGGCGCGGATCGAGGGGGATGGCCTCCAACGCGTTGCCGTCGCCGTCCCGGCCCACCCAGGCGTAGGCGTTGCCGAAGGTGGCGAGGTGGGTGCCCAGCAGCAGCTTGAACTCGGCGGACGTGGTCCACTCGTTCGGCTGGCGCAGCACCTTGGCGGCGGGGTGCTCGGTCACCCGCTCCCGGCCGCCGTCCTGGGTGCGGCGGTACAGGTGGAGCGGCACTTGCTCCACCGTCTCGGCGATAATCCGGATGCAGGCAAAGGCCGGGCTGCACCGCATGGCCGCCTCGGGGCCAACCTGAATGCCGGCCGCAGTCGGCGTAGCGGCGCCCAACAGGGCCGCCCACGGGTCATCCGCCGACGCGCTCTTGCGCTCCCACAGAGATTTGAGCTTTTGGAACATTGTCGGCCAGCATGGTTGCCCGTCACCCTGCCATGGGGCGAGCAATTGCGCGGCCTGTCAAAGACCGGTTGCCGGCGCAACGGATTTAGCTTTACCCGTCTTTACCGGTGTTTTCCGGAGTTTCTTGGATCGCCCGAGATAGCCCGGCGGGCTACTCGGCAGCGTGCCTTTTCCGCTTCGACGCGGAGCGGATTTATTTGGCGAGGTGTGCTCAGCTCCACCACTCCGGGTCTATGCCGTCCCAGGAATCTTCATCGCCGTCAGACAGGATAGCCGGGGTGATCGTGTAGACCCGCACCGGCTTCGAAAAGCCGGGGAGGCGGCGCGGCTTCTGCGGCTTGCCGTCGCTGCCCACCGCCAGAACGCCCCGGCGGGCGAGAATTTTGGCGACGCTCCCCGCATCCATCCCGGAGCAAACCTCGGTGCGCCATACCTCGGGCAGCACGAGGTATTCAACGCCACCGCTACCGTCATCGGCCTTGAACCCGGCGCGGTTGGGGATGCGAACGTCCATAGGAAGGCCCTGCCCGTCACGCGGGATCAGCCGGCCCATAGGCTCGAACCGGGAAGAGCCGTGCATCTCGACGAAGCGGCGGACGGCGGCAATAGCGTCCCGCTCTTCGGCGGACTCGATGCCGCCGCGTCCATCCAGCCAATCGGCAAAGCATTTGGCAGCGGCGATCCGGGCATCCCCCGGTTGCCACGGCAGGACGCCAAACGCCGTCGCCAGTTCACCGGCAGCCGCCACCAGGGCGAACCGAGCGGCCACCCGGCCAATTTGCCCATCGGCGCCTTGCGGGCAGTATTCGGCGGCGAATTTCGCCCGGAACGAAGAGACCTTTTCGGCGGCGTCTTCAGGGGCCGCCGCAAGCCTGTCGAGGAATGCTCGGGCAGCGGTCCCAAAGTGATCGGCGCTGGCGGCCTTGAGATGTCGGGCCAGTCCATCGGCACTGGAAAAGCCGTGGAGTTCTTCGAACAGTCCCAGGCCTGCCCCGGCGTCGGCAGGAATGTCCACGACGCGGACCTGTTGTCCGGCAGCGGCGCGGCGACCTTTGCCGTCTTCGGCCAGCTTGTCGGCAATCCCAATCTCGCCTGACGACAAGAACAACGAGCGCCACTCGGCAGCCGCACGGCCTTCGCCGGTGCGGCCGGCGCGTGCTTTACCCGCCCCATTGGCGATCATATAGGCGGCAGCGCCAGCGGCAGAAGGGGCGATCTGCGCCAGTTCGTCCAGGCACAAGAGCGTATCACAGTGACCCACGGCCACCGCCTCAAGGCCGTTGTCTGTCGCGCGCCACTGGCGGACGTAGCCCTTGACGCCACCACCGCCCCATACCGAGCCAGCCACCACCAGCGCCGTCGACTTGCCGGTTGAGGATGCGCCGCGCAGATGGAAGCCGCCCGACTCCGCGCCGGTCAGGTGAAGCAGCGGCGCGGCGAAGGCAGCCGACAGTGCCAGGGCAAGGCGCGAGTTGCCCACGGCGTAGCGAGCGACGTTCTGGCGCCACCCATCCAGCGTTCCACGAACTCGAAAGGCATGATCCAGGGTGCCGGCGGCCTGGAGAAGGACGGCTTCGCCGCTGGTATCGCCCAGGGTCGCATCCGGCAAGACGAAGGCCCGGCCATGCCAGCCGATCCGGCCGACGCAACGCGCCTTGTTCTTCGGCTGCGCCGTCGAGATGTATTCGTGGAGGGCATCGCGGGCGAACTTGCCGGGGGCCATCACCAGTCCGAGGGACAGCAGCCTTTCGCGGTATGCGGTGCCGTCGCCGGCCAGCGACGACATGGGCATTGCCCAATCCTTGGATCGGCCGTCGCGATCCGCCACCCGCAGCAGCCGGCCCCACTCTTCGCCATCGGCGTTGCGGGTTTCGGCCACCACCTCCAGTCGGGAGCATACCCAGCGCCATTCGACGTTGACGGCGCCGGTGTCCTTGTCCACGCGCTCCAAGCGCTTTTCTACGCCGTGATCCGTCAGGCGGAACAGGCCATCCAGCGCGGGCGCGCGGGTCCGCTCCACCATCCGCTCAATCTGACGCTCCGACAGATCGGTTCCCTCGATCTTATCCCAGGCGCTCAGCACGGCGGCGATGTCGTCGCGCTCGAACCCCCGCCGGGACAGTAGCCCGGCCATGCTCATCGCCAGGGCGCTCCGGCTACCGTCCTTCAGTCCTTCGGTGCAGCCGAGCCAGCGGCGCAACACGTCGTCATCTTCACGCAGCAGGGCGGCGAGGCGGCCCCGCAGCGGTTCATCCATGCTCGGTTCGGCGCGCCAAAGGCATAAGGCCCGGAGGTCGTCCGCGCCGGCGCTGGTGTCGTTGGCGGCGAGAAGACGGGCAACGCTGGTACCCCGTCCCTTTGCGCGCTTGGTAGCGTTGGGCAGGTTGAGGGTGCCGGGCAGGCGCAACAGCCTGTCCACATTGCGCACCTTATCGGTGCTGAAGCACAGTTCGAGGAGGCGCCCGAGCTGTTCAGCGCGTGCCGTCGCCGCGCCGTCTTTGCCGTCCAGTTCTTCTGGATCGGATCGGCGCCAGAGGACTTGGAATCCGTTCCCGGTGTCGACGATGAAGGTAGGCGGCGTCGGGGATAGCATGTCCAGCATGGACGTGATGCCTTCCAGCCGGACGCGCTCGCGCTCCAGTCCGCCAGGGCGGGCCTCCTCGGTCGGAGACGGATCGATATCGAGCCACAGGAATTCGGAACGCTCAATGTCGTCCTTGCTCGGCTTTTTCGTTGGCCGTCCCCGCACCGCGTTCACGGTGTAATACAGGTTGGCGTGCCCCTGCCGTTGCCCGATCCAGCGCCGAAGCGAAGGGGTGTCGCTGGTGTCGAAGGTCGCCGTTTCCGTCGCACCGTCGGGGACGATGGCGCAGAGACAAACCGCCCCCTCTGGCCGGAGGGCCTGGAGGAACCGCACGGCTTCCGCCACGTCGCCTTGGGGGTCGCTTTCGTTTTTCGGGGCGGCGCTCATCGTTCGATAGCCCTCAGCGGGTTCCGCCATAGCGCTTCGCGACCGCATCAGCGAACGCCTTGCGCGCGAGGGTATCCAGCGTCTTGCTCATTTCGCGATCTATGATGCAGATGCTGGGCAGGCTGCCGAATCCGCCACGGTCGGGAGCCATGACGGGAACGTCCACCGCGAACGGCCCCACCTTGATCCGGACGCGGGCGAGCCGCCCCCCATCGGGGTCGATGCTGACGTTGAGGATTTCCGGTTCCATGGTCAGGCCGCCGCTTCGCTGGTGCTCTGCATCGGATCGGACAGCTTCGCGAGCGCCCAAGCGTCCAGTTCGCTGACAGGGTATAAAGGACTTCTGTTCAGCCGTTGAAAACGCGGGCCGCCGCCGACGCTCGCCCATTTCGCCAAGGTCGCCGGCTTCACCTCGATCCCGTGGGCGAGGCGCAGGTATTCGGAAGCCTCCCAGCGGCGAAGGCGCGGCTTGCGCAGGGCCGGCGGTAGGCAAAGCTCGGGCATCTGCGGCCGAAGGCTATCCCCCGGCCGGCCATCCATGGCCTTCATGTTTCAATCTCCGAGAAGGAAGAGGGCGGGGGCGCGACGGCCCCCGGCTGATCAGTCGCGCTCGCCGATGATGGCGCTTTCTTCCTCGGTGTAGTGCGCGATCAGTTCACGCAACTTACCCACGCGGAACGTCGTGACCTTGCGGATGTCGGTGCCGCTGAAGAGCACCCGGTCCCACTCGGAAGCGGCGGGGACTTGGTCGGACGGGTACGCCCGGCCGGTGGGCGGGACGAAATAGTCCTCCACGTAGGAGATGGCACGCGCCTCGGGATGCTGCTTGGCGGCATTGGCGACTGCGCACGCGATAACGCCCGCCTTGGCCGCTTCGAACCCGTCGTCCATCAATTCGCGGAACAGCCAAAGCGCGATCATGTCGTCGGGATCGAACAGGCGGGCGCGGCCGGGAACCGTGTTAGGCGCACAGGGGAAGCGGCCCGCTGCCACGTGCTCGTTGAAGCGGTCACGATCGATACGGGCCACACGACAGGCGGCCATAGTGGTCAACTTCGGGGGCATGGTCGTCCTCCAACCTCTTGTGATTTTCAAGAGGTAATGCAGCCTCTCGAAAAAAACAAGAGGTGTTTGGAAGGGGCCATCGGAACCAGCGTCGGCGCGGGAGGCTATCGGCCTTGCGCCGCGGCGCGGGTAGCCGCCGCATGGTCGAACAGTGTCGCCCATGCCCGCGTAGCCCGAGAGAGGGCGTCCTGCGCGGCTTGGGCGACGAAGCCATATGCGTCGCGGCATTCCGCCGGCAACTGGTCTTCCATCAGCCGCAAGGCGTTCAGGCCGTTGCGGGCAGCCGTCAGCGGCTCTTCCATCACGAAGGCCAGGGCGTAGAGGGTGTCATCCGCCTCCGATGCCGTAGCGGCCTTGTCCTCTTCGGCCGCCATATCACGGAGCCGATCCATCATGGCGGCGCGCCGGTCAGCCGGCAAAGCGGCTAAAAGCGCCCGCGCCTCGGCAATGTCGGACGAGAAGTCGGTGGGGGCTTCTTCCTGCACCGGAACGCCCATTAGGGGCGCGAGGCTGCGAATCAAGGCCCATTCCGGGTCGTACTCCGGTTTGGTCCACTTCCCCTCGTCGTCCCACGGCAGCGGCGGAAGGGCGGTGCCGTAGATTAGGGCGTCCTCCAGCGCCTTCGATTCCATCCGCTTGGCCCAGGCCATCACCAGCTTGAAGCGCAGGCCCGGCACGGTTCGGGCGGGGATGGCGTTGATCGCATCCCGCAGATCGGAGAAGCGGTCGCACAGCTTGGTGGCCGGATCGCCCTCCGTGACCGCATCGAATTCCCGGCCGACGCGCTGCCATTCGGCGATCAGGGCGAACAGCTCGGCGTCGGCCGCCGGATCGAGGGGCAGCACCAAGGCGGCGGGCGCATCCGCCTTCCGGCGGCGAACCTTGGGGAGGCGAAACCGGCAGCCCTTGAACCGGGGATGCTTCAAAAGGTCGATCACCTTGGCGAAGCAGCCGGGCGGCGATGAGGCGTGGGGGGGGGGCGTTCGCGCCCATCGGGCGCGGCGGATGCGGCGGTCATGGCGGAACCTCAGTTGCGCGGGTGGTTACGCATGTTGTATAGTTCGACTCACCACGTCACGTCAATACATAAGGTATAGATTTATGCATAACGTGCAGATTACGCCAGCGCAGTGCCGTGCTGCGCGGGCTTTGCTGGGGATGCAACAGGAGGAGTTGGCGAACAGCGCAAAGGTGGCTCGGAAAACGCTCGCTGATTTCGAGGGGCAGAAATCCTCCCCACAGCCCCGCACTCTCGACGCGATCCGCATTGCCCTAGAAGCGGCCGGGGTAGAGTTCATCCCGGAGAATGGGGGCGGGGCTGGGGTGCGGCTCAAAAAGCAGCCTCCGGCGCTGGATGAGATGCTGTCCTGATTCCGGCGCTGTGCTGGAGGTTGCCAAAATTGGAGTGCAGTTGCGCAAACCCAATCCGTCCGCGTAAGCTCGCCCATCCTTTGTAGCTTTGGTTGCTCCTCATGGTCCAAGTGATGCACCTGTATGTCGATGACTCGGGAACACGTCATCCAGACAGGAAGCCTAAACATAACCCCGCGCACAATCGGGACTGGTTCAGCCTTGGCGGCGTTCTCATTAGGCAAGAGGACGAGGCTATCGCGCGCACAGCTCACGCTGAATTCATGGGGCGTTGGGAGTTGGACCCTGACGAGGTGTTCCTGCACTCCTGGGACATTCGGCACATGAAGGGGGACTTCACCTGGCTAGCGGGTCGCAGCGAAGAGGAGCGCAATCGGTTTATCGAAGATCTGTACCAGCTTATGGCGCGCCCACCGTTTACAGGATTTGCATGCGTGATTGACAGGCCCGGCTATGACGCTCGCTACCTTGAGCGTTATGGGCGGCAGCGATGGATGCTCTGTAAAACAGCTTTCTCTGTCTTACTGGAGCGGGCAGCCAAACATGCCCGTAAAGAGGGATATAAACTAAAGGTGTTCGTTGAAAAAGGCGATCCCGATGTAGATCGGACTATGAAAGGATACTATGCCGATTTAAGATCAAATGGGATGCCTTTTGATGGGGGCGGAAATCAAATATATAAGCCTCTGACAGCATCCGAGTTCAACGAGACACTTTATGAGTTTAGGACAAAGAATAAGAGCTCTCCTATTATGCAGCTGGCCGATATTTATCTCTGGCCGATGTCAATGGGTGGTTATCATCGCAGCAATATCACATATGCGCGTCTCAAAAAGGACGGCAAATTGATTGATTGCTCGTTAAGTGATGAAGCAATCCCTTATCTCGGGATCAAATATAGCTGCTTCGAGAAAGTAAAAATAAAGCCTTAAAAAACCAAAAGCCCGGAACGACGTTCCGGGCTTTGATCAGCCGCCTTACGGCGACCTCGCAGGCTAGGCCTAAGAGTGATATAGCGTTGCCCAACCTTATCTGGAAGATTAAATTTCGAGGTAGAGCCTCTCGCCAACGATGCTGTTGCCCATTCGGGCCATGTCGCTCACATGCGCGTTTAAACGCCCTCAGTTGGCCGCCAGATGCTCCCTGGATGCGCTCAACGCCTGCTCCGACTAGGGGGGGTGGCGGCATGGCACAAGGCCATTCCCTAGTCAATTTAAGGGCGGTTGCAAGCCAAGATTCAGATAAAAAAGTTGTGGATAACTCTTCCGCTCTGCTGGCTTCCCATCGTCGAACCACTCTCTGTCGGTGTTGCGCCAGCATTCTGCCCCCGAAATAACAAAGGGGGTGCGCTCCCCTCACCGGCAACTTGTTACCCTTGTTACCCAAACCGCCAGGACGAGGGTAACAGCCCACAGGCACCGCAACCGACTGATTTGAAACGCTTTCTATCTATTGTTACCCTTGTTACCCATGTTACCCGCGAGATGATAGGCTCGCGTGAAGCGGTCACGCCTTCCGCTTCCGCCCCTTTGTGATCGGCACCACCTCGGCGGCGGGCTTTCCTATCATGAAGCCCTGAATGCGCCGGGCCACCCGGTCGGCGGCGGCGAGCAGCGCGCTATCCAGGTGATGGATGTACCGGCCGGTGACGCTGCCGACGGAATGCCCGAGCATGGCGGCGATGGTCGGTTCGGTGAACCCCATGTCATTCGCCACCGAGGCGAAGCTATGCCGCAGGATGTGCGGGGTGATGTGGAGCAGGCCCGCGCGTTTGGCGATGCGCTTCCAGCCTTGGGGCACGCCGCCATAGGGCCGATTGCCGCTGGTGCCGGGGTTCACGAAGTCACAGTCGTCGCGGCGCCCGATCTGCTTCAGCACGTCGAACACGGGGCCGCCCATCGGGCGCACCGAGGCCCCTTCCTTGCTGTCCTTCAGCCTGAAGCACCGACCGGCTTCATCCACCTCCGACCATTTTAGCGCCTCGATCTCGCCGCGCCGGCAGCCGGTCAGCGCCAGCAACCAGACGGCGGCAACAGCCTGGGGAGCTTCGGCTTCCTCTTCGGCCGCCTTCAGCGCTTCGCCGAGTTTTTGGTAATCCTCTGGCGACATGCGCACGTCGCGCCGGTTGTCGGCTGGGCGCTTCACGCCCCGAGCTGGGTTCGTGGCAATAATCCCTTCCGACACGGCGAAGCTCAAAATGCCGCCCAGCAAGCCCACGGTGCGGGAGGCGGTGCCGGCGCCACCCTCCACCACCGCCTTGCCTCGGGCCTTGGTCTTTTCCACCACCGCCGTCTTGCCGGCGGTCACGTCCCGCATGAAGCGGTTGATGTCGGGCGTGGTCAGGTCTTTGACCTTGCGGCTTCCAAGAAGCGGGATGATGTGGCGGTCGATCCGGCCCCGGTCGATATAAAGCGTGGATTCCTTTTTCGCCCGCCCGCCCTTGCCCATCACCATCCCCTTGTCGGCGGCGTCGAGGTAGAGCTTGCAGAGTTCCTTGACCGTCATGGCGGCCTTGGCAGCGGCCTTATCGTCCAGCGGGTCGTTGCCGGCGGCGATCTCCCGCAGCAATTCCACCGCCCGGCCGCGCGCCTCGTCGCAGGTCCAGGGCGAACCGTGCTTGCCGATGGTGATCCGGCGCTCCCGGCCATCGGCGGTTCGGTAATTGAGGATGTAGGACTTCACCCCGGCCGGCGTGACGCGCAAGCCGAAGCCCTTCACCTCCGCATCCCAGAGGATCGATTGCCGCCCGCTGGGGTCTGGCGTGGCGGCATCAACGATGCGCTTCGTGAGCTTCGGCATACCGTCCCCCTGTCCCGTGTCAGCGCCATGTCAGCAGCCGGACGAAAATTCCCGAGTTTTCCGCCGTTGCCCCGAACAGGGCGATGGGCCGTAAGATGTTGGAAATTCAGGGGTTTGGCAAGCTCGGGAAAATTCGAGAAAACTGCGGAAAAGTGGACGCCGTTACCCTCCGAAGGCAGAGGTCGTACGTTCGAATCGTATCGGGTCCGCCAATCTTTTAGGGGCTTAGCCAAACCGTTGGCTGAGCCCTTTTGTTTGGCGGTGGCGGGGTATCCCTCGGCACCTTCCGGCTGATCTCCGGAAGCAAGGCTTCCCGGCTCTTCGTCCCCGTTGCCGACCATCCGACGAATTCTTTGGCAGTGGGCGCCTCGCCTTTCGCTCCCTGGTCAAGGCGTCGTGGGTTCATCGACACTCGCTTCGTTGCGGCAAGCAAGTCCTCGAAGGAGTGCCGATCTTGAACATCGTCATTGTCAACGACTACGGCGACGTGAAAAGCGGCGCGCCGACGAAGATCGCGGTGATCAGCGCCCGCGAGTTGGTCAAGCAGGGGCATCGGGTCTATTTCGTCCACGCGGCGGGGCCGCGCAGCATTATCCTCGACCACCCCAATATTCGCGTGCATGACCTGGGCCTGCGCGACGTGTGGCAGGAAAGAAACCCCGTCCGCGCGGCGGTGAGTGGGGTGTGGAACGCCGCGGCCGGCACCGCACTTGGCCGCATCCTGGCGGACCTCGACCCGCGTGACACGGTGATTCACCTCCATCAGTACACCCGGTCGCTAAGCCCGGTCGCGCTCAAGGTCGCGGCTGAAAGCGGGGTGGCTTGGGCGGTCACGCTGCACGACTATTTCCTCGTTTGCCCCAACGGCGTCTATTACGACCACCACGCCGGCCATGTCTGCTCGGTCAAGCCGCTTTCCCTGAAGTGCGCGACGACCAACTGCGATGTCCTCAGCGGCCGTCACAAGCTGGTGCGTCTGGCACGCCAAGCCGCGACCGTCCGCGCGTTGGCGATGCGCCAGCAACCGCTCAGCGTGATCAGCCCGTCACCGTTCGCGCGCGACGTGGCGCGGCCGTTCCTGCCCGGCGACAGCCGCTACTTCGTGGTGCCGAATCCGGTGGACGTCGAGTGCGCCCCGCGCGCGCCGGTCGCCGGCAATCGCAAGTTTCTCTTCATCGGTCGCCTGTCGCCGGAAAAGGGCGTGGGGGTGTTGGCGGCGGCGGCGAAACGGGCTGGGGTGGAGTTGTCCTTTGTCGGCGCCGGGCCGTACGAGGAGGCGTTGCGGGTGATCAACCCGGACGCCGAATTCCTGCCCTGGACCACGCGCTCGGATGTGTTCGCCCACATGGACCGGGCGCGCGCCATCATTTTCGCGTCGCTATGGTACGAGCCGTTCGGCCTGTCGGCGATGGAGGCCATCGCACGGGGCGTGCCTCTGGTCGCCAGTGGATCGACGGCTTTGCAAAATGTCATCACCAACGGCGAGAACGGCTTTCTGGTCGAACCCGGCAGCGTGGAGTCGCTGGCCCAGGCACTGTCCGCGCTGAAGGATGCCGCCGTCGCCGACCGCGTCGGCCAAGCGGCATGGGAGCGGTACTGGCACGATCCATCAACCCCGGCGCGGCATGCCGAGCGCGTGGCGGCGGTGTACGAAACCATGCTGGCGGCGCGGCGCCGGCCGGTCACCGATGCTCCCGTCGGGGTGCCGAGCGGCGAAACGGCGGTTTAAGGCTGTGGGCCGCGCTCTTGAAGGCGGTCGTAAACGCCGTAATCGACCGCGAGGGAGGCGGCGATTTCTCCATAAACATTGATGAGGTTGATCGCGTAGAACGCCGGGCAGCCGGTGAAATACCGCTCGCCGGGGGCGGCGATCGGCTTGATGGCGTCGGTGTTCAGCCGGATCATGCCGTCCGGTTCGGAGTCGTCGAAGATGAAGGCCGTCTGGTTCAGGGGAAGGACATGGGTCGCCTGATGGTGCGGGGCTTCGATGCCGGTCGTCTCCATGTAGTGGACCAGCATGCCCAGGCTGCCCGCCGACAGCGGCAGAACCTGTTTCAGGCTGCGGCGGACGAGGCTGTCGTAATAAGCCGTCGTTTGTCTCGGCCGCACCAGCGGGGCCGCCTCCACGAGACTCCAGCAGACGTGCAGCGCGGTATGGCTGCCGGTCTTGGTGATCGACAGCATGTCGTAGCCGCTACGCTGGTGCATGTGCGAGGACACCAGCGCCTGCCCCAGCAGGAAGCTCGCCGCGGCGATGGGCGTGATCGCCCCCTCCCCCTGGCTGCGGCAGCGTTCCTCCTCGGCCAGTATGGCGGCCGTCCAGTCGGCAATCAGGGCGTCGAGCAGATGGCACGAGCAATCGCGCAGGAAGGCGCACAGCGTCTCGGGTGGTGCCAGGGCCAGCCCGGCCCGGTCGTCGGGCGACAGCCCAAAGGGCGACTCCGGCGCCGGCGGCATCACGATGCGGCCGTCCTCGCTGAACGGCATCCGCGCGAGGATGTGCTGGCGTAACGAGTCGTACAGGAACGCCAGCAGCGTGTTGACCGTCACCTTGTCCAGATCGTCCTGCCGGGTTCCCGGCGCCACCGGGCACTGGCCGCCCAGCCGGCCGAACTCCGGGGAAAACAGGAAGCCCGGATCGTTTTCGACGCGGGCCAGGATCTGCGAGATCAGGATACGGGAAAGGCCGGCTTCGGCGTGGGCCGCCGCGTAGAGCTGGGCGAAGTCGTTGAAGCGGGTCACTCGGCCCTCGTATCCGGCGTTCGGGGGTGGCGCAGCAGCAGCTTGTTGACGCCGTTCAAGGCATTGTAAAGCTGATCGAACTGGTTTTTGAAGGCGTTCCAGGACAGGCCCTTATCGGCCTGGGCGAGGGCGGCGTGAATGTCGCCCAACGTCGCAGCGCCATCGATGCGGGCCAGCATCGGCCCGGCTAGGCGCGGCAGGGGCAGGCTCCACGACAAGCCGCTGAAAGTCACCTTCAGTGAGCCGCCGGGCGGCAGGCCCCTGGCTACCGCCTTGCCGTCCAGGTCCTTCAGCACCGGCGCCACCGCCGGTCCTTGCGCTTGGGCGACGGCCGTGCCCGCATCCCCCGGCCGGGTCAGATAGGCGATGTGCTTGGTCAGATTGCCGGCCAGCCGCTCGGCCAGCGCCGCCCGCTCCAGCCAAGCCAGGCCCTCCAGCCGTTTCAGCAGGCGCGGGTCGTTGAGATAGGTGGCGGGCTCATAGCGCGCCGGCTCGATCAGGGCGGTGATGGCAAGGCCGCCGGCGTCGGCCAGCTCCGCCAGCTGCGGCACGGTGTAGGCGCGATCCTGGCTGTGCAGCAGCAGATCATACAGACCGGCATCGGACTCCGCGTGGTCGGACAGGAACGGGTTGCGGCGCAAACCGTTGGTCGGCGGCAGTTGCGCCAGCAGGCGGCGGGCCAACGCCACCTGTTCCCTCGGCCCGGCGCCGGCCGTCAGGGTGCGCAACGCCTCTTGCAGCGGATAGACTCCGGCCCGGCCGTACTCGCCGTAGACCATGATGCCGATGCCGCCGCCCGGCTTCAGCGCCCCGGCCAGCGAACGCAATCCCGCCGCCGGGTCCTCCAGATGATGCAGCACGCCGCAGCAGTCGATGTAGTCGAAGCACCCCAGCTCCGACAAAGCGAGCAGCGAGCCCCTTTGGAAGCGGATGAAATCCAGCCCCCGCGCCTCGGCCCGCGCCTGGGCGATGGCGCGCGAGGCGTCGGACAGGTCGAGATAGACCATCTCGGCCGGGATCCCGGCGTCCTTCAGTTGCTGCGCCAGCATGATGGTGCCGTCGCCGGTCCCCCCGCCGGCCACCAGCGCGCGGAACGGTCGGGAAAAGTCCAGTCGGCCGCCGAAGACGTAGTGGTTCAGCTCGTCGAGATGGCTGGGCGAGCCGGTGATCAGCCGTTTCGCTTCGTCCTTGGGCTCGCGCGCCGGGTAGGGATAGGTTTCGTACTGGGTGCGGACGGCGTCGGTCACGGCGGAGCCACCGTCAGCACCACCTTGCCGGTGGACTTGCGCTCGGCCAGCAGGCGCAGGGCGTCCTTGAATTCGGCCAGCGGCAGGGTGTGGGAGACGTGCGGCTTCAGCTTGCCCTCGACCGTCCAGCCGAACAGGGTGCGGAAGCTCTCGGCCACCAGTTCCGGGGCGTGGGTGCGATACGACCCCCAGTAAATGCCCAGCACCGCCAGATTCTTGACCAGCAGGATATTGGCCGGCACCTGCGGCACCCGTCCGGCGGCGAAGCCCACCGCCAGGAGGCGCCCACTCCAGGCGGTGCAGCGGAGCGAGGCGTCGAACACATCGCCGCCCACAGGATCGTAGACCACGTCGGCGCCGCGCCCGCCGGTCAACTCCTTGACCCGCTCGCGGATATCCTCGGCCTGATAGTCGATGAGGTGGTCGGCGCCGTGCGCCTTGGCGACCTCCAGCTTGGCCGCTCCGCCGGCGGTGGCGATGACGGTGGCGCCCATGGCCTTGCCGATCTCCACGGCGGTCAGGCCGACGCCGCCCGCCGCGCCATGCACCAGCAGCACCTCGCCCGCCTTCAGCCGGGCGCGCTCCCACAGCGCGATGTGCGAGGTGCCGTAAGCGATGGGAAAGGCGGCGGCGGTGACGAAATCCATGGCGTCGGGGATGGGGAACACATCCTCGGCCCGCAGCACCGCCTCTTCGGCGAAGCCGCCATGATTCAGCACCGCCATCACCCGGTCGCCGGGCTTGACGCTGGTCACGCCTCCGCCCACCTCCAGCACCACGCCGCCGGCCTCGAAACCGGGGGAGAAGGGCAGGGCCGGCTTTTCCTGGTACTTGCCGGCGATGATCAGGGTATCGGCGAAGTTCAGCCCGGCCGCCCGGATGGCGACGCGCACCTCCCCGGCTCCCAGCGTCGGCACCGGCACATCCTCGATCACCAGATCGTCGATCCCGCCCCAGGCGAGGCAACGGACGGCGCGCATGGACTCCCCCTTTCTTGTCGTCAATCCCGCGCCATGGGCCAACCGGCGGCCGGGCGCACCTGCCCGACCTCAACGCCGGCGCGGTTGGTCAACCGCTCGACTGCGAAGGGATCGAGCGTCTCATGGCTTTCACCCGCCAGTTCCTTGCAATAGCGCAGCAAGGCGGCCATGGCGACCGCTCGGGCGCGGGCCGACCCGTCCTCGATCTTCAATGCAATGCCAAGTTTCAGCCGGGGCAGCACGGCGCAGCACACACCTTCCGCCCCGCTCTTGACCAGGATGCGGCCCGGTGACGCCGCTTGCATCACCCGGGTGTCGAAGGCGGTGGTGCCGCCGATCAGGGGGGCGTGGGCGCCCCAGGCGTGGCGGATGCGGGTGACGGCCCGGGCACGGGCGTCCGGCAGGTCCTTGGGCTCGGCGATGCGGGCCATCGCCAGCGCCAGCGAGCCCAACGGCACGGCGATGGTGGGGATGGAGCAGCCGTCGACGCCGCGCGGGGCGCGGGACAGGTCCACGCCGCACATCTGCTCCAGGGTGCCCAGGATGCGCTGCTGCACCGGATGATCGAAGCGGACATAGCCACGGACCGGCTCGCCCCTATGCTTGGCGGTGGACAGCATGCCGGCGTGCTTGCCGGAACAGTTGTTGTGCAGCGCCGTGGGCGTCTCGCCCGCCCGGATCATCTCGGCGGCGGTTTCCTCGTCATACGGCGCATGGGCGCCGCACTCCAGGTCCGCCACCGACAGCCCGATCTTGGCAAGCCAACTGCCGACCAGCCGGGTGTGCCGGGCCTCACCGTTGTGGGACGCGCAGGCCAGCGCCAGTTCGGCCTCGGTTAGACCCAGCGCGTCGAGCGCGCCCGTCTCCACCAGGGGAATGGCCTGGAGCGGCTTGATGGCCGAGCGGGGGAACACCGGTTCCTCCAGCCCGCCCCAGTGGGCGACGACGCGGCCGTCGGCGTCGACGATGGCGGCGTGGCCGCGATGGCGCGATTCCACCGCTCCGCCGCGCGTCACCTCCACCAGTACCGGGCTGTCCGGCGAGGCGGGCAACTCGGCATGGCCCTGGCCGCCGCAGCAGGCGCCATGATCGTGCGGATGGGCTTGATCTCGATCAGACATCGAATAACGAACGACATGGTGGAAAGGGAGATAATCAAGGTATCGTCCCAGACTATAACACGCACCCCTAATTTTAGGGTTCGTAAGCAGTGGAGTGGAGGCGGCGGGCCAAAAAGGAGCACCCGCGCCGCGGCATGTTGCGCGGAGTACCGTTGTCGAGCACGGCCAGAATGCCGGCCAACACCGCCGGCTCTTATCCCGACAACCCTTTCAGCCGGTACAGCGCCTCCAGCGCCTCACGCGGGGAGAGGTCGTCGGGATGAATCCGTTCAAGCTCCTCCTCCACCGCTGAAGGCTTCACAGGCGTGGCCGGGGTCTGGCGCTTCAGGGCGGCGGAGAACAGCGGCAAGTCCTCCGCCAGCCGGGCGATGCCCGAGGCCTGCTCGCCCGACTCCAGGATCTCCAGGACCTGCTCGGCCCGCGCGATCACCGGCGCGGGCAAACCGGCCAGCTTGGCGACGTGGATGCCGTAGCTGCGGTCGGCCGCCCCCGGTGCCACCTCGTGCAGGAACACCACCTCGCCCTGCCACTCCTTGATGCGCATGGTGTGGCACGACAGGGACGCCAGCTTGGCCGCGAGCGTGGTCAGCTCGTGGTAGTGGGTGGCGAACAGGGCGCGGCAGCGCGTCACTTCGTGCAGGTGCTCGACGCAGGCCCAGGCGATGGACAGGCCGTCGAAGGTCGCCGTGCCGCGGCCGATCTCGTCCAGGATCACCAGGGAACGCGGCGTGGACTGGTTCAGGATGGCGGCCGTCTCCACCATCTCCACCATGAAGGTGGATCGTCCCCGCGCCAGATCGTCCGCCGCGCCGACGCGGCTGAACAGCCGGTCCACCGTGCCGATCCAGGCACTGTCCGCCGGCACGAAGGAGCCGATCTGCGCCATGATGGTGATCAGCGCGTTTTGGCGCAAAAAGGTGGACTTGCCGGCCATGTTGGGGCCGGTCAACAACCACAGCCGGTTTTCGGCGGCCAGATCGCAGTCGTTGGCGACGAAGCCGGACTCGCCGGCGAAGTCCAGCATCTGCTCGACCACCGCATGGCGGCCGCCGCGGATTTCGAAGGCGACGGAGCCGTCCACCACCGGGCGGCAATAACGCCGCTCCATCGCCAGCTCGGCCAGACCGCAGGCGACGTCCAGGCAGGCCAGGGCGCGGGCGGCGCGGGCGATGGACTCGGCCCGGCCCGCCACCTCGCCAACGAGATTGTCGAACATCTCCAGCTCCAGGGCCACGGCGCGGTCGCCGGCCTCGGAGATGCGGCGCTCGAGGTCGGCCAGCTCGACCGTGCCGAAGCGCACGGCGCTGGCCATGGTCTGGCGGTGCATGAAGACCTCGCGGGCCGTCCCCTGCATCAGCTTGTCGGCCTGGGCCGCCGTCACCTCGATGTGGTAGCCCAGCACGTTGTTGTGCTTGATCTTCAGCGCGGCCACGCCGGAAAGCTCGGCGTACCTGGCCTGAAGGCCCATGATCAGCCGGCGCCCTTCGTCCTTCAAGGTGCGTAGCTCGTCCAGCGCGTCGGAATAGCCCGGGGCGATGAAGCCGCCATCGCGCGCCAAAAGGGGCATTTCGGGGGCTAGCGCCCGGCCCAGCCGGTCGACTTGCGCCGCGTGCTCGCCCATGTCGCGCACCGCCTCGCGCACTCCGTCGGGCACCGGGGTCAGCATGGCCTGTTGCAGCAGGCGCTTGATGTCGGCAGTGCGGGCCAAGCCGTCGCGGATGGCGGCCAGATCGCGCGGGCCGCCGCGCCCCAGCGTCAGGCGCGACAGGGAGCGCTCCATGTCCGGGCACTGGCGCAGCGCCTCGCGGATGTCGGCGCGCAGCCGGTCCTCGGTCAGGTGGAATTCCACCATGTCGAGCCGGCGGT
>Ga0196976_1000692_pt1 | contig 19727 bp, 14 predicted proteins | sample S3v_513CmetaG_FD_148644 | JGI IMG/M metagenome (GOLD analysis project Ga0196976, IMG submission 148644) | Soil microbial communities from Anza Borrego desert, Southern California, United States - S3+v_5-13C | ecosystem: Environmental > Terrestrial > Soil > Desert | place: USA: California...
GGCGAGCTCTTCTACCAGTACGGCGACTTCGACGAGGCGCGGTGCCGGTTCGAGGAGGTCGTCGAGCGGTGGCCGCGCTCCGACGTCGCCCAGTTCGCCGCCAACCTCATCATCGAGAGCCACCTGACCGAGAAGGACTGGGCGGCGGTCGAGGCCGCGTCCGAGCGGCTCCAGGCGTCGGCGGTCGGCAAGAACCCGGCGCTCCACGCCACCCTCCAGAAGTTCAAGCTCGGCGGCCGGTTCAACCGCGCCATGCAGCTCATGGAGGCGAAGCAGTGGGAGCCCGCGGCGGAGCTCTTCCAGAAGCTCGTCGCCGAGGAGCCGCGGCACGAGTTCGCCGACAAGGCGCTCTACAACGCCGCGAGCTGCTACGAGGGCGCCCGGCGGTTCGAGAGCGCGCTCCGCCTGTACGAGCGGATCTCGACCGAGTACCCGAGGTCCGCGCTCGCCGACGAGGCGCTCTTCCGGGTCGGGTTCAACTCCGAGAACACCTACGACTTCGACAAGGCCGTGGGCCGCTACCTGCTCCTCGTCGAGCAGTACCCGAAGTCGAAGCACCGCAAGGACGCGCTGTTCAACGCGGCGCGCTCGCTCGAGAACCTGCAGCGGTACGGCGAGGCGGCCTCGGCCTACGTCCGCTACTCGAAGGCGTACCCGGACGCGGAGGACGCCGCGCGCACCCAGTTCCACGCGGCCCTCATCTACGAGAAGACGACCGACTGGGCGGGCGAGATCCAGGCGCTCCAGGAGTTCGTCCGCCGCTTCTCGCGCAGCAAGGAGCACGACCTCGTCGTCCAGGCGCACCTCAAGATCGGCCTCGCCTACAAGGAGCTCGCGCGCGAGAAGGAGGCGAAGGCGGCGTACGCCGCCGCGGTGAAGGAGTTCGCCGCCCGGGGGCTCCGGCCCGAGGGGAGCCCGGTCGCCGCCGCGGCGGCGGCCGAGGCGCGCTTCCGCCTCGCCGAGTACGACTTCGAGCGCTACGACCGGATCACGCTCCCCGCGACCACGAACCCGAAGAAGCTCAAGAAGGCGCTCGACGCCAAGCTCGGCGAGGCCAAGCGCGTCGCCCCGCAGTACGACGAGGTGATGAAGTACAAGCGGCCCGACTGGATCCTGGCGGCGTTCTACCGGAAGGCGTACATGCTCGAGCGCCTCGCCCAGACGCTGTACGACGCGCCCATCCCGCCCGAGGTGAAGAAGGACGAGGAGATGCTGGCGGCGTACCAGGACGCGCTCAACGCCTACGCCCAGCCGTTCGAGGATCAGGCGGTGCAGGTCTACGTGGACGCCGCCGAGGCCGCCCGGCGCCTGCACGTGAAGAACGAGTGGACGAAGAAGGTGAACGAGTCGCTGGCGCGGTACCGGCCCGCCGAGTACCCGGTCCTCAAGGAGGCGAAGTCCGCGCTCCTCACCGAGGACATCTCGCCCGCCGCCTTCGCCGACACCCCGGACGGCCCCACCCGCCGCCCGCTCCCCGGGCCCGCCCAGCCCGCGACCGCGGCGCCCGCCGAGCCCGCGACCGCGGCGCCCGCCGAGCCCGCGACCGCGGCACCCGCCGACCCCGCGCCGGCGGCACCCGCCGAGCCCGCGCCCGCCGCGCCGGCCCAGCCCGCGCCGACACCCGGGACCCCGCAACCCCAGCCCGAACCTGCCGGAGGAGTCTCCCTGTGATCGCCGTCGTCCGCGCGCCCCGTGCGCGCCCGCTCCTCGCCGCGGTGCTGGTCGCCGCCGGCTGTGCCACCGCCGGGACGAACGCGCCGCCCGCGCGCCCCGCCGACGCGCCGCTCGCGCCCGACACCGCCCTCTCCGCCGGAGCACCGTCCGACGCCGACTTCGCCGAGGCGTGGGAGAGCGCCCGGAAGGGCGACGCCGCGGACGCGGCGGGCCGGACGGACGAGGCGCGGGCCGAGTGGACGCGCGCAGCGGATCGGTTCCTGGCCGCGGGTGAGACGCACCCGGTGTGGCGTCTCGCCCTCGGGCTCCGCGCCGCGGGCCTGTACCGCAAGGCGGGCGCCGACGAGCGCGCGGCCGAGATCGCGCTGCGCGTCGCCCGCGATCCCGCCGCCGACGCGCGCTCGAAGGCGCTGGGCTTCCGGCTCGGCGCGATCGCGCTCCAGGACGTCGCCGGGGCGCAGGTCAAGGCGGGCAAGCTCCCCGCCCTCAAGCTCGCCTTCGCCGACGAGCGGCCCAAGGGGCCTGCGGCGGCGACGCCCATCCCGGGGACCTGGAAGCGCTTCGTCGACGCGGTGGACGGCCACCTCGCGGCGGGCGCGCCGGAGCCGGACGGCGCGGGCGCCCCCACGCCGACCACCGCGCGCCTCGCGCTCGAGGCCGCCCGGGTGGCGTTCGCGTTCGACGACCTGGCCGACGCGCGGCGGCGCCTCGCCGCGCTGCTCGAGCGGTGGCCCGAGGACGAGGCGGCCTCGGAGGCCGTGCCCCTGTACCTCCAGACGTTCCTCGTCGCCGGCGATCGGCCGGCCTTCGAGGCGGCCGCGGCGAAGCTGGGCGATCGGTACGCCGCCGGCGCGGGCCTCTCGAAGGAGGGCGCCGCGCGCGGCGCGGACGCGCTCCGCAAGGCCCTCTCCGACCTCGAGTTCTCCGACGCGCGCAAGCTCATGGACGCCGGCAAGTTCGCCGAGGCCGCGGAGGCGTACGAGGCCATCGCCGGGCGCGGCGACCCGGCCGAGGGCGCGGGCGCGCTCCACAACGCCGCCATCGCGTGGGACCGCGCCGGGAAGCCGGCCCGGGCCGTCGCCGCGCGCGAGCGGATCCTGAAGGACCACCCGGGCGCGCGCGTCGCGCCGACGAACGCGCTCGCGCTGGCCGCCGCCCAGTCGCGGAGCGGCGATCACGGCGGCGCAGCCCGCCTGTACGTCGAATTCCTCGAGCGGTGGCCCGATCACGCGAGCCGGTGCATCGCGATGCAGAACGCGGCCGCGGAGCTCGACGCCGCGCGCCGCGGCGGCGACGCAGCCGAGCGGTACCTGGCGTTCGGGCGCGACGCCGCCTGCGCCAAGGTCGATCCGGCGGTGACCGTCACCGCCCTCCGCCGCGCGCGCGCCCTGTTCGAGGCCGCCGGCAAGCCGGCCCGCGCCCGCGAGGCGGCCGCCGCCGCCGACGCCGTCGGCAAGAAGCCGGTCCGGGAGAAGGCCCCATGAGGAAGCGCGCGAGCTCGGCCGTCCGGGCCTTCCCGGCCGCGCTCGCCGCGGCGGCGCTGGCCTGCGCCGGGGCGCAGCGCCCCGAGCCCGCGCCGGCCACCGAACCCGGGACCATCACCGGGCTCCCCGGCGAGGCGCCCGTCGAGCTCAGCACCAACGCGCTCGGCTCGTTCGAGGACGGGGTGCGCCGCGAGGCGGCCGGCGATCTCGCGGGCGCGGTGGCGGCCTTCGAGCGCGCCTTCGCCGCGGACGCGTCCGCCGCCTTCGCCGGCGTGAACGCGGGCGTGCTCCGGGAGCGGCTCGGCGACGACGCCGGGGCGCGCGCGCTCTACCTCCGCGTGCTCGACCGGACCCCGACCTTCTTCCCCGCGGCGCAGAACCTGGTCCGGCTCGACGCCCGCCGCGGCCGCGCCGCCGACGCCGAGGCCGAGCTGCGCGCGCGCAGCGAGCGGAGCCCCGAGGCGGTCGCCCTGCGGAACGGCCTCGCCGAGGCGCTCCTCGTGCAAGGCCGGCTCGACGACGCCGAGGACGCCGCGCGCCGCGCGCTCAAGATCGAGGAGAAGAACGTCCCCGCGATGGTGAACCTCGCCACGGTCTACGCGCGCAAGAAGCGGTTCGAGCTCGCGAAGATGGTGCTCGAGAACGCGAAGCAGCTCGACGACCGCGACGCGACCCTGTGGAACCGGCTCGGGTTCGTGACGCTGGCGCTGGGCGACCGGCTCCAGGCGCTGGAGTGCTTCCGGACGGCGGCCGCCCTCCGCCCCGACTACCCCGAGGCCCACGCCAACTACGGGACGCTGCTCGCGGACGCGGAGGACTACGCGTCCGCCGCCGTCGAGCTGGAGCTCGCGGTGAAGTACGCCCCCGGCAACGCGCGCGCCTGGTTGAACCTCGGGAACGCGTACCGGGGCCTCAAGGAGTTCGCGAAGGCCGAGGACGCGTACGGGCGCGCGCTGACGATCGATCCGGCGCTCGCCGACGCGCGCTACAACCTCGCGATCCTCTACCTCGACGGCGAGAAGCCGGGGCTGCCTCCGCTCCAGCGGCTCGAGCAGGGCGTGGCGCACCTCGACGCGTACGAGAAGGCAGGCGGCGTGGACCCGCGCCTCGCCGCCTACCGCAGGGACGCGGCCCGCTCCATCGAGCGGGAGAAGAAGCGGCTCGAGCGCGAGGAGAAGGATCGGCTCCGGCGCGAGGCCGAGGCGCGGAAGAAGGCGGACGAGGAGGCGAAGGCGCTCGTCGTCCCTGCCGTCGCGCCTGCGCCTGGCGACGCGCCGGCACCCGCGCCCGCCGCCGACGCCCCGCCCGCCGCAAACGCCACGGACGCCACGAACGCCACGAACGCCGCCCCGCCCGCCGAAGCGGCCCCGGCGGCGGAGCCCGCGCCCGCCCCCGCCGCGGCGAAGCAGGCCCCGCCCGCCCGCACGAAGGCCGGCGCGAAGAAGAAGCCGACGCCGGCCCCGGCCGCCAAGGGAGGCGGGTGATGATCTCCGGGTGCGGAAAGGAGCGATACATGCGCAAGCTCCGCAAGTTCCGGCTGCTTGTGGCGCTCTCCGCCGCCGTGCTAACCATCGGTGTGGCCTCGCCGGCCGCCGGGCAGTCGAAGCCGCCGCCGGCCCAGAGCGCCAAGGATTCCCAGGCGAAGCCCGGGGGTGACAGGAAGCCGGGACAGCGGAAGGTGGTCCGGCTCGAGGAGATGCGGGTCGAGGGTCGGGTGCAGAAGCCCCAGGCGCTGTTCCTGATGCCACGGGCGAACGTGAGCTCCGGCGAGCAAGCTCGCTCCGAGTCGTTCCTCGGCAAGACCCAGGACGCGGTGGCGAAGGATCCGTTCTAAGAGGATTCCCGTCGGAGGCAGGCAAGCGCGATGGCGGCTCAGCAAAAGGTCCTCCGCATCGGCGTCATCCGCAACGGCAAGATCGTGGAGGAGCGGATCCTCCCCGCGCGCCAGCCCGTCACCGTCGGCACCGGGTCCAGGAACACCATCGTGGTCGAGGGCGCCGCCTTGCCGGTCTCGGTGCCCCTGTTCGACTGGCGCGGCGAGCGGTACTTGCTCGCGTTCGCGCCGGACGCCCAGGGGCGGATCGAGGGGCCGCAGGGCTCGGCTGACCTCACCGCGCTCGTCGCGCAGGGGCTCGCCGCGAAGCAGGGCGGGGGCTACCTCGTCCCCGTCCGCGAGGACCAGCGCGGGAAGCTCGTGCTGGGCGAGGTGAGCATCCTCTGGCAGTTCGTGACGCCCGCGCCCGAGGCGCCGCAGCCCGCGATCCAGAGCTTCAGCAAGGGCAGCCACTTCCAGAGCATGGACCGGCTGTTCGTGACCGTGCTCGCGCTCTCGCTCGCGCTGCACGTCGGGTTCACCGGCTGGATGCTCGCGAAGAAGGTCGAGGTGCGCGAGGTCACGCTGGAGGAGATCCCGGATCGCTACGCCCGGATGATCATCCCGGAGCGGAAGATCGAGCCGCCGAAGGTCACCGAGAAGCAGCCGGACGCCGCGGGCGAGGCCAAGGTGGTCGAGAACACCGAGGCCAAGAAGGAGCCCGAGAAGAAGCGCGGCGATCCGGGGCCGGACAGCCCCGAGAAGAAGGCGGCCCGCGCGGCGGCGGTGGCGAAGGCGGTCCAGTCGAAGGGCATCCTGAAGGTGCTCGGCTCCCTCGGCCCCGGCGCGAGCGGGCGGACCGCGGTCGCGGACGTGTTCGGGAGGGGCGGGGGCAGCGGCACGGTCGCCGAGGCCCTCGCCGGCGCGGGCGGCGTCGCGATCGCCACCTCCGAGACCGCCGGCATGGGTCAGCGGAAGGGCGGCGGGCAGGGCGGGGCGGCCGGCATCGGCGACCTCGCCACGTCCGGCGGCGGCGGCAGCAAGGTCGGGTACGGCGCCAAGGCGGAGGCGAAGGTCACGGGCTCGGTGGCCCAGGAGGCCGCCGAGGTGGACTCCTCGGACATCGACCAGGCGAAGCTCGGCGCGTTCGTGCGCGCGCGGCGCGGCGCGGTCATCGCCTGCTACGAGAACATGCTGAAGCGGAACCCCTCGCTCAAGGGCCGGCTCCGGGTCCGGTTCACCATCCTCGAGACCGGCTCGGTCCAGGACGTGACCGCGGTCGAGAACTCGCTCGGCCCCGAGGTCGCCGCCTGCGTCATCAACATCATGCGTGGCTGGCGGACGCCGTTCCGGCCGGCAGGCGGCGGCACCGTCGAGATCCCGTTCAACTTCGCGCCCGGAGGGTAACCGCATGCGAGCAGTCTCGCTCAGGGAACTCCGGGAGCTGCTCCAGGGCCAGCCGTTCCTCACGTGGTGGAAGGACTACGAGGCCGCCGTCCGGACCGAGGGCGAGGCGCGCGCGCGGCAGGAGCACCTCGCGGAGGCGCTGCGCATCGCGGAGCTCGAGGCGGAGGCCGGTCAGCGGCGCGCCATCGACGCGTTCTCCGAGGCCGGCGGGGCCGAGGAGGAGGCGGCGCGGATCGCGGGCGAGGCGCAGGCGCACGAGGTCCGCGCGCTGGAGCAGGTCGGCCGCTTCGAGGAGCAGCGGTTCCGGACCTCGGATCTCTGGTACCGGCTCGGGGGCGCGGAGCGCGAGGTCGAGGTCCGGCGCGAGGCGCTCGCGAACCCGAAGGGCGCCGGCGCCGACGCCGACCGCGCCCGCGCGCAGGCCGAGGCGGCGCTCCAGTCGGCGGAGAAGGTCCTGCGGACGCTGCGGGACGAGTACGCGCAGGAGTTCCGCAAGCGCGGCGAGCTGTGGGACCAGGTCGAGGCCGCGTGGGAGCGCAGCTTCGAGCGATCGCTCCTCGCGTCCGAGCACACGACCCGCGCCCGCCGCATCATGCGCGACTCGGAGGGGCTCTTCCGCGAGGCGGACGAGCGGCGGGTCCGCGCGAAGGAGCTCCGCGACGAGGCCGCCGCGGCCGCGCGCGCCGTGGACGAGGCGGGCCGGCGGCGCGCGGCGCTGCGCGACGCAGCGCGCGAGGGGTTCGGCTGCGTCGCCGGCGAGGCGTTCCTCTACTGGCGCCACCCCGACGATCAGCGCGCCGCCTGGGCGGTGGCGCTCGGCGCCGACGCCGCGAGCTGGAACGTGCCGGTGCGGCCGCTCGAGGTCTACCTCGTGAGCCGGCTCCGCGGGGCGGCGTTCCTCGAGCCGGCGCGGGAGGGGCTCCCGGTGTCCGTGGACGAGGGCGATCGCCGCTTCGAGGACTACTTCCTCGGGCCGCGCCAGGGAGCGCGCCCCGACCGCGAGCCGCGGCGCGGCGAGCGGGAGGTCCAGAAGCCATGAGCACTGCCCCGGTCGACGCCCTGAGCCGCTCTCCCGTCTTCGATCTGCTCTCTCCGGCCGAGCTCGAGACGCTCGCGAAGCTGTGCCGGATGGTCCGCTGGCGCGCGGGCGAGATCGTGTTCCGCGAGGGCGATCCGGGCGCGTCGATGTACGTGCTCACCGACGGCGAGGTCGAGGTGCTGAACGGCCACGCGGGCGCCGACAAGGTGATCGCCGTCCTCTCCGCGCCGGCGGGGTTCGGCGAGATGGCGCTCGTCGATCGCGAGGCGCGCTCGGCCACCGTGCGCGCCCGGACGGCGTGCGAGGCGCTCGAGCTCACGGCCGAGGCGTTCACCGCGTTCCGCAAGCGCTCCCGCGACGGGTTCACCTTCGTGGTGATCAACGTCGCGCGGATCCTGTCCTCCCGGCTCCGCGAGACCAGCCAGCGCCTCGCGGGCCACCTGTAGGAGGCGATGATGAACGCCCTCCTCCTGGCTCATGTCTTCGAGGGTCACGCATGAACGCGCTCTTGCTCGCGCTCGCGCTGGGCGCCGGCGCCCTGTCCAACTTCCCGTGCGAGGCGGGCGGCAAGATCGGGTCGCCCCCGGTGCTCGTCCACCTCGGCGGCGCGCCGGTGGTCGTCGTCGCGGCGGGCGACCGGCTCACCGCGTTCCGGGCCGACGGCGGCACGCCGGCGGGGTTCCCGGTGATGCTCTCGGCCACGCAGGGCGAGGCCGCCGTGGGCGCGCCGGGCGCCGTGGACATGGACGGGGACGGGCGGCCCGAGATCGCCGTGACGACCACCGCCGGGCGCGTGTTCCTCTGGAGCGGCGGCGTCCCGAAGGGCTGGCCGGTGAGCCTCGGCGCGCGGAGCAAGGCCGCGCCCGGGTTCGCCGACGTGGACGGGGACGGACGGCCGGAGCTCCTCGTGGGCGACGACCGCGGCCGGCTGCACGCGTTCAAGAAGACGGGGGCCCAGGCCAAGGGGTTCCCGGTCTCGGTCGGGAGCGCGCCGATCACCAGCGCCGCCACCTCCGCGCTCCTGCCGGGCGGGCGGGTCGTCGCGGCGGGCGCCGAGGACGGGAAGGTCCACGTGCTCGACGTCCGGACGCTCCGCGCCCGGCCCGGGTTCCCGCTCGTCACCCACTTCGCCGTGACCGGCGCGCCCGTCTTCGCCGATCTCGACGACGACGGCGTGCTCGACCTCGTCGTCGCGAGCCAGGACTTCTCGGTCTACGCGGTGAGCGCCGGCGGCGAGAAGCTGCCGGGGTTCCCCGTCACGGCGGGCTACCGGGTCTACGAGGGGCCGGCGATCGCCGACCTCGACGGGGACGGCCGGCTCGACGTCGTCTTCGCCTCCGCCGACGGCATGGTCCACGCGGTGGGCCGCACCGGGCTCGCGCTCCCGGGGTTCCCGGCGAAGATCGGGCCGCGCGCCGTGGGCGGGCCGGCGATCGGGGACGTCGATCGCGACGGCGCGCTCGAGGTGGTGGCCGTCGCCTCCGACGGCACCGTCCACGCGCTCTCCCGCGCCGGGAAGGCGCGGCCCGGGTTCCCCGCGACGGTCGGAGCGCAGGCGCAGGAGGTCACGTCGAGCCCGCTCCTCGCCGACCTCGCCGGCGACGGCATGCTGTCGATCTTCGTCGGGCTCCCGACCGGCGACCTGCACGCGGTCCGCGCCGAGAAGGCGGGCACCGCCGCCGCCGCCGCGCCCTGGCCCGGTCCCGGCCGCGACGCCGCGCGGTCCGGCCGCTTCGGTCCGTACCCGCCGAGCTACAAGGACCTGCGCCTCGATCCCGCGGCCCCCGCCGTCCGCGACGCGCTCCGCGCGGGCTGGCGCGCGATCTGGCTCGACGCGCCTCCCGGCGAGTCGGCGCCCCCGCCGAGGATCACCTGGTACCGGAACGGCGCCGCCGTCCGCGAGCTCGACGGCAAGCGCGAGCTGCCCGCCGGCACCGCGCGGCGCGGAGAGCGGTGGCACTTCGCGCTCGCCGCCCCCGCCGGCGCCGGCCGCGCCGAGGGCGCGCCGGTGCAGGGGCCGGAGACGAAGATCCGCGACACCGCCCCCGGCGCGCCCGAGGTGGCGATCGAGCCCGCCCGGCCGCAGCGGATGGTGCCGCTCAAGGCGGTGATCCTGCGGCCCGCCGCCGACGCCGACGGCGACAAGGTCACCTACCGGTTCGAGTGGCTCGTGGACGGCGTCCCGATCGGCGTCACCGGCGAGCACTTCCCCGGCGAGAAGCTGCGCAAAGGCGCGCTGGTCGGCGTGCGCGTGGTCGCCAACGACGGCGAGCTCGACGGACCTGCCGCGCTCGCGCTGGGGCGCGTCGTCGACACCGCCCCCGGGCCGGTCGAGATCGCCCTCGAGCTCGAACGCCCGCGCCGGACCGAGCCGGTCCGGGTGAAGATCGTGAAGCCCGCCGCGGACGTGGACGAGGATCCCGTCACCTACGAGTACCGCTGGACCGTGGCCGGCGCCCCGCTCAACCTCCCCCTCTCCACGGCGGAGCTCCCGACCGGCCTCTTCGCCAAGCACCAGAAGGTGCGGGTCGAGGTGAAGGCCAGCGACGGCGAGCTGACCGGCCCGCCCGTCGTCGCCGAGGCGATCGTGGTCAACTCGGCTCCCACGGCGCCGGTGGTCTCGATCCTCCCCGCCACGCCGAAGAAGGGCGAGCCGCTGCGCGCGGTGATCAACGCCGCCGCAGTCGACGCGGACGAGGACGCGCTCAGCTACCGCTTCGTCTGGAAGAAGAACGGGCAGCCGTTCTCGGGCGCGACCTCGGGCGGGCGCGAGATCGCGGGCGCGGCCGTGGCGCGCGGCGATCGGTTCGAGGTCGCGGTGGTCGCGAGCGACGGCGAGGTGGACGGGCCCGCGGCGGGCGCGGCGGTGCAGGTCGTGAACACGCCGCCGGTGCCGCCGGTCGTCGCCATCGAGCCGCGCCACCCGCGCGGCGGCCAGGCGCTCAAGCTCGTGGTGATCGAGCCGGCCCGCGACGCCGACGGCGACAAGGTCTCCCTCACCATCGCCTGGACCCACGACGGCCAGCCCGCGGGCGCCGGCACGGCCGAGCTCCCCGCGAGCGCGTTCCGCAAGCACGAGAAGGTCCGCGTCACCGTGACCCCCGGCGATCCGTTCGAGGCGGGCCCCGCCGCCAGCGCCGAGGTCGAGGTGGCGGACGCTCCGCCGGGCGCGCCGGCCGTCGCCTTCACGCGCGAGAAGCCGACCGTGGGCGCGCCGCTCGAGGTGCAGGTGACGGCGCCCGCGCCCGACGCGGACGGCGACGCCATCACGTACCGCTACCGGTGGCTCCGCGACGGCGCGCCGGTGGCGGTGCCCGACGGGACCGCCGGCGCCCTGCAGGCGCCGTTCTGGACCGCGCTCGCCCGCGTGCCCGTGGCCGAGCTGGCGAAGGGGCAGCGGTGGGAGGTGCAGGTCCAGGCGCACGACGGTGAGCAGCACGGGCCGGTGGTCTCGGCTCACGTGGCCATCGTCAACACGCCTCCGCCCGCGCCCGTCATGCGGTTCGTCCCGGAGCGGCCGCGCCGCGTCGACGGTCTCGCCGTGCGCGGCCAGCAGACCCCCGACGCCGACGGCGACGGCATCACGTACCGGTACGCCTGGAGCCGCAACGGCGTGCGCTACGAGACGCCGCCCGAGCAGGCGATGATCCCGCGCGGCGTCGCGCGCCGCGGGGAGCGGTGGGAGGTGGTCGTCACCGGCAACGACGGCGAGGCCGACAGCCCGCCCGCCCGGATCGAGACGGTGATCGCCGATACGCCGCCGGGCGCCGCGGCGGTCGCGCTGTGCGAGGGCCCGGTCCCCTCGGGCACCGTGCCCGAGGCCAAGATCGCCAAGCCCGCCGTCGATCCCGACGGCGACTCGGTCGTCTACCAGTACGAGTGGACGCTGAACGGCAAGCCCATGCCGGCCGCGAAGGGCATGACCCGGCTCGCGGCCCCCGCCCTCAGGAAGCACGACCTCGTGCGCGTGGACGTGACGCCGTTCGACGGCGAGCTGGCGGGGCCGGTCGCCACGGCCGAGTGCCACGTCGTGAACACGCCGCCGGGTCCGCCGGCGGTGGCGCTCGAGCCGGCCGAGCCGACCGCGGGCAGCGGCGTCCAGGCCGTGGTGACGCGGCCCGCCGCCGATCGCGACGGCGACGCGGTGGTCTACCGGTACGCCTGGACCCGCGACGGGCTCCCGGCGCCGTTCTCGAACGCCACCATCCCGCCCGGCACGCTCCGCAACGGCGAGGTCTGGCGCGTGGAGGTGACGCCCTTCGACGGCGAGCAGCCGGGCGAGGCGGTGGTCGCGCAGGCCGTGGTGAAGAACACGCCGCCGCCGACGCCGGTGGCGGTGGTGGTCCCGGAGATCGCGGGCGTGGGCCAGGAGCTGGCCTGCCAGGCGCGCTCGCCGGCGAAGGACGCCGACGAGGAGCCGGTCGCGCTCCACTACTCGTGGTACCGGAACGGCCAGCCCGTGCCGGTCGCGGACGGGAGCCCCGTGCTGCCGGCGGGGAACGTCCGGCGCGGCGAGCGGTGGCGGTGCGAGGTCTGGGGCACGGACGGCGCCGCCGAGAGCGTCCGCGCCGGGGCCGAGGTCACGATCCGCAACACGGCCCCGACCGCGCCCGCCGTGGCGGTGGAGCCCGAGCGCCCCAGGCGCCGGGACACGCTCACCTGCCGGATCGCGACGCCGTCGGTGGACAAGGACGGCGATCCGGTCGCGTACGCCTACACCTGGACCCGGAACGGCAAGGCGGTGCCGCCCGGCGCCGATCCCGCGCGCGTGGAGTCGAGCCGAATCACGAAGGGTGAACGCTGGCGCTGCGCGGCGACGCCGAACGACGGCTCCGCGGCCGGATCGGCCGGCACCGCGGATCAGCTCGTGCACAACACGCCGCCGGGCCCGGCCCGCGTCCGGCTCGCGCCCGCGTCTCCTCGCGCGGGTCAGTCGCTCCGGTGCGAGATCACCGGGAAGAGCGAGGACGACGACGGCGACGCCGTGCGGTACCGGTTCATCTGGGTGCGCAACGACGTCGCCCAGGCGTTCGCCTACAGCTCCCAGGACGTCCCCGGACGGCTCGTGAAGCCGGGGGACCGGTGGCGCTGCCGGGTCGTCCCCACCGACGGCACCGACGACGGCCCGGAGACCGCCAGCGAGGAGCTCACCGTCCCCGACGCAGGGGAGACCGGCTCGGCGGGCATGTAGGGGCTGGTCGTGAGCGCACCCAGGCGCCGTCCCGAGGCACGGCCTGCCGAGGGGATGCCGCGTTGACTGCCCATGGGTTCCTCTGTAGGCTCAAGGGGTTCCGCCCTTGGTCGCACCGGGAGCGCCACGGTGAATCTGAGACATGCCCTCATCGGCCTGCTCGTCGCACCGGTCCTGACCCGGGGTGCCCCGGCCGCGGTCGCACAACCCGGTACGCCGCCCCAGGTCACCACCATCGCGCCCGCCTCACGTCCGGGCCCCGCCGTCCGGATGACCCCCGACGCGGCGTCGCAGATCCCCGACGCGAAGAAGGTCCAGCTGGCCGAGGAGAGCGTCGAGACCATCCGGAAGACGGTGGACCGGGTCGCGGGCCGGTCCGACGAAGCCCGCAGGGAGCGCGACGTCGGCAAGCTCAACTGCCTCAACGCGCAGCTCACGCAGATGCGTGGGCTCGCCAAGGTGGCGACGCAGGCCAGCGAGGCGCTGGTGGACGCGGTCGGGAAGAAGGACGCGGCCACCGCCAACACCCAGTTCGCGCGCGTGGTGATCGCGGCGGACAAGGTCACGCGGATGAGCGGCGAGGCCGACGTCTGCCTCGGCCAGCTCGTGTTCCTCATGGACGGGCGGACGAGCGTCGAGGTCGAGCAGCCGCAAGGGCTGCCGGGGCGCGACGTGACGCAGCGTGATCCGCCGCCGAAACCGCTCGCGACGCCGCCCGTGGTGCGGCCGCTCGCGGCGAGCCGGTACTACTAGCGCGCCGGCCAGGACGAAGGGATGACGATGGCGAAGGGCGCGAGGACCGGACTGCGAGCCCTGGCAGGGCTCCTCGCCCTCGTCCTCGCGCCGGCGGCGGACGCGGGCCCGGGCAACGGCATCCGCCTGGGCGGCAGCGCGGCGCGGCTGCACCCGTACCTCGAGCTCGAGGGGCGCTACGACTCGAACCTCGTGTTCACCGAGGAGGGCGAGCAGGAGGCGGGCTTCATCCTCCACGTCCGGCCGGGCCTCACGCTCGCGTCGCCGTCCGAGCGCGCCGCGGTGGACTTTCGCGCCCACCTCGACTGGGCGCAGTACCTCGGGGAGAGCTCCGACCTCTCGCGCCTCTTCGGCGACGCGGCGCTGTCGGTCGGCCTCAACCGGCGCGGCAGCCTCGGCCTCGAGCTCACCGACGTCTTCCGCCGCTCGAGCTCGACGCGGAACCTGACGCTCGGGTACGCCGTCGTCTCGAACACGAACGACCTCCGGGTGAGCGTCCCGTTCCGGCCCGGCGGCGGCGCGTTCGTCACCACGCTCACCGGCGGCTGGCGGCTCGAGACGTTCGAGCCCTTCGTGAAGGGCAACCTCTGCGAGGGCGGCGCGCCGGAGTGCGATGCCGACCAGGCGGCCCAGCTCGACTACAGCGACGTCACCGGCGGCCTCGACCTCCGGTGGAAGTTCCTGCCCAAGACGGCGGCGGTGCTCCAGGGCGAGTACTGGCGCCGGCTGCCGTCGGACCCGGACGCCGGCCTCGAGCTCTCGGGGTACCGCGGGTGGGCCGGCGTGGCCGGCCTATTCTCCGCGCACCTCGCCGGCACGCTCCGGGGCGGGTACGGGTCCGCGTCGCTCTCGCCGGGCTCGATCTCCACCTGGCTCGCGAACGCCGAGGTCGAGTGGATCCCGCTCGAGACCGCGTCGGTCAAGGCGGGGTACCTCCACGACCTCGGCGCCGACCCGGGCGCGGCCGGCGCGTACACGAGCCACCGCGGGTACGCGGACGCGCGCGCGCTCCTCGCGGCGCGCTACACCGTCCAGCTCGTGGCCTCGTACGAGCGCCGCGCATACCAGGGCGTCCGGGTGGTCGAGGCCGCCGACCTCCTCACGGTCACGCCGTCCGTGGACGTGGAGCTCGCGCGGTGGCTCACCGCCGGCGCCGGCGTGAGCTACTCGCGGCGGACGTCGGAGCTCGCGGCGGGCACGCGCCCGCTGCCGGGCTACGCGTACTCGAAGACCGAGGCGTTCCTGCGGGTGCGGGGGACGTACTAGACATTCGCGAGGAGGGGTACAGGCTCGACGTGACGCTCGGGACGCCCGACGACAGCCCCGAGCGCGGACCTCGAGCGTCCGGCCCGTTGTCGCGTCCACGAGGCCGTCGATCCGCGCCGGGGCCACGTCGGGCCAATCGACCGGCGTTCCCTCGAGGAACCCCCAGCGGTTCTCGAGGCTCTCGAATCCGCCGTTCTTCTTCCGGGCCTCTTCGGAGACGACCGGCTCACGCCTCGCTGCAAGCTCGGCGCGCGCGGGAGCTGGCGCCCGCCCGGCGAACCATCCAGCCCCGTGTTGACTGCCCTCTGGACCTCCGGTACCAAGGTCGGAGCCCACCCATGGCACGCCTCGCCACAGCCCTCGCCGTCGCCGCGCTGTTCGCGGCCTGCGGTCACGGCGGCGGCACGGTCGCGGCGGCGGACCGCGCGCCGCCCGCGGAGGTCCCGCCCACGGCCTCGACGCTCGGCGCGGGCGACGTCATCGAGGTCCGCGTCTTCCAGGAGCCGGAGCTCTCCGGCGTCTACCAGGTCGGCACGCAGGGCGACGTGACCTTCCCGCTCTGTAAGACCGTCGCGGTCGGCGGGCTCACGGCCAACGCCGCGGCGGAGGCCATCCGGAGTTGCCTCGCGGCGAGGTACATGCGGGACCCGCAGGTCTCGGTCCTCGTGAAGGAGTACAACTCGAAGAAGATCTTCGTCTTCGGCGAGGTGCAGAAGCCCGGCACGTTCACGTACCAGGACGGCATGTCGGTGGTGCAGGCCGTGACGCTCGCCGGCGGGTTCACCAAGACCGCCGCCCAGAACTCCACCTCGGTCACCCGGCGCGTCGGCGGCAACGAGAAGAAGATCAAGGTGAGCGTCCAGGACATCGCCCTCGGCAAGGCGGCCAACTTCACGCTCGAGCCGGGCGACATCGTGTACGTGCCCGAGAGCCTGTTCTGACCCGCACGCTCGCGACGCTCTCCGCCCGCATCCTCCGCTGCCGCCTCTGCCCGCGGCTCGTCGCGTGGCGCGAGGAGGTCGCGCGCACGAAGCGGCGCGCCTACCGCGACGAGACGTACTGGGGCCGGCCCGTCCCGGGGTTCGGCGATCCGGATGCGCGCATCGTGCTCGTCGGCCTCGCCCCGGGCGCGCACGGCGCGAACCGCACCGGGCGCATGTTCACCGGCGATCGCTCGGGCGACTTCCTGTACGCCGCGCTCCACCGCGCCGGCCTGGCGAGCGGCCCCTCCTCCGTCTCCCGGGACGACGGGCTCGCGCTGCGGGGCGCGTACATCACCGCCGCCGCGCGCTGCGCGCCCCCCGACAACCGGCCGTCGCCCGAGGAGCTCGCGCGCTGCGCGCCGTTCCTCGACGCCGAGCTCGCGCTGCTCCCGCGCACCCGGGTGTTCCTCGCGCTGGGCGCGATCGGCTGGGACGCGGTCCTGGGGCACCTCGCGCGCCTCGGCCGGGCGCCGCCGCGGCCCCGGCCCCGCTTCGGCCACGGCGCGGAGTGGTCGATCGACGGCCTCCCCGTGCTCCTCGGGAGCTATCATCCGTCGCAGCAGAACACGCAGACGGGTCGGCTGACGCCGGCGATGCTCGACGCGGTGCTGCGCCGGGCGGTGGAGCTGGCGGACCGCGGGAGGCAAGGATGAGCGACGCCGATCCCTATCGCGAGCTGCAGCGGCACCTCGACGCGCTCCCGATCGCCTTCCCGGCGACGTCGTCCGGCGTCGAGCTCCGGCTCCTGCGCCGCCTGTTCACGCCCGAGGAGGCCCAGGTCGCCCTCGCCCTCTCGGCGGTGCCCGAGCAAGCGGAGAAGCTCTGCGCCCGGCTCCCGGGCCGCACCGCCGCGGAGCTCGCGCCGATCCTCGATCGGCTGGTCGAGAAGGGCGCCATCTTCGGCCGCGCGCCGCGCCTGGCGGCGAAGCGCTACTCGCTCGCGCCGCTCGCCATCGGCATGTACGAGGGGCAGGTCGACAAGATCACGAAGGAGCTCCAGGAGGACTTCGAGGCGTACGTCGCCGAGGGCTTCGGCGCGGCGCTGCTCGAGCCCGAGACGAAGCAGATGCGGACCATCCCGCTCCACGCGCGGTTCGTGCCGGACCGGGTGGTCGGCCGCTACGACGACGCGCGGGCGATGATCGCGGGCGGGGACGGGCCCTTCGCCGCGCGGAACTGCGTCTGCCGGCAGGGCCGGGAGCTCCTGGGTGAGCCGTGCCAGCGGACGAGCGCGCGGCGCGTGTGCGTGATGATCGGGAGCACCGCGCGGCGGGCGGCCGAGACGGGCGAGGCCCGGGCGATGACGAAGGAGGAGACGCTCGCGCTGCTCGACGACGCCGAGCGCGACGGGCTGGTCCTCCAGCCGTCGAACTCCCAGGACCCGGTCTTCCTGTGCCTGTGCTGCGGCTGCTGCTGCGGCGTGCTCCGCGCGGCGAAGCAGTTCCCGAACCCGGCGGAGCGCCTGCACGCCAACTACCAGGCCGCCGTCGATCGCGCGCGCTGCATCGAGTGCGACACGTGCCGGACGCGGTGCCCGATGGACGCGCTCACGTCGTTCGACGGCGCGACCGCGGTGGTGCGCGAGCGCTGCATCGGCTGCGGCGCCTGCGTGCCGACGTGCCCCGCGGAGGCGATCCGGCTCGTGGCGAAGGCGCAGCAGACCGTGCCGCCCAAGGGCACGTACGAGCTCTACCGGAAGATCACCACCGAGCGGTTCGGGGTCGTCGGCACGGCCGTCAAGGTGGGGAAGGCGATCCTGGGCAAGCGGGTCTGATCGCCCGGCGGGCTCCGCCGCGCGCGCGGGGAGTCGGTGACCTTCACCGCGCCGAACCGGGCGTTGCGTCGAGGCACCCCGCCGTCTACCCTCGCGCCATGATCGGCGACATGAGAGCTTCGACGAAGTGGGCCGTCCGCGCCGTCCTCGTCCTCTTCCTGATCGGCGGGGCGGCGCTGCTCGTCGTCGCCGCGCGCACCCCCGGCGCGCCCACCTCGTGGTGGATTCTGGGAGGCATCGGCGCGCTCCTCGGCGGCGGCTTCGTGTTCGAGTGGGTCCGGTTCCGGATCCGCTTCCCCACGCCCGAGGCGCGGGAGGCCGAGCGGCAGCGCTTCATCGCCGCCCACCGCCCGCAGATCGAGCTCCTCGAGCGCGGCCGGCTGGCGCGCAGGGCGGTCCGCGAGAAGGCCGCGATCCTCCGCGGGGGCGAGGAGGCCAGCGCGGTCGTGACCCTCCTCGCCGACGCGGAGCAGTCCAGCGAGTTCCCGCACCTCGTCTACCTCGAGCTCGAGGTGACGCCCCGGTTCGGCCCGAGCTACGTCGTCAAGACGGGCGAGCACCTCACCCCCGCCTCGATCGGCGCCGTCGCGCCCGGCCGCGAGCTCGTCGTGAAGGTGGATCCTCGCGACCGAGCGCGCGTGGCCGTCGACTGGGACGCCTCGCTCCGCGTGCGGCGCCCGACTGCGTGAGCGGAGAGGACGCCGGCGCGCGAGGCTCCGCCCGGAGCGTCGTGCTCGGCCCGCGGGCCGCTCACTTCTCCAGCGAGGCCCGCAGGAACCAGGCGTTCTTCTCGAACTCGTTCACCACGCCGGTGAGCAGCTCCACCGTGTCCTGGTCCTTGCCCGCGTCGGCGACGTCGCGCGCCTTCCGCACGCCCGCGAGGTAGGCCTCGATCCGCTCGGAGAGGTGGCGCACGGTGTCGAGGTCGCGCACCGCGGAGTCGGGGTACTCGGGGATGCGCGACGCCTGGGCGACGTGGCGCGCGGTGCCACGGACGAGCGCGCCGAGCGTCACGGCCCGCTCCGCCACCTCGTCGTTGAAGCCGGCGAGGGTCGTGGCGAAGGTCTCGTACAGCGGGTGAAGCGCCGCGAAGTGCAGGCCCTTCACGTTCCAGTGGGCGACCTTGATCTGCGAGTGGAGGTCGAGGCCGTCGGCGAGCGTGGCGGCGAGCGCCTCGGCGATCCGGCTGCGGGCGTCCTGGGCGAGGGGGTTGGGGCTGCTGAACATGGTCCGTCTCCTGGGTCGTCTGGTTTAGACGACGTCTAACCTCCGCCCGGCCCGGGTGCGCGCCTCGGATGGGCACGCGCCCTCACCGTCGATCGCTCCGTCCGGCCGCGGCCGTCCGTCCGGCGGACCGCGGTGCGCGAGGCGGACGCGGCGCCAGGGTGACCGGCCGCAGATCCCGCGGGTTCCGGGGTGCCGTCCGCTGGCACGGCCCCTGCTGAACGCGCGTCCATGCTCGTCCGCGTCCGCTCCGGCACCGTGCTGGGCGTCAACGTCATCCCCGTGGAGATCGAGATCGAGGCCGGCGAGGGCATGCCCGGCTTCCACTTCGTCGGCCTCGCGTCGAGCGCGGTCCAGGAGTCGAAGGTCCGCGTGCTCGCGGCGCTCCGGAACGTGAACGCGAAGCTGCCGGCGCGGCGCGTGACCGTGAACCTCGCGCCCGGCGACCTCCGCAAGGAGGGGACCGGGTTCGACCTCCCCATCGCGGTGGCGCTCTACTGCGCCGAGCAGGAGGAGGACGGCGTCCGGGCGGATCTCGGCGGGATCCACATGGTGGGCGAGCTCGCGCTCTCCGGCGAGGTGCGGCCGGTCCGCGGGGTGCTGCCGCTCGCGATGGAGGCCCGGCGGGCGAAGGCGCGCGCGCTGGTCGTGCCCGCCGCGAACGGGCTCGAGGCGTCGGTGGTCGAGGGGCTCACGGTCGTGGCCGTGGAGCACCTGTCCGACGTGATCGGTTGGCTCGCGGGCACGCTCCTCCCCAAGCCGCCGCCGCCCCCGCTCCTCGCCGGCGAGGCCCCGTCGCCGCTCGACCTCGCCGACGTCGCCGGCCAGGACCACGCCAAGCGCGCGCTCGAGATCGCGGCCGCGGGTGGGCACAACCTCCTCTTCTTCGGCCCGCCCGGGAGCGGGAAGACGATGCTCGCCCGGCGCCTGCCGGGCATCCTCCCCGAGCTCGGGTTCGAGGAGGCGCTCGAGGCGACCGTGGTCCACAGCGTGGCCGGGCTCACCCGGAACCGCGGCCTCCTCGCCGAGCGGCCCTTCCGCGCGCCGCACCACACCATCTCCGACGCCGGCCTCGTGGGCGGGACCGGCGCGGCGCGGCCGGGCGAGATCTCCCTGGCG
>Ga0196976_1000693_pt1 | contig 19708 bp, 17 predicted proteins | sample S3v_513CmetaG_FD_148644 | JGI IMG/M metagenome (GOLD analysis project Ga0196976, IMG submission 148644) | Soil microbial communities from Anza Borrego desert, Southern California, United States - S3+v_5-13C | ecosystem: Environmental > Terrestrial > Soil > Desert | place: USA: California...
TGCGTGTGTCCCGGCGGCTGCAGGCGTGTGTCCCGAGGTTGCGTGCGTGTGTCCGGCGGCTGCAGGCGTGTGTCCGGCGGCTGCAGGCGTGTGTCCCGGAGTTGCGCGTGTGTGTCCACCGGTTTCGCGCTTACGGACTGTTGACAACTGCTGAGCTCGGGAGTAATCTTGTAGACAGCCGCCAGAGCCGGTTGAGCCATGCCGGAAGATCGAGCGCAGGGACTGGAACCCCCCGCCGGAGACGTCCGGCCGCCTAGTACGTCCCGAGGCAAGCGAGGCGCGACAGTGGTTGAGCAATGCCCATCGCGACCCATGCGGAGTGAAGAAGTCTGAGCTGAGCTCCTCCGGCACTTGCCCGTCCCCATCTACTCCCGAGTCTCCGGGCCTCGGGGCAATCATCGACCGAATCGGCGGTCGCGTGGGCCAGGCGGGCGTCGATTCACAAACAGTCCCTTTGCGGGACGGGAGGAAGAACCATGTCCATCATCAAGAGTAAGAGTGTCACCAGAAGTACCGCGGCCGAGGCGTCGGCCGGTGAGACGACGATGCTCACCCCCGAGGAGGTCCTCGAACAGTTGCGCATTCTGCGGGAGCGCATCCCCGACCTCGTGCAGTTGCCCAACGACCGCGCCACGAAATACCTGCGCCAGAAGAGCAGACTCAACCCCGAGTTTACTCATCAGGCGCTCGGCGCCATCAGCACCTCGGCCACGGTGCAGTCCGCGATCGGCAACACGCCCGAGGAGTTGCTCCAGGCCGAGAACGAGGCCACGGCCTGGGGACGCGTCGAGGGTGAGCTGAGCGGGCTGTTGCGCGGGGTGGCCGCCGGGAACGTCGTGCGCCGCGAGCGCATCGCCCATGCGGCGCTGCAGGCGTACAACGTCAGCACGCAGCTCGTGAAGCAGGAGGACCACGGCGATCTGCTGCCGCACGTCGAGCGCATGAAGCGCGTGCCGAAGTACGTCAGCGCCCGCCGGGCCAAGCCGGTGGGTGAGCCGCCGCAGCCGCCGAAGTGAAGTAGCAGTGGTGACCGGGCGCGTGGAAGCGCGCCCGGTCACGTTCGACTCCCGCTAAAATCATCTCCACCCATGCGCCTCTTTCTCCAGGATGGTCCGGCGCGGTTGCAGATCCTCTCGCCGAGTCACACGCGGCACTTTCGCGACGTGGCGGCGGCGCGGGAGTTCCTCCGCCCGCTGATCGGGCAGGCCGGCAACGCCATCGCCATCCGCCGCGTGCTGGAGCCGGACACGATCGTCCGCGACGCCGAGCTGCTCGACGAGCTGGCGCGCCGCGTCGTGGACGAGGGGCTGCTGGTCGTCTCCTGCGCCGACACGTACCTGACCTCGATCCAGGGGACGCTCACGGAATCGTCCGCCGCCGCCTCTTCCGCCGCGGCCGCATCCTCTTCCGCGGCCGCCACCACGCCGCTGCAGGACGAGGAGGCGGCGCAGGCCGCGAGCGCCGGAGCCACCGAGGCCGCGGCCGAGGAGACGCACTTCATCGAGGTCGAGCTGAAGGACGAAGAAGGGAAGCCCGTCCCCAATGCGTCGTACTTCGTGGAGCTGCCGGACGGCTCGACGAAGTCGGGACGGACCGATGCCAACGGCTACGCGCGCATCGACGGCGTCGATCCCGGCACGGCCAAGATCTCCTTCCCCGACTTCGACCAGGACTCGACCACGCCGGGAGGCGGCTGATGCCGTTCTACACCGTCCAGCAGGGCGACACGCTGCTCGCGCTCGCGGTGAAGCACGGGCTCGACACGTGGGAGGACATCGTCAATGCCTCCGAGAACGCCTCCATCAAGGACACGCTCGCCGATCCCGGCATCGTCAAGCCGGGCATCAGCCTGTTCATCCCGAACAAGGTCCTCAAGCAGCAGCCCTCGGCCATCGACGCGAAGCACCCCTTCCAGGTGAAGCGCGCCAAGGCGTGGCTGCGCCTGGCCCTCAAGGATGCCGCCGGCGCGGCGCTGGCGAGCTGCAAGTGGGAGCTGAGCGTCGGTACTCCCGCGACGGGGACCACCGCCGCGGACGGCATCGTGGAGGCGGCGGTGCCGATCGACACGAAGAGCGCCACGCTGAAGGTGTGGATCACGGCCACGGAGCTGCAGGAGTGGAAGCTCCAGTGCGGCTGGATGGATCCGATCGGCGAGGAGAGCGGCGTGCAGTCGCGCCTCGAGAACCTCGGCTTCGGCAGCGACCTGACCACCGCGGTGAAGGCTTTTCAGGAGCGCACCGGCCTCGAGGTGACGGGGACGATCGACGACGACTTTCGCACGAAGCTGACCTCGTATTACGACCCCGCCACCGACGAGACCACGCTCGACGTCGAGCCCGCGGCCGAGGAGGAGGAGGCCGAGGCGTGACGCTCACGGCCAACGTCCAGCTCTGCAAGGCCGCCGGCACGGCCGGCGACAAGCTGCGCCTGCGCACCTGGATCGCCATCGAGTTGATCGGCGAGGACGAGCAGCCCATCCCCGGGATGGCCTACACCGTGACGCTCCCCGGCGGCACGGTCAGGGAGGGGAAGCTCGACGACAAGGGCTCCATCGTCTTCATGGAAGTGCCCCCCGGCCTCTGCAAGGTCACCTTCCCGGAGCTCGACAAAGAGGCGTGGGTGAGGGAGGAAGAGAAGGAGAAAGAGAAAGAGGCGGCGGCGTAGCTGTCATCCTGAGCCCCGCAGAGGGCGAAGGATCCCCCTGCCTACGGAGCGGCATGGGGTTTCAGCAGGGGGTCCTTCGCCGTCTGCGCGGCTCAGGATGACAGGCAACTAAATCTGCGACGTCGTGGTCTTCGCCAGCACGGCGCGGACGCGCTTCACGAAGTCCTGCGTCTCCTTGTAGGGCGGGATGCCGTCGTACTTGGCGACGGCGCCTTCGCCGGCGTTGTAGGCGGCCAGGACGCGATCGAGATCGCCGTCGTAGCGCTCGAGCAGCCAGCGCAGGTACGTCGCGCCGGCGGCCACGTTGTGCACCGGGTCGTGGAGGCGGCGCGCGTCGAAGCCGAAGCGCTTGGCGGTCTCCGGCATGACCTGCATCAGCCCGATGGCGCCCTTGTGCGAGATCGCGCGGGGGTTGAGGTTCGATTCGACGCGGGCCACGGCGGCGATGAGGTACGGCGGGACGGACTCGCGATGCGCGGCTTCCTCAATGAGGGCGGTGAGGTCGTGCGGCTCGCGCCTGGCGACGAGGGTGAGCTCGGGCTGGGGCTGCGGCGCGACCTGCGGATCGGCCGGCGGCGACCAGCGCGGCATGACGAATGTAGGACGGGCTTCAGCCCGTCTCTCGGGCGGGGCGGTGGGGGCAGCGACCACCCGCGCACGGGAGGGTCGGGCTGAAGCCCGACCTACGTTGGGCACACTTCCGACCAGCACGCCCGCGCTGAACAGCAGCACGTTCAGCATGAAGACCGACAGGACCAGCACGGTCAGGGTCAGGTTGTCGAACCGGTAACGCTTCACAGGAACCTCCCGAATTCATCGACGGAAATGTGGATCTTGGTGAAGCTCGTGCCGTTGGCCATGCGCTCGAGGATGCGCGTGGAGAGCTCGGGCAGGAGCGTCTGGGTGAGGATCTGGTCGATCTCGCGCGCGCCGCTGGAGGGGTCGCAGCGGTCGGCGAGGGTCTGCACGAGGCGCGGGTCGTAGGTCAGCTCGGCGGCGTGGTTCTCCTTCACGCGCCGCTCGATCGACTTCAGCTTCAGCTCCACGATGCGCACGACCTCGCGCTTGCGCAGCGGGTAGTACGGGACGACCACCAGCCGCGCCAGCAGCGCCGGGCGGAAGTGCTGCAGCAGCGACGGGCGCAGCGCCTCGACCACCGCGGCCGGGTCGCGCTTCTCGACCGGCGTGCGGCAAAGCTCGTGGATCACCTCCGAGCCGGCGTTCGAGGTCAGCAGGATCACGGTGTGCTTGAAGTCCACCGGCACCCCTTCGCCGTCCTCGAGGATGCCCTTGTCGAACACCTGGTAGAAAAGGTCGACGACGTCGGGGTGCGCCTTCTCGATCTCGTCGAGCAGCACGGCGCTCCACGGCTTCCGCCGCACGGCCTCGGTGAGCACGCCGCCGCGGCCGTAGCCGACGTAGCCCGGGGGGGCGCCCTTGAGCGTGGCCACCGAGTGCGCCTCCTGGAACTCCGACATGTTGAAGGAGATCAGGTTGCGCTCGCCGCCGTACAGCTCCTCGGCCAGCGTGAGCGCGGTCTCGGTCTTGCCGACGCCGGTCGGGCCGACCAGGAGGAAGACCCCCTTCGGCTTCGACGGGTCTTCCAGGCCGGCGCGCGAGGTCTGCACGCGGCGGCAGATCGACTCCAGCGCCTGCGGCTGCCCGACGATGCGCCGCGACATCCGCTCGTTGAGCGTGAGCACGCTGCGGATCTCGTCGGCCATCATCCGCCCCACCGGGATGCCGGTCCAGCCGGAGACCACGGCCGCCACGGTGCGCGCGTCGACCGAGAGGGGGACCATCGGGTCCTGTCCCTGCAGCTCGTCGAGCGCGGCGCGTTTCTCCGTCGCGGGGCCGTTGCCGTTCCCCTCGAGCTTGCGGATCTCCGCGACCAGCTCGCGCTCCTTCGTCCAGCGCTCCTGGATCTTCGTGCGCTCTTCGCGGAGCGTCTTCAGCTCCTCTTCCAGCTCGCTCCTGGAGCGGCCGCGGTGCTGCGCGTCGTCTTCATCGCGCGAGCGGATGTCGAGCTCCGTCTCGGCGATGCGGATCTGGCGGTCGATGTCCTCGACCGCGGCGGGGGTCCCCTCCTGCGCCAGCGCCACGCGGGCGGAGGCGGTGTCGAGCACGCCGATGGCCTTGTCGGGCAGGCGGCGCTCGGAGAGATAGCGGTGCGACAGCGCGACCGAGGAGCGCACGGCGTCGTCGAGGATGCGCACGCGGTGGTGCTTCTCGAGGTGCGGGGCGATGCCGCGGAGCATGTCCAGCGCCCCCTCCTCGTCCGGCTCCTCGACTTTGACGAGCTGGAAGCGGCGGGTGAGGGCGGGGTCTTTCTCGAAGTACTTCTTGTACTCGGACCAGGTGGTGGCGGCGATGGTGCGCAGCTCGCCGCGCGCGAGCGCGGGCTTGAGCAGGTTCGCGGCGTCGCCCTGTCCGGCCTGGCCGCCGGCGCCGATCATCGTGTGCGCCTCGTCGATGAAGAGGATCACCGGCTTGGGCGAGGTCTTGACCTCGTTGATGACGTTCTTCAGCCGCTCCTCGAACTCCCCCTTCACCCCGGCGCCGGCCTGCAGCAGGGCCAGGTCGAGCACGCGCAGCGAGATCTCGCGCAGCGGCAGCGGGACGTCGCCCGCGGCCACGCGCAGCGCCAGCCCTTCCACGACCGCCGTCTTGCCGACGCCCGCATCGCCGACGAGGATGGGGTTGTTCTGGCGGCGGCGGGTGAGGATGTCGACCACCTGGCGGATCTCGGAGTCGCGGCCGCGGATCGGGTCGATCTTCCCGGCGCGGGCGTCGGCGGTGAGGTCGACCGTGTACTTGCCGAGCGCGCTCGTGTCGATGGGCCCCGAGGGCGCCTGCGCCGGCGAAGATGCGGACGACGCCGGCGTGCCGGCGCTCGCCGCGGGGGCGGACATGGTGTTCTCGCTCGACTCGCGCACGAGCTCGCGCAACGTCTCGCGCAGCGACTCGCGCGACACCTTGGCCAGCACGGGGCACGACTCGTAGATGGTCGTGCGCAGCGAGTCGTCTTCGTACAGCGCCAGGAGGATGCCGCCGGAGCGGATGGTGCCCGACTCGAGAAAGAGCGTCGACTGCACCCACCCCTCGCGCAGGAGGTGCAGGATGTGCGGCGACATGGCCGGCGTGCGGCTGTTGCCGCGGTCGAACTTCTCGATGGCGGTGGTGAGCTGGCGCGAGAGCTCGGCCGTGTCGACCGAGTAGTAGCGCAGCACCGGCGCGAGGTCGGTGGAGGGGAAGTCGAGGAACTTCAGCAGCAGGTGCTCGACCTCGACGTTGTAGTTCGTCTGCGCGACACACAACGCGGCCGCGGTCTCGAGGGCACGCTTCGAGATCGGGTTCAGCCTCGCGATCAGACTTTTCAGTTCAGTGCTCATGCTTTATTGGACAGCCTCTCTTTTGTCGCTGGATGTTGCTGGTTGCTGGTTGCTGGTTCGTTGCGGTGCATGGCCTGTAACCCAGGCAGCGCAACGAACCAGCAACCAGCAACACAGCAACATTGGCGTCCCACTCATCGTCTCCCTGTCAGCCGCACCTGCGTGTCGTCACGCGTCGCCGGTTTCGTTTTCAGCCAGGTCGTCCAGCCGAGGAAGGCACCATACGCGACTCCGAGCCGCAGCTCCGGCACCTCGGCTGCCTGCAGGGCGAGGCGGAAGGTGAAGCCGAGCTCCTCGCGCACGTAGAAGCGCACCAGCGCGACCAGCGGCTGGAAGGCGCGCCCGTTCGGCAGGAAGGAGAGGAACTGCGCGAGCGGGAGCGGCCCGAGGGTGAGCTCGAAGCCGGCGGCCTGGTCCCACACGCGGCCGCCGAGGACGGCCGTCTTTCCGAGAACCTGGTTCTGCCCGCCGAGGCCGATGCGCGTGACGTCGTCGGCCTCGATCTTTCCCCACTGGCCGCGGAACGGCGTCACCTCGGCCGGCGCGTCGAAGGCGTCCTCGACGAGGCGCTTCAGCCCGACCGCGGGACGGACGGTCTCGACGAAGAAGCCGGTGTAGGCGAGGAGCGTCCGGTCGCGGACGCCCATGCGTCCGGCCAGGTGCGGCGTGCCGAGGCCGAGGAGCGACTGCAGCACCGTGGCCACGCGGCCGCGGTCGGGGGCGTTCGTGTCGAGCGCGGGACGGTACTTTTTCCGCGCGCGGTAGAGCAGCGACACGAGGCGGTGGTTGAAGATGTCGAGGAACTCGGCGAAGGCGTCGTCCTTGCGGAACGAGCGCTCCATGATCAGCTCGACGATCGCCGGCGGCAGCGGCCCCATGGCGCTGGCCAGGCCGAGGACGTTCACGTGCATCTCGGCCGGCTCGCCGTTCGTGGGACGCTGCACCTTCTCCACGTCGCCGGGAGGAAAGTCGAGGCGCACTTCCGACTTGAAGCGCACCACTTCCCGCCGCGGATCGACCCCCTCCGCGGGCGCGGTGCGCTCGGGGTAGAGCGACTCGAGGAGGCGCACCGCCTGGAGGAAGGAGAAGCGATGCCCCTCCTCCCACAGCCCCTCGGCTACTGAACGGCTTTGCCGCCAGCCATAGGAGGCCATCGGTTCGCTTCTCCTTCGCGCGCGACGCGCGTCATGACGAGTTGGGTGAACGAGTTCGTGGAGGCGTGCAGCCCGAAGAAGCTGCTCAGCACCGACGCCAGCAGGTAGGCGCTGCTGCCGGCGTAATGCGTCTCGTCGAACGAGACCGTGATCTCGGTGCCGCGCGCGAAGCCCATCCAGTCGGGCGCGCGGCGCATGATCTTTCTCTGGGCGATGGAGCGGATGCCGCGGATCTGCTGCCAGTGCGCGGGCGAGTCGGAGAAGCAGTACAGGCCGAGGATCTCGTGCAGCGCGCGGAGCGACTCGGACGTAGGACGGGCTTCAGACGCAGGGCGGGCTTCAGACGCAGGGCGGGCTTCAGACGCAGGGCGGGCTTCAGACATAGGGCGGGCTTCAGCCCGCCCATCCGCGGGACGGGCTGAAGCCCGTCCTGCGTCGGTCAGCGACAGGTAGTTGAGCGAGAGGTGCGACACCAGGCGCCAGAGCGCCTGCCCGCCGAACGGCGGATCGAGCGGGCGGGTCGGCTTCCGGAGGCAGACGATGCGCGAGGTCGGGATGGCGTCGTCCGTCTGCAGCAGCGCGTCCGCGGGGAGCTGCAGCGCGAGAGCGCGGTTCGTGCAGAGCGTGTGCGCGAAGACGATCTCGTCCGGCGGGAGGGCCGGCTTGAAGTCGAGGTCGCGGAACGACAGCAGCACGTCCGTGCCGGTGAAGTCCTCGCGCGTGACCGGCACGCGGCGCGCGTGCCAGAACGCCTTCTGCTTCCGCATCTCCATGCCGTGCGTGTACGAGTAGAACGGGGCGTACTCGCGGGAGCTCTCGGCCTCGTTCGACGAGCCGGAGACGGCCACGATGGAGTGGATCTCGGTCGTCTTCTCCTTACGCATGTCGGGGACGAGGCGGTACTCGATCTGGCGGTGGTCGACGCGGATCGGCTCGGTCGTCTTGCGGAAGAGATTCACGATCGGCGTGCAGCCGAGGGAGAAGGAGTCGGGCGTGATGAGCAGGCGCTGCTTCGACGCGCGGTCGAGCAGGAAGAGGAGATCGATGGCCTGTCCCGAGGCGCGGCCGGCCAGGCCGGAGACGTCGACGAAGTGGAACTTCTCCGGGAAGGTGAAGTACTCCTGCAGCAGCCGGTAGCCGGGATGCGAGTGGCGCGGGTAGGGGATGACTTCGTCGTCCTCGCCGAAGCCGACCGGCGAGACCGCGGACTTGGGGAGGTACGAGTGCGACTTCGCGTCATGCGGCACGACCGCCACGCGGATCGTGTCGCGGAAGAGCATCTCGTACAGGCCGCTCACGAGCACGGGATCGCCGTGCAGGTAAAAACGCAGCGTATCGACGTTCAGCGTCTCGAACGGATCCCCCAGCGACTCCAGGCGGACGCGCAGCACCGCGGCGACGTCGGCGCCGAGGAAGTCGAAGCGCTCCGGCACCTCCATCTCCGTCTCCGTCACCTGCACCGGCCAGAGCGTGACCGGATAGGCGGTGCGCATGCGGCAGACCTGTCCCTGGCCGGCGGTGGTGAAGAGTTGCGTATGCTTCGGGATCTCGAAGCCGGTGGTCAGCTTGGCGCGGAGCGGGTCGAAGTCGAAGCGGGCCACGGCCATCGACGGCACGGGGCGGAGATAGTGCGGATAGAGGACGTCGAGCAGCTCGGCCGCGACCTCGGGAAAGTCGGCGTCGAGATCGCTCTGGATGCGCGCGGTCAGGAACGCGAACGACTCGATGAGCCGCTCCACGTGCGGGTCGGGGCACTCGCCCGACTGCAGCTCCAGGCGCGAGGCCACCTTCGGGTAGCTGCGCGCGAACTGCTCGCCCATCTCCCGGAGGTAGGACAGCTCCTCGAGGTAATAGCGGAGGAAGTCGCTACCGGGCGCCCGCATGCACCTCGACCTTTCCTTCTTTCATGTCCAGGGAGGTCTCGAACGAGACCGGCTCGGGGACGAGGTCGGTGAGCATCTTCGCCTCGATGAAGCCGAGGAGCGAGAGATCGTTGCCGGGCATCGGCTCGAGCGTGACGGAGACATCGATGAGGCGCGGCTCGAAAGCCTCGATCGTCCGGCGGAGCAGCTCCGCCAGGCGAACGCGATCGTCGTAACTGCGCGCGGAAAAGACGGTGAAGTCGGGAGTGCCGTAGTCGATGACGGACCGTCTCCCGATCGGGAGGCGATGCGCCGGGAAGGGGCAGCGCGTGTTCAGCAACTGCTCCAGCTCCCGGCGCACCGACTCGCGGAGACCTCGGCGGTCGAGCGTGCGCGTGGGGCGCAGCTCGTAGGGCAGACGAGGATCGCGGTCGACCAGCCGGTCGAACAGCGGCATGCGGACCTCGATCTTCGTCGCCATCTACGTGCTTACTCGACGTTCTCTGTCGCCTATTCGACGACTCGCGTTTCGAGATTGTGCTTGGCCGGCTTGTTGGCGTCGGCCGTCCCGTCGGCGTGCTTCTGGTCCTTGTAGGTGTACTGGACGATGCCGTAGTCGAGCGAGACGTTCTCGACCGGGATGTCGCCCGGGCCGCCCGAGACGCTGTAGTTCGAGATGACGACGTGCTCCATCACGACCTTCAGGTACTCGACCGGCTTGTTGTCGTTGGCACCGTCGGCGCGGTAGCAGGTGAGCGTGGCCTTGCCGAACTGCTTGCCCGCCCAGCAGTACTTGAGGAGCTGGTCGGTGGCGGTGTCGAGGTACTTGGTGAAGGTGAAGTTCTGGTGCGTGGCCTGCTCGACCGTGCCGGAGCCGGCGACGCTGCGCGTCGGGCTGGTGGGCTGCACGAAGCCGTGGCTCCAGGAGAGCACTTCGATCTCGCCGGCGTGCTCGGATGCCGTCGAAGAGGCCGTGACGGCCGGCTCTTCGAACTTCAGGTACATGTTGATAGCCATGGATCAATCCTCCGTTGAACTGTGAATTACGCGGCGGGCGGCGGCAGCTCGGCGACGAGACGGACCGACGCGGTCAGCTCCTCGAGCTGGAAGTGCGGGCGCAGGAACGCGACGGCGCGGTACGCGCCCGGCTTGCCGGCGACGTCGTACACGTCGACGCGCGCCTCGCGGAGCGGGAACTGCGCCTTGAGCTCCTGGCCGGCGTCGTCGGTGCCGAGGACGTACATGCCCATCCAGCGGTTGAGGAACTGGGAGAGCGTGTCCTTGGTCTGGAAGCTGCCGATCTTGTCGCGGCAGATGACCTTCAGGTAGTGGGCGAAGCGCGACGCGGCCAGGATGTACGGCAGGCGCGCGGAGATGCGCGCGTTGGCGTTGGCGGCGTCGGTGTCGTACTGCTTCGGCTTCTGGGTGGTCTGGCCGCCGAAGAAGGCCGCGTAGTCCGTCCCCTTGCAGTGGCAGAGGGAGACGAAGCCGAGGGAGTCGAGCTCCTTCTCGCGGCGGTCGGTGATGGCGATCTCGGTCGGGCACTTGAGGGCGATGTCGCCTTCATCCGTCTTGAACGTGTGCGTCGGCAGGCCGGTGACCATGCCGCCGCCTTCCACGCCGCGGATGGCCGCGCACCAGCCGTAGAGGGCGAAGGCGTTGGTGATGCGCTGCGTCAGCGCCCACGCCGCGTTGCCCCACAGGTACTTCTTGTGATCGCGGCCGTCGGTGTCCTCGACGAAGTTGAACTCCTCGGTCGGCGCCGTGTCCGGGCCGTACGGGAGGCGGAGCAGGATGTGCGGCAGGACCAGCGTCACGTAGCGCGAGTCCTCGCTCTGCTGGAACGAGCGCCACTTGATCAGCTCCGTCGACTCCATGATCTTGGCCAGATCGCGCGGGTTGCCGAGCTCCGTGAAGCTGTCCATGTCGAACAGGCGCGGCGAGGCGGCGGAGATGAACGGCGCGTGCGCGGCCGCGGCCACGCCCGACATCTTCTCCAGCAGGGCCATGTCCTGCGGATGGCGGCCGAACTCGAAGTCGCCCACCAGGAGGCTGAACGGATTGCCGCCGAAGGTGCCGTACTCCTCTTCGTAGATCTTCTTGAAGAGCTGGCTCTGGTCGAACTCGATGGCCTGGTCGAGGTCCTTGAAGACTTCCTGCTTCGAGGCGCAGAGGAGGCGCAGCTTCAGGCGCGTCGACGTCTCGGTGTTCATGACCAGGAAGTGCAGCCCGCGCCAGGAAGCCTCGAGCTTCTGGAAGTCGGGGTGGTGCAGGATCTCGTTGAGCTGCTTGCTGAGCATCTCGTCGATGCGCGCGATCTGGGCCTGGATCATGGCCATCGTGTCGCGGCTGACGGTCATGCCCTGGTCGAGGATCTGGTTCACGAACTCGCCGACCAGGTCCTTCGCGCGCGGCTTCTGCTGCTCGTCGCGGGCGAGCTTGCCCTTGGAAATGATCTGGTCGAGCAGCGACAGCTCAGCCGCTGCCGCACCGCTCTCGGTTGCTGCCTGGGTCTCGTCAGCCATTGGTCTCTCCTCCCCCGACGGCAGCCTTGATCTGCTGCTGGGAATCGGTGTTCGTGGCGATGTCCTGCAGGAGGACGTCGAGGTCGTCGTTGCCGTCGAGCTTGGCCAGCAGGTCGTTCAGGCGCTGGCGCGCCTCGAAGAGCTTGCGCAGCGTGTCGACCTGCTGCACGACCGCCTCCGGGCGGAGGTCATCGAGCTTCCTGAAGCGCAGCTCGACGTTCATCTTGGTGTTGTCGTCCTGCAGCTTGTTGTCGACCTGGAAGGCCAGGCGCGGCGAGATGGACGCCATCACGTCGTTGAAGTTGTCGCGGTCGATCTCGACGAACTTGCGGTTCTTGATCGGGAGCGCCGGGCCGTCCGGCTTACCGGCCAGGTCGGCCAGGATGCCGACCACGAGCGGGAGCTCCTTCTTCTCGATGGCGCCCCCGGTCTCGACGTCGTACGAGATCTGGACCCGTGGCGGGCGAATTCGCGTCAGTTTCTTTTGTGTGCTTTCACTCACTGAAGCCTCCTATGCGTGATGTCCTGTGGATGGGATTTGCTCTCTGCTTCCTCTGCATGCGGTCGTGGGTCACCCCCTCGGGTTCTGGGTCCGATCTCAGCCCGGACGTTTCATTCCGAGCAACGCGTAAACGGTGTTGATGTCGGCGTTTTTCTGGAGCAGCTCCTCCAGCAGCTCGACGAGACTCATGTTTCCCCACGCGATGGCGCGGCGGACCAGATACGGCACGGGGCTGTGCGGCTCCGTGCGCATCAGGTACTCGGCGGCGGTGGAGAGCGCGCGATACGCTTCCGCGCGGCTGCTGATCGGGCCGATGGCGGCCGCGTTCGCGGACGGCGTCTCCGCCGCGGCTTCGGTGCTTTCCTCGGACATGGCTGGCTCCGTCGTTCGATCCACGGAAGGGAGCGGCGCCGGCGCGAGCTCCCCTTTCTCGATGCGCTCGCGGATCACGCGGGCGACGAGCATCTGGACGGCCTGCAGGACCTCGCGCAGCGGCGAGAGGCTCGGCGCCAGCGCGGCGCCGCTCTTCTCGTCGAGCACCGCATCGAGCTCGCCGAGCGCCGCCAGCGCGGAGGTGAGCTCCTCGTTCATCGACGCGTACCACGGCCCCGGCGTCAGGGAGACGGCCACGAGGAACTTCGCCTGCGTGACCTCGCCGCGCTGCTGCGCCTTCGCCAGCGCCGCCTGGTCCTTCACGGCCAGCTTGGCCAGATGCTGCGCGCTCAGCCACTCTTTCCACGCGTACGCGGTGGTCTCCTCGGGAGCGGGCACCGTGAGCGGCACGGACTGCAGCTTGATGGCGAGGCGCGTCAGCCACCCCACCGGCGCGAGGCGGTAGTCGGGGCTCTCCGGATCGAAGGGGGGATAGAGGCCCTCCCAGAAGTTGCGGCAGAGGCCCGCCATCACCCGCACGCCCGCGGCGAAGCCGGTGAAGCCGTACAGGTGCAGCCACGCCTCGGTGAGCCAGGCCGCGACCTGCAGGTCTTTCGAGCGCGTGGTGAGGACGTCGATGCAGACCTGCTCCACGCCGCGCCAGTCCGCCTTCTTCAGCTCGCGCTGCCACACCCCGACCGGCAGCCCGGGATCGTCTTCCTGCCGCAGTTTCTGGATGTCGTCGAAGACCGCGTCGAAGCGCAGCCACTCCCCCGCGGGATTCTCCGCGGAGATGGGCGCCAGCAGCGCCTCGACGTCGAGCGCCGCGCGCGCGATGGGGACGACCTGCGCGGTCAAGGGAGCACCTCGCCGTCGCGATGCACGTGGAAACGTAGGACGGGCTTCAGCCCGTCGGGAGCTCGCGGCGCTCGCGGCTCGGGCGCGCCCCCGCCCCGCCCGGGGGGCGGGCTGAAGCCGCGCCCTACGTTCGGCACCGTGGTCGTCATCGCCGCGCCTCCGTGGTGAAGGCGGCGCCGGCGATTCTCGGGGCGATGGCCGGGAACTTGGGGATGGTCAGCGGCTGCGCGCTCTTCGGGTCGAGCACGGAGAGGCGCAGGAACACGCGCGCGTCGCTGGCGGCCTCGCTCTTGTCCGAGGCGCTCTGCGTCGGCACCTGCAGCGTCAGCGTGACCGGCTCCACGTCGATGAACGACGGGAGGTCGTCCGCGGAGGTGAGGTTCTGCTCGAGCGCGGTCAGGAGCGACCAGGCGTTCTTGTACTCGTAGGTGACGGTGCGCTCGCGCACCATCATGCCCGGCTTCTCCGAGCCGGCCACCGGCACGCGCGGCGACTCGGAGGCCCAGCGCAGCGACAGCCGCACCGGCTCGCCGTAGGTCCAGCGCACCTTGCGCACCTTGGCCTCGCGGTTGGTGACCACGTCGCGGCCGATCTGCAGCGTCCAGCCGATGATCTGGTCGCCGTAGATCTCGCGCTCGCGCAGCACGCGGAACATCGTCTCCACGTCCACCGCCGGCCCGGCCTCGGGCTTCTCGAGGTAGGTGGCGAAGAAGCCGCGCACGGCGGTGATGTCGTCCACGAAGCGGCGCGCCTTGGCGAACGTCGGATCGGCGGTGGCGTCGACCGGGATCGACTTCACCATCGCCGCCGAGGCGTCGAAGATGCGGAAGAAGCCGCGCAGGTCGTTCGGGTCCGCTTCCGGCTCGCCCGCGCGCGGCAGCGCGTCGGTGAACGGATAGCGTCCGGCCAGGCGCTGGTTGAAGTACTGCTCGATCTCCTTGTAGCGCGAGGCCACGCGCTCGATGGCCGCGCCGGTGCAGCGCATGCTGATCTGCGACGCGATCTCCTGCAGCCGCGCGTTGAACATCCCCTGGTTCGGCTGGTAGCCGGAGGGGAGCCGCGACGCGGCGCAGTTGGCGAGGTCGATCTTCGCCATCTTCTCGCCGATGTAGTCCTCGAGCAGCGCCACGCTGTTGCCCGGCTTCTTGGCGTCGTAGTCGCGGAGGTCGTCGAGGATGGTCTGCCACTTGCGCGCGAGCGGCGTGGAATGCGCCCCCTCGCTGCCGAGGAACGCCAGCAGCGGATGCGCGTAGGTGCGGCCGATGTAGGCCACGCGCTCGCGCGTGGTGTTGAGGTACACGATGACCTCGGCCGGCTCGCGCGCGCCCCACGCCGCGGGGGAGGGAGGCGCCTCGCCGTTCCACCAGTCGAAGCTCCCCTGGCGCGGGCGGTACGGCTGCTCGGCCTCGAGCAGCTGGTCCACTTCCGCCAGGATGCGCCGCGCCTCGGCGCTCATGGCCGCGGAGACGTCGCGCTTGTCGTCGACGAGGTTCAGGCGCGTCAGTCCGTCGAGCGCCGAGGAGAGGTTCTTCGTGGCCGCGACGAACGTCGTCACGTCGTTGCGAATGGCCTCCTCGCGCGCGTCGATCGTGGCCGGCGGCAGCACGTTCTCGAACTGCTGCGCCTGGGCCAGGAAGTCCATCATCTGCGCGCGTGCGCGGTCGCGTGCGACCTGGTCGACGCTGATGCGCAGGTCGGCGGGAATGAGCGGGAAGGTCTTCTCGCGGAAGCGGTCGTACGCCGCCACGACGTCGGTGGCCTGTGCCAGCGCGGGCGCGTTCCACGCCAGGCGCGTGTTCGGCAGGAGGCGCGTCTGCACGTGCCGCTGCGCCGCGGGCGTGTTCACGAACTTCTGGCCGAGGAACGTCTCCAGCGCCGACTTGAGCAGGAGCGTGTCGGACGAGAGCTGCATCGTCGGACGCCCCTGATTGAGATTGAGGATCGGACCGGTCAGCGGTGAGACCGTGCCCGCGAGGCGGCGCTGGTACTCGCGCCACGCGGCGGCGCCGTCGTTGCGGATGGCCACGGCGGCGGGACGTCCGAAGAACTCGGAGCTCTCCATCTCCTGCACCACGCGCTCGTAGTCGGCGCCGAGGCCGAACGTCGGGCGGAAGGCCCACGCCATCTGCGGGCTCGTGGCCGCGGTCTCGATCTCGTTCATGCGGCGCACGAGATCGGCGAAGCGCTCGGTCTCGCCGGCGGACGGCCACTGCACCGACGTCGCGCTGATCGCCCCGGCCAGCTCGCGCAGGCGCGTGTAGAAGAGGTTGCGCTGGAAAAGGCCGTCGTAGACGCCGAACGCCAGCTTGGCCGCGCGCAGGTTGGCCTCGTCGCGGAACCGCGTGGCGTCGAAGCGCACGTAGTCGGCCTGGCGCAGCGCGCGGCGGTAGAGGTGATCGTTCTTGTAGAACTCGGGCGAGAGCTCCTGGCCGAAGCCCACTTTCACCAGCGCGCCGAGCTCCTTCATGTTGGCCGTGGCGCCGAGGCCGTTGAAGGTGCGCTTGTGCTGCTCGAGCTGGCGGAAGCAGTTCACCATGCGTCCCAGCTCGACGAACTCCGGCGCCTGCTCGATGCCGTAGCCCGACTGGACGTTCTCGGCCGGCGCGCTCGCCTCCGCCAGCACCGGCTGCGCGCAGGTGGCGGAGCCATCGAGGATGCGCCGCGACTGCTCTTCGAGCTCGGTGCGGATGCCGTCCAGGATCACCAGCTCGAAGGCCTCGGTGATCGACCCCTCGAGCTTCCGCTCGAACGGCGAGAACCACGAGCTCGGGATGAAGACCGAGCCGTAGCGGCGGAAGTTGATCTGCGCCATGCCGTTCAGCAGCTGGACCGACCAGCGGTGCTTCTCCGACTCGCTGATCCGTTCGACCGGCGTGCTGCGGACCTGCTCCACGTGCTCGGCGGTGCTCTCGAGGAACGGCAGCAGCGAGCGGTTCTCGCCGGCCATGCGCCACGCGCCCCAGGCCGTGCCGCCGCCGAAGAGGAGCCCGAGGATGAGCGTGGCCGCCTGCGCGTACTGCACGCTGCGGTTGCGCGAGACGAGCTTCCACGTCGTCGGCGTGGCCACACCCCACTCCGGGAAGATCTTCCGCTCCAGCAGCTCGGCCACGAAGGCGGTGCCGCTGGTCTGCCCGAGCAGGTCCGCGCTGTCGCCCGAGTCCTTGCCGCAGAGGTAGATGCCGCGCGCGACCGGCGCGTCGTGATACGCGGTGGCGCGGAAGAGCTGGTCGAGGCAGACGCGCAGCGGCGCGGCCAGCGAGGCCACGGAGTCGTCGAGCAGGAGCAGCGTGTTCGCGTCCGCGCTCCCCTCGGTGAGGATCTCCATCTGCACGTACTGCACGCGCTCGTTGATGGCCCGGAAGGCCTCGTCCACCCATTCGCCCGCGTAGACCGTGTCGGGTGTGTACGGGCTGGACCAGCCGAGCATCTGCCGGCGCGACTGCGGCGGCAGCCCCGCGCAGAGCGCCTCGAAGCCGGTCAGCGTGTCCGCGCCGGTCAGGAGCACGTACACCGGCACGCGGAAGCCGAGCTTCTGCTGCACGTCGGTCAGGCGGCGGTGGATCTTGCCCATGCGCATGGCCAGGTCGGTCTGCGCGAGCTCGTTCGCGGTGGCATCGAGGAGGGTCCGGCAGGAGATGGTGACGATCACGCCGTCGACCGGGCGCTTCGGGCGCAGCTTCTGCAGCCGGCGCAATACCTTCGACCACGAGTCGTCGTCGGCGGTCGTGCCGTCGGCGCGGAGGATGATGTCGCCCGCCACGTCGAGCACGGCCCCGCGGTCGAACAGCCAGAAGCCGCGGCCGTACGCGAGCGAGGTGCCGGCGTCGCTGGCGGTGCCGAACGGCAGATCCAGCCCGCTGGTGGCGAGGAGGTTCGACTCGCGCGAATTCGCGGCACCGAGGAGGAGGATCAGCGGCAGCTCGTGCGGGTCGCCCTGCCGCGTGGCGCGCATGCGGCGCGCGGCCTTGCGGAACACCTTGCCGATCGACGGCACGGCCTGCACGTGCTCTTCTTCGGGGGCCGCCGGCGTCTCTTCCGGCTCTTCGTTGGGGTTCGGGAACTGCGAGGCCTTCGCCGACTTCCTCAGCAGCAGGAAGAGGAGGACGAGCATGACCAGGGCGATGCCGATCACCAGGGCCAGGGCGTAGGGCCAGAGCGTGTCGAGATTCATCGCTTCGCCTCCGTGACCGGTGCCGGCGCCGCGGCGGGCGTCGTGCCGAGGATGCGATCGACGAGCGGCGAGATCTCGGTCACCGCGCGCGTCCAGATCAGGTGCGATCCCCCGATCCAGAGCGCGGTGATGGCCACGATGGCCCAGATCCACGGCTTGAGGTACGGCAGCTCGACGCGCGGCCGGTTCAGGGTCGGCGCGTAGGTCTGCGGGACGACGGCCTCGCGTCCGCGCACCACGCGCGGATCGTGGTTGTAGACGAAGCGGTAGAGGCGCCGGCGGATGGTCTCGGTCTCCTGCTCGGCGTCGGGACGTCCGCGCAGCCTCCCCTGGAAGCCGAGGGCCAGGACGGAGATGAAGATGCGCGCGATCTCGGCGTTGCCGCTGGTGCCGTCGCGGTCGCGAAGCAGCTCGTCGATGCGCTCGAACATCTCCTCGCCGGCGCGGTGGGTGCCGAACAGCTTGGCCTCGATGAGGTTCTGCCGCCACGCCTCGCGTCCCGGCCAGTCGAGGTTGAGGAAGATCTCGTCGGCCAGCGCGGCCATGGCGTACTGGGCGCGCCTGTAGTGCTCGACCGCGAGCGCGCCGCCCTGGCGCATGGCCTCGGACTCCTGGCGCTCGAGCGTCGAGATCACGCGCCGCCAGGTGGCGCTCGTGCTCAGCACCGCCGCTCCGCGCGGCTCCGCCGCGTCGGCGTCGAACATGTCTCCGCCGCGCAGCCGCTCCTGAAGACGCATCAGCTCAGCGTGGAATTGCTGGAACTTCTCCGTGACGAACATCGGACTCCGGACCCCCGGGGATCAACTGCGTTTCTTGACGTAGAGGACGATCTGCTCGGGACTGACGGCACTGCCTTCGCCGGGACGGAGGACGACGAGGTCTTCGCCCGGCGTGATGAACTCGGGATCGGGGGTGAGCGAGTACAGCGTGACGCCGCTGGCCGGCACGAGGTCGGCGTCGGCTTCGATCTGCCTGCGCCGCGCGCCGGTCATGCGGCGGTTGCGCAGCGAGTCGACGTGCGAGCGGCTGCCGATCACGCACGCCGCCACCCACGCGCTGATGTCGCGGACGGCCACGCCGGCCGGCGCGCGCACGCCGATGATCAGCGGGCGGGTCATCCACTCCGGGTCGAAGAAGAGGCGGAACGCCTCGCCGTCGCGGCTGAAGGTGTAGGCGATGTACGACTCGTGGATGCCTTCCTCGAGCGAGCGCGCGATGGACGCGCGCACCTGCTCGAAGGTGGCCATCAGGTCGTTGTGATCGTAGCGGTCGAGCGGCGGCGGGATGAGCGAGCGGCTCACTCCCGCCACGTGGCCGAGGAGCGCGCAGAAGGCGACGTAGAGCTGGAACGGATGCGCGTTGCCGCAGCCGAGGACCGCCTCGAACGCCGGCAGCTCGCCCACCAGGCAGTGGATGAGCGTCTTGGTCTCCAGGCGCTGCGGCGCGAAGACGTCGGAGGTGCTGCGGGCCTGGTCGGCCAGCGTGGCCGCCTTCTCCCGCAACGCGGCGGTGACGTCGGAGCAGAGCTTGTGCAGCGCGGAGACGGGAGCGACGCGCAGCATCGGCGGCTCGAAGCGCGTCCGCGTGTAGACCTCGTGCTCGTACTTCACTTCCGCCAGCGGGAAGCTGACGTACTTCGGCGGCACGTCGCCGCCGGCCAGGAGCTGCAGCCGCGGACGGAGCACGAGCAGTGGCAGGTCGCCCTCCCCCGTGTTCTCGTCCGGCACCGGCTGGCTCTCCTCGAACGCGTAACGCTCCGCGAGCGCCAGGCCGCGGCTGCGCGCGACCACGGCCACGTGCACCATGGCCGGCTTCTGCCGGATGTCGGGGAGCTGCGTGAGATCGAAGACCAGGTCCGGGCCGTCGCCCGCGGAGTAGGAGACCACCAGGCCGTCCGGCATGACCGCTTCCAGCTCCAGGACGCGGAACAGGCCGTCGACGAGCTTCACGGTGTCGACTTCGAGGTGGCGGATGCCCCAGTGGAAGGGGGAGATGTTCGAGGAGTGATAGTGGAGGAGCGACTCCTGCCGCTGCGACAGCCACTGGAAATGCTGCGGCGCGAGGAGCATCCCCTCGTGCCACTGGATGGCCGGCGGGACGTCGCGGGCGGTGGTGCGCGCGCGGCTCTTGCGCCGTTCTCCCTTCAGCGTGATGGGCTGGGTGGTGTCGGTGGTGCTCACTGCAGTTTCTCCACGGAAAAGTCGCGCG
>Ga0196976_1000694_pt1 | contig 19699 bp, 10 predicted proteins | sample S3v_513CmetaG_FD_148644 | JGI IMG/M metagenome (GOLD analysis project Ga0196976, IMG submission 148644) | Soil microbial communities from Anza Borrego desert, Southern California, United States - S3+v_5-13C | ecosystem: Environmental > Terrestrial > Soil > Desert | place: USA: California...
GACGGCTTCTCTCCCTTGAGCGTGAAGTAGGCGACGAGGTGGCGCGTCGTGTCGTCGCCGCGCGCCAGCACGATGGCCTGAGCGATGGCGGGATGGCGCTCCAGCGCCGCCTCGACCTCGCCGAGCTCGATGCGGAAGCCGCGGATCTTGACTTGATGGTCGGTGCGGCCGAGGAACTCCACCTTGCCGTTGGGGCGATGGCGCACCAGGTCGCCGGTGCGGTACATGCGGCTCCCCGCCGGTCCGAACGGATTGGGGAGGAAGCGCTCCGCGGTCAGGTCGGGACGCTCGAAGTAGCCGCGCGCGAGACCGGCGCCGCCGACGTACAGCTCTCCCGCCACGCCGACCGGCACCGGCTGCAGGGCACGGTCAAGCACGTACAGCCAGATGTTCGGGAAGGGGCGGCCGAGGGTGATCGGCTCGTCGGGGGTGATCGGGCCGATGGCCGCGCCGACGGTGTTCTCGGTCGGGCCGTAGCCGTTGAAGACGGTGCGCCCCTTCAGCCACGGCGTGACCTGTGCCAGCGACAGCGCCTCGCCCGCGCTGACCAGCGTCTTCAGTCCCGGCACCGAATCAGGGGAGAGTCCCGCTAGGGCGGACGGCGGCAGTGTGGCGATGTCGACGCTTCCCTCGTTCATGACCGCGGCCAGGTCGGGGCCGGGAAGGAGGCGTTCCTTCGGCGCGAGCACGAGCGCCGCGCCGCGGCCCCAGGCCATCACGATCTCCCACACCGAGGTGTCGAAGCTCAGCGAGGCGAACTGCAGCACGCGCGTGCCGGTCAGACCCTCCAGCCGCTTCTGCTGCGCCCAGGTGAGGTTGACCACGCTGCGATGCATGATCATCACGCCCTTGGGGCGTCCGGTCGAGCCGGAGGTGTAGATCAGGTAGGCGAGGTTCTGCGGCAGCACGCCGACGGCGGGGGAGTGATCGGGATACGCGTCCAGATCGCGGAACGATTCCCTCGTGATGACGCAGCGCGCGTTTGCGTCGGCGGCGATGTAGTCGATGCGCGCCTTCGGATAGCTCGGGTCGATCGGCACGTAGGCGCCGCCGGCCTTGAGGATGCCCAGGAGGCCGATGATCAGCTCGGGAGAGCGATCGAGGCTCAGACCCACGCGCGTCTCCGGCCCCACGCCGAGCGCGATCAGCGAGTGCGCGACCTGATTGGCCCGCGCGTTCACCTCGCGATAGGTCAGCTCCTGGCCTTCGTAGACGATGGACACGGCCTCGGGCGTCCGCTCCGCCTGCGCCTCGAACATCCCGTGCAGCGTGAGGTCCTGCGGGTAGGGAATGTCGTGGCGATTCCACTCCACGAGGACCTGCTCGCGCTCCGCCTCGCTCAGCAGCTCGTAGCGGCTGACGCGCTCCCCGGGGTTGGCGACGATGCCGTCCAGGAGTCGCGTAAAGTGCGCGAGGAAGCGCGCGATCGTGGAGCGGTCGAAGAGGTCGGTGCTGTATTCGAGGACGCCGTCGAGGCCGCGCTCCGTCTCGGTGAGCGACAGCGTCAGGTCGACCTTCGTGGCCCGCTGCTCGAGCTCGATCGGCGTGATCTCCAGGCCGGGCAGGCGCAGGCCGGAAAACGGCGCGTTCTGCAGGACCAGCATCACCTGGAAGAGCGGCGCGTAGCTGAGCGAGCGGGCCGGGTTCAGTTGCTCGACCAGCACCTCGAACGGGACGTCCTGGTGCGCGTACGCGTGCAGGGCGCGCTCGCGGACCTGGGCCAGCAGCGCGGCGAAGGTTGGGTCGCCGCCGAGGTCCGCGCGCATCACGAGGTTGTTGATGAAGAAGCCGATCAGCGGCTCGAGCTCGGGACGGGTGCGATTCGCCACCGGCGTGCCGACGGCGATGTCGGTCTGGCCGCTGTAGCGGCTGAGGAGCACGTCGAACGCGGCCAGCAGCGTCATGAAGAGCGTGGCGCCCGACTTGCGGCTCAGGGCGTTGAGCCGCGCGGCCAGCTCGTCCGAAAGGTGGAACGGCTCGCGCGCGCCGCGGTAGCTCTGCACCGGCGGGCGCGGACGGTCGGTGGGCAGCTCCAGCAGCGGCGGCAGATTCGCCAGCGCTTCCTTCCAGTAGCCCGTCTCGGCTTCGAGCACGTCGCCGCTGAGCCACCGGCGCTGCCACTGCGCGTAATCGGCGTACTGGATCGGCAACGGTTTCAGTGCCCTGCCGGTGTAGAGCGCGAGCAGCTCGTCCATCAGCACGCCCATCGACCAGCCGTCGGCGATGCTGTGATGGAGGACGAGCACGAGGATGTGTGCGTCGGGCGCTTCTTCGACGAGCAGGGCGCGGAAGAGCGCATCGCGGCTCAGGTCGAAGCGGTAGTGCACCTCTTCGTCGATCGACGTAGGGCGGGCTTCAGCCCGCCGCCCCCGGGGGAGGCGGGCTGAAGCCCGCCCTACGTTTCCGATCGAAGTGGAGCGTTCTCGATGAACGAGGAACGCGCGGCCTTCGTCAATGACTTGCACGGGCATGCCGTCGACTTCCTCGAAGCGCGTGCGCAGTACTTCGTGGCGTTGCACGATCGCGTGCAGCGCGCCCACCAGCGCGTCCGCGTCGAGCGGCCCATGCAGACGGACGGCGAAGCGGATGTTGTACGTGTCGCTCGCCCCTTCGAGCTGGTGCAGGAACCAGAGGCGCTGCTGGGCGAAGGAGAGGGGCAGCGGGCCGGTGCGGTCGACGGGGACCAGCGGGAGGCGGACGGTGTGCCCCGAGGTTTCCTCGATGCGCCTGGCGAGCTGCTCGATCTGCGGCGCCTCGAAGATGGCCACGATGGGCAGGGGGATCTCGAACGCGTCGCGGATGCGCGCGATGACCTGCGTGGCCAGCAGCGAGTGCCCGCCGATCTCGAAGAAGTTGTCGGTCACGCCGACGCGGGGGAGGCGAAGGACCTGCTGGAAGATGTCCGCCAACGTGGCTTCCGTGGGCGTCCGCGGCGGGACGTAGTCCTCGGAGATGGCGCCGGGATCGGGGGCGGGGAGCGCGGCCCGGTCGATCTTGTCGTTCGGTGTGAGCGGGAAGGCCTGGAGGCCGACGAAGAAGCTCGGCACCATGTGCTCGGGGAGCGACTGCCGCAGCAGCTCGCGGAGCTCCGCGGCCGTGGCCTTGCCCGTGTAGTAGGCGACCAGGCGTCCGTCGCGCGCGGCCACGAGCGCCTGCGTCACCGCCGGATGCCGCTCCAGGGCCGCCTCGATCTCGCCGAGCTCGATGCGGAAGCCGCGGATCTTGACCTGATGATCGGCGCGGCCGAGGAACTCGGCCCGGCCGTCGGGGCGATAGCGCACCACGTCGCCGGTGCGGTACATGCGGCTGCCCGGCGGGCCGAACGGATTCGGCAGGAAGCGCTCCGCGGTCAGGTCGGGGCGCTCGAAATAGCCGCGGGCCAGGCTGGCGCCGCCGACGTACAGCTCTCCCGCCACGCCGACCGGCACCGGCTGCAGCGCGCCATCGAGCACGTACAGCTTGACGTTGGGGAAGGGGCGGCCGATGGTGATCGGCTCGCCGGTGTGGATCGGGCCGAGGGTCGAGCAGACGGTGTTCTCCGTCGGGCCGTAGCCGTTGAGGACCGTGCGCCCCTCCAGCCACGGCGTGATCTGCGCCAGCGAGATCGCCTCGCCCGCGCTGACCACCGTCTTCAGGCCGGGGACCGACTCGGGCGGCAGCGCGGCCAGCACCGAGGGGGCCAGCGTGGCGATGTCCGCCCCGGACTCGTTGATCACCGCGGCCAGGTCGGGGCCGGGGAGCAGGCGCTCTTTCGGCGCCAGCACGAGCGCCGCGCCGTGGCCCCAGGCCATGAGGATCTCCCAGACCGAGGTGTCGAAGCTGAGCGACGCGAACTGCAGGACCCGCGTCACGGCCAGCCCCTGCAGCCGGTTCCGGAGCGCGCAGGTGAGATTGACGGCGGTGCGATGCATCACCATCACGCCTTTCGGGCGTCCCGTCGACCCCGAGGTGTAGATCACGTAGGCGAGGTGCTGCGGCAGCACGCGCACGGCCGGCGGCTCCGCGGGATACGCGGAGAGGTCGCGGAAGTCGGCCCGGGTGATGACGCACTGCACCTGCGCGTCGGAGGCGATGTAGTCGATGCGCGCCTGCGGATAGGTCGGGTCGAGCGGCACGTACGCGCCGCCGGCCTTCATGATGCCGAGGATGGCGACGATCATCTCCGGGGAGCGCTCGATGCACAGCCCGACCCGCGACTCGGGGCCGACGCCGCGTGCGACCAGCGCGTGCGCGAAGCGATTCGCGCGCGCGTCCAGCTCGCGGTACGTCAGCTCCTCTCCTTCATAGATGATGGCGACGGCCTCGGGAGCACGCTCCGCCTGCTCCTCGAAGAGGCGGTGCAGCGTGAGCTCCTCGGGATAGGGAAGGTCGTAGCGGTTCCACTCCACCAGGATCTGCTCGCGCTCCGCTTCGCTGAGGAGCTCGTAGCGGCCGACGCGCTCGTCGGGATCGGCGACGATCCCCTCGATGAGGCGCGTGAAGTGCGCGAGCATGCGCTCGATCGTGGCGCGGTCGAAGAGGTCCGTGCTGTACTCGCACGTGCCGCTGATCTCCTCGGGCGTCTCGTACACCGAGAGGGCCACGTCGAAGCGCGCCGCGGCGTTGTCCTGCTCCAGCCGCCGCGTTGCGATCCCTTCCAGTTGCAGCAGCCCGAGCGCCTTGCGCTGCAGGGCGAACACCACCTGCACGATCGGGTTGTGGCCCGGCGCGCGCTGCGGACTGAGCTCCCGGACCAGGTAGTCGAACGGAATCTCGCGGTGCTCCTGCGCCTCGACCACGCTGGCCGCCACGCGCCGGAGCAGCTCGGAGAAGCGCTCCTCGGGATCGATCTGAATGCGCAGCGGGAGGGTGTTGATGAAGAAGCCCATCAGCCCTTCCAGCGCCGGATCCTTGCGCACGTTCACCGGCACGCCGACCACCACGTCGGTCTGCTGGCTGTAGCGCCACATCAGCAACTGGAACGCGGTCAGGAGCGCCTTGAACGACGTCGTTCCCTCGCGCTCGCGAAGTTTTTTCAAGCCGGCGATGAGCTCCGCCGACAGCCGGAACGGCACGAACGACCCGTGGTGCGTGGCGGTGGCGGGGCGCGGGCGGTCGGTCGGCAGTGCCAGCAGCTCCGGCGCGCCGCGCAGGCGCTCGCGCCAGTAGTCGAGATCGGGCTCGAGCAGCCCCTCCTCGATGCGCTGCCGCTGCTCGCGCGCGTAGTCGGTGTACCGCAGCGGCGGCTCCGGCAGGGCGACCGTGCGGCCGTGAATGAACGCGTTGTACAGCGCCGTCAGCTCCTTGAAGAGGATCTGGAACGACGAGCCGTCGCACAGGGTGTGGTGCATGGTCACGAGAAGCACATGCTCGTGCGCGCCGAGGCAGAGGAGGTCTGCCTGCCACGGCGGGCGCGTCTCCAGGTCGAACACGGTGCGCGCGTGCGCGTCGATCCGCGCCTGCAGCTCCTCCCGCGCGATCTCCGTCACCGGCAGCGCGACGTCGACGGACGGATCGACGACCTGATAGGGGACGCCGTCCTGCTGCCCGAAGCGCGTGCGCAGCGAGGCGTGCCGCCGCGCGATGTCCCGGAACGCCGCGCGCAGCGCGTCGACGTCCAGCGTCCCGGCCAGCTCGATGGCGTAGAAAACGTTGTTCTGGACGTCCCCTTCCGTATCGAACTGGTTGAGGAACCACATCCGCTGCTGCGCGAACGACAGCGGTTCGAGGGGAAGGGCATTGGGCATGCGGCTGCTCACGATTTTCCGACGGAGATCCTGTTGGACGGCAGGAAGGATGGTACTGCCCTTCGCAGGAGCGGACAAGCCGGACTCCTCAAAGCGTCCGCCGGAACAGCAGGGTCGCCGCGGTCATGGCGATGGCCGAGAAGGCGAGCAGGAACAGCAGGTCGCCGCTGATGGCGGCCAGGCCGCTGTCCTTGAGCAGCAGGCTGCGGAGCGCGTGCACGGCGTACGTGAACGGGTCGACGATCGCGATCGCGCGCAGCCAGGCCGGAAAGCCCTCCTGCGGATAGACCGCGCCGCTGGGGAAATAGAGCACGGTGCTCAGCACCCCGAACATCGCCCGCGGCACCATCGGGTTCGACATGCGCACCATCAGCAGGAACATCAGGCTGATGAGGGCGAAGGCGGTGATGACCACCACCACGCCGAGCTTCAGCAGCCGCACCGGCTCGAGGGCGTTGGGGATGCCGGCGATGACCGTCCCCACCAGGATCAGCGCCGTGCCGGCAATGACGGCCTTCAGCGTGCCGGCGATGTTGAAGCCGGCGATCAGTTCCAGCTTCGTGATCGGCGTGACCAGGTAGCCCTCGTGCAGCCCGTGCGCCTTGTCGTCGACGAAGTTGATGCCGCCGCCGATCATGACCATGGTGAAGATCGACATCACGATCGAGCCGGGCAGCAGGTACTGCACGTAGGGGATATAGGGATAGACCTCGACCACCTGCAGCGTGGCCTCGTCGACGACGCGCGGCGGCGCCGCGGGAGTGTTGAACGCGGCCAGCAGACCGTTCATCTGCGCCACCAGCGCGGCCGAGACGAAGTTGTCGGTGTTGTCCTCGACCAGTGCGATGCGCGGCTGGTTGCCCTGGTGCACGCGGCGCGAGAAATCGGGGGGGATGATCAGCACCGCGTGCAGCCGCCCGTCGCGGAGGTCCTCCAGGGCCCGGCCGGAATCGGAGTATTCGATCGTGTCGAACGTCCGGGCGCCGGAGGTCACCGCGCCGGCCAGCTCGCGGAGCCTCACCGCCGGCAGGCCGTGATCCTGGTCGACGATGCCGACCTTGAGATGCTTGACGTTGCCGCCGATGGCGTGGCCGAGGATGCAGAGCTGGATGACCGGCAGCAGCATCGACAGGACGATCATCGTCGGATTGCGCCGGAAGCGGCGCAGCTCGCGTTCGATGATGGCCCAGGTCCGATGCATCTCAGGCTCTCCGCACCAGGAACGGGCTCTCCATCACGCTCGGTTTCTGCAGCTCGTCGCGCAGGGCGCGGCCGGTGCAGTGCATGAACACATCGTCGAGCGAGGTGCTGTGCACGGCCAGCGACAGCACCGGAACCCCCGCGCGTCCGGCCGCCTCCATGATGCGCATGGTCGTCCCCGGTCCGTCCTGCGAGCGGACCCGGAACACGCCGTCGTCGCCTTCCACGTCGTCGACATTCGGCAGCGCGCGCAGCGTCTGCGCCCACGTCTGCGGCGGCGTGGCGAAGCTCACCTCGATGACGTTCTTCCCCGGCACCGAAGCCTTGAGCTTCAGCGGCGAGTCGAGCGCCTTCAGCTCGCCGTGGTCGACGATGGCGATGCGGTCGCAGAGCTGGTCCGCCTCGTCCATGTAGTGCGTGGTCAGGAGGATGGTCAGGTCGCGCTCCGACTTGATGCGCCGCAGCATCTCCCACACGGCCACGCGCGAGGCCGGATCGAGCCCGGTGGTCGGCTCGTCCAGGAAGAGGACGCGCGGCTCGGAGACGAGGCCGCGGGCGATCTCCACGCGCCGGCGCATGCCGCCGGAGAGGAACTTGACCGGCTTGCCGGCCCACTGCAGCAGGTCGACCGCCTCCAGCAGCTCGTGGATGAGGCGCGTGCGCCTGGCGCGCGGCACGCCGTACAGCTTGGAGAAGATGATCAGGTTCTCCTCGACGCTGAGGTCGAGGTCACTGGTCATGGCCTGCGGGATGACGCCGATGGCGCCGCGCACGGCGTGCGACTCGGTGACGATGTCGAAGCCGCCGACCTTCGCGCTCCCCCCGGTGGGGGGGAGGAGGGTGGTGAGGATGCGGATCAGCGTCGACTTCCCCGCGCCGTTGGGGCCGAGGAGGCCGAAGAACTCGCCCGCCGCCACGTCGAAGCTCACGCCGTTGACGGCAGTGAATTGCCCGAACCGCTTGACGATGCTCCGCACCTCGATGGCGTTCATTGCACCGGGAGCAGCACGTACGCGGTCATCCCGACGGCCAGCCGGCGGTCGGCGTTGTCGACGCGCAGGCGGATCTCGAAGGTCTTGATGTCGCGCTTGGTGCGGCTGACGTCGCGCTGCGTGGCGAAGGCCGCGTTCACGCCGCGGTAGAAGACGGTGCCCAGGCGCTCCTCGCCCGAGGGGAGTCGCACGGTGCGCTTGTCGCCGATGCGCACGCGGTCGATGTACGTTTCCTCGACGTCGGCGCGCACCCAGAGGTCGTCGGGATCGATGAGCGTGACCACCGGCTGGCCGGCCTCGACGAACTCCCCCGCGCGGGCGGCCAGCACGTCGACGATGCCGCTGATGGGGGCGTGGAGAGAGGTGTAGGCGAGGCGGACGTCGGCTTTCACGCGCTGCGCGTCGGCGGCGGCCTGCTGGCGCTCGTGAGCCTCGAGCTGGCTGCGCCGCACGGCGATCTGTTCGGCGTTCGACTTGGCCAGCGCGACCCGCGAGCGCTGCGCGTCGACCTGCCGCTCCAGCGAGGCCACGCGCGCCCGCGCGGCATCATGCGCCGTGCGCGCCTGGTCGAACTGCTCGACCGGCACGACGCCCTGCGTCGACATTTTCTGCAGCCGCTCCGCGGTCAGCCGCGCGCTCTCGAGCTCGGCCTCGGCGGCCTTCAACTGCGACTCCACCGACGCCAGCGTGGCCTCGGCCTGCCGGATCTCGTCCGCGGTCTGCCGCTCCTGGAGACGCAGCGCCGCGGCGCTCTCCTGCACCTGCGACGTCGCTCCCTGCGCACTGTGAGTGTAGAAGGCGCTCTCCTGCTGCAGCTCGTCCGGCACCAGCACGGCCGCGAGCTGTCCCTGCTTGACGTGGTCCCCTTCGCGGACGAGCAGTTTCCCGATCCGCCCGTCGATCTGCGGGCTGACGATCACGTCCTTGGTGGTCACGATTCCGGTGAGGGTGAGCCGGTCCGGCGCCCTCTGGGCGTAGTAGTAGGCGCCGCCTCCCACTCCGAGGAGGAGGAGCACCACGAGGAGCCGTAGGTGTTTCATGTGTAAAGAAGTGTATAGGGAAAAAGGGGCGCGCGCTGCATGTCCCGAAGCGGACTTCGGAACGGCCGCACCTGCGTAGTAAACTCCAGGCGTCACTCCACTCCTTCGGTCCGGAGGCAATTCGGGAATGCAGGATTCACCGGTGGCACCAGCCACCATGAGGACGGTCCGTGTCGGCGTGCTGAGCGCCATCAGCAAGCTCGATCTGCGCGAGGCGTTCGACAGCATCAGCGGCCTGGTCCTCGGACAGATCTACGAGACTCCGTACACGATCGTCTCCGGCACGGGCGGCGAGCAGCAGGTCCAGCCGCTGCTCTTCGAGCCGCTGAAAGCCGAGGGAAAGCTGCGCTACTCCGCGGCGGTGCGTCCGGGCTTGAAGTTCTCGGACGGCACGCCGCTGACGGCGGAGCTGGCGGCGCGCTCGATCCGCGGCGCGAAGGTGCTGGCCAGCAAGGCCAAGGTGGAAGTGCAGGGGGAGCGGATCGTCTTCTCGCTCACCGAGCCGAATCCGCGCTTCGACCTGACGCTGACGCAGGTCATCACCTCGATCGTGCTCGATCGCGGCACGCAGCTCCTCGGCACGGGCGCGTTCATGTTCGAGCAGCGCCCGAATCTCCGCCTGCTGCAGGCGGCCAAGAGCTTCCGTCTCGTGCGCAATCCGTATCACGCCGGCAAGAGCGGCGTGGACGAGATCGAGTTCCGCGTCTACCCGGCCGCCGAGGACGGCACGCCGCGCGCGCTGATCGATGCGCTGCGCAACGGGGAGGTGGACCTGACCACGTCGCTGACGATGGCGGATGTGTCGGCGAACCAGATCCCCGGCATGACCCTCGGGCTGCAGCCGGGCAACTCGACGGGCATTCTCTTCTTCAACTGCGAGCGGGCCGCGCTGTCGAATCCGAAGGTGCGGCGCGGCCTGGCCATGGGCATCGATCTGCACGAGCTGGCGGCGCGGTCGTACGACAAGAATCCGGCGGCGTTCCTGGCGCCGAATCTCCTCCCGCCGCTGATGGGCCGCCCCAGCGGCGTGCCGGTGCTCGACCGCGCGGAGGCGAAACGCCTCCTCGACGCCAGCGGCGTGAGGCCGAAGCGGCTGTCGATGCTCGTCCCCTGGGCGCCGCGTCCGTACATGCCCAAGCCGCTGCCGCTCGCGCAGGCGGTGCAGCGGCAACTGGCGGAGCTGGACGTGTCGGTGGAGCTGCGCGAGACGAAGACGAGCGACGAGTTCTTCGACAACCTCCTGCGCGGTAACTACGACCTGGCCCTGGCCGGCTGGATCGCCGACACGCCCGACCCGGCGGATTTCTTCGAGACGCTGCTCTGGTCGAAGATGTGCGAGGGGGAGCGCCACTCGAATCTCAGCCGCTGGAAGAGCCCGGTCATGGACGCCGCCCTGTCGCGCTTCCGCGAGCAGCCGACCGAGGAGCACAAGAAAGAGATCAACCGCATCATCCGCGACGAAGCCCCGCTCGTGCCGCTGATCTACGGCCAGGCGGTGGTGGTGCACTCGCGCAAGATCCGCAACGTGTCGATGAACGCCACGGGCGTGCTGACGCTGAGCGGGGTGACGGTGACGTAGGGTGAAGAGGGGCGAGGGGTGAGGGGCGAGAGGGGCCTAAACCCTCGCCCCTCACCCCTTACCCTCACTGAGCCACTCATGAAGGCAATTCAAGTCAGCGAGCCTGGCGGCCCGGAACGTCTCGAGTACCGCGATCTCTCCCGTCCCGAGCCGGGCTCGGGGCAGGTGCTGGTCCGGATCGAAGCGATCGGCGTCAATTTCATCGACGTCTATCACCGCACCGGGACGTATCCCCTGCCAGGACCCTTCACTCCGGGGTCGGAGGCGGCGGGTGTCGTTGAATCCGTCGGGGAGGGTGTCGAGGAATTCAAGCCCGGCGATCGTGTCGGATACACGATGGTGATCGGCGCGTACGCGGAGCTCGCGGTCGTTCCCGCCGAGAAACTCGTGCCGCTGCCGGAGAGCGTCGATGCTCGAATGGCCGCGGCGGCGCTGTTGCAGGGGATGACCGCGCACTACCTGACCACGAGCACCCACGCACTCGCTGCAGGGCAGAGCGCTCTCGTTCACGCGGCCGCCGGGGGCGTTGGCGGGCTCCTCGTGCAGATGGCTCACGGCAAAGGTGCCCGCGTCTTCGCCACGGCCTCCACGAAGAAAAGGTCGCTCGTCCCTCCCGGAGCCGAGGCGATCATCGACTACACCACCGCGGACTTCGAGTCGGAAGTGATGCGGCTGACCGAGGGCGCAGGCGTCGAGGTGGTCTACGACTCTGTGGGTCGCACGACCTTTGACAAGAGTCTGAACTGTGTCGGCGTTCGCGGGGTGCTCGCCCTGTTCGGTCAGTCGAGTGGGGCCGCCCCTCCTGTCGATCCGTCACGTCTGGCCAGGCGCGGGATCTTCCTGACCCGTCCCAGCCTCGGGCATTACACACGCACCCGCGATGAGCTGCTGTGGCGGGCCGGGGAGATCTTCGAGCAAGTGGCCGCGGGCCGGCTGAACGTGAGAATCGACCGCGAGCTCCCTCTCTCCAGGGCAGCCGAGGCGCATCGGCTTCTGGAGAGCCGCCAGACGACCGGCAAACTGCTGCTGATCCCGGGGGAATGACTCGCCCCTACAGCCCGCGCGACAACCAGTGCATCGTGTTCAGTAGAAACTGCCGGTTGCCCGTGCCCGGTACATTGAAGCCGATGGGCCGGCCGCCGTCTTCCTGCGCGGTGACCATCGCCGCCTCGGCCAAGACGACCACCCGCCCTCTGCCATGGGAGCGCGACCGCCTGAGCCCACCCTCGGGCCGGGGTCGGCGGGCCGAATTCCACATTGACCCTGGTCGTGCTCCCCTCCCGTACCACCCGCGGATGCGCCGCGCGGTGGACGGCCGTATCGCTCAGCCGCAGCAGCGCGGTGCCGCGCGCGGCGCGCACGGATTGCCCCGTGAAGGTCATGACGCGATCGACCCGTTCGGCCGCCCCTCGGCCGTCGCGGATCGGATGCGCGCCGAGCAGGCCGCCGACGCGGGTGAACAGGAGCCGCGAGTCGTCTCCCGCGTCATGGTGCACGGGATCGAAGGTCATCCCGCCGCTCATCTCCACGCCGAACTTCGCGGCCAGGTCGCGGACCGCATGGCCGAACGGAAAGTGATCGGTGATGAGCAGCAGCGATCCGCCGCCGCGCACCCACGCCTGAACGGCCTCGGCCTCGGCCGCGGTGAACGCGGGCGTTGTGTTCTGCTCGTCGCGTCCGAGCGCCGAGGGGATGACGAAGATCCGGACCTGCGCGAGCCGCGCCGCACTGACTGTTTTGTCGAGCACGTCGACCTCGTAGCCGTCATGGCGCAGGAGCTCGGCGAAGGGGCGGTAGGTGCCGCGCACGGTGTGCCGGTTGTGATGCCCCTGATCGATCAGGACGCGCGGAGCCGCGCCCGTGTACGCGGGATTCGCGACCGAGGTGTTGTAGCGTTCGCCGCACGAGGCGGCGAGCAGCGCGAGGAGCGGGACGAGACGTTTCATGGCTCCGGCCATCGCATGCCCGGTGCCGCCATCAAGTCGTTGATTCCATTGGCGGGCGTGCGCAGGATTCGTTCGGAAGCGAACAGCATCTGTACGGGCTCGAACAGCCCGGCCATCTCGTATGGTGGACGTGCCCACCAACGGTCCCCGAAAATCCACCATTGATGGAGGCCCCGCCTTCTGCCGTGGGGCGGGCGGCCACCTTTTACAACCCCTCCACCTCCACGCGATCCCGCCCGCCCGACTTGGCGCGGTAGAGTGCCGCGTCGGCGGCGGCGACGAGGGAGAGGGGAGTGGCGTTGGCGGCGCCGGCGGAGACGCCGAGGCTGGCCGTGACGACGCCCGAGGCCCGCACCCGGATGCGCAGCGTCTCCGCTTCCGCCCGCGCGGTGTCGAGCGGTACGCCAGGGAGGAGCCACGCGAACTCCTCGCCGCCGAAGCGCGCCGCCAGTCCGCCGCGCGACTCCGTGCGCTCGGTGAGGAGTGCGGCCACGGCGCGCAGCGCCTCGTCTCCCTGCTGGTGGCCGTGCGAGTCGTTGAGCTGCTTGAAATGATCGAGGTCGATGAGGACGAGCGAAAGGGGCGTGTTCTCGCTCCGCGCGGCGCTGCACGCTTCCTCGAGCGCCTCGTCGAAGCGCCGGCGGTTGGCGACGCCGGTCAGGCCGTCGACATACGACAGCGCGCGCAGGCGCTCGTTGGCGATGGCCAGCTGGCGGTTGGCCTCCTCGAGCTGTCCGGCCAGGCGCAGCCGCACGGCGCCGAAGATCGCCGCGGCGATGAGGGCCACGCCCAGCAGGCGCGCCCACCAGGTCTCGAACCACCGCGGGTCGACGGTCACGCCGAGGCGTGCCTCGGACGCGCCGCGCACCCCGTCCTCGTTCGCCGCCGTCACGCGCAGCGTGTAATCGCCCGGCGCGAGCCTCGTGTAGTGCGCCACGCGGCTCGTGCCGGCGTCCACCCAGTCGCGGTCGTAGCCCTCCAGAAGATAGCGGAACGTCACGCGCTCCGGCGCGCGCAGGCTCAGGGCCGTGTAGCGCAGGTCGAGGCGCTGCGTGCCGGAGCGGATGCGCACCGGCCGCTGCGGCGCGGGCACGCCGTCGATGAGCACGTCCTCGACGTACACCGGCGGCGCGACGCTGTTGCGGAAGCTGGCCCGCGGATCGACGGCGGCGATCCCTCGCGCGGTGGCGATCCAGAGGCGCCCGTCGCGCGCGCGCAGCACGGACGGGGAGCCGGCGTTGCACTCCGCGGACGGCATGCCGTCGGTCGTGCCGTAGACGGTGCCCGACAGGTCGCTCCGCGCGCCGCGCATCGCGGCCAGCACGCGCTCCCGTGGCACGCGATACAGGCCGCGATTGCTGGTCATCCAGAGATCGCGGCCGTCGTCGACGATCTGGAACACGACGTCGTCGTGCAGGCCGTCGCGGCGGGTGAGGGAGCGCACGGCACCGCTGGCGAGGTCGAGACGGGCCAGGCCGCCGCCGGAGGTGCCGATCCAGACGCCGCCGCCCGCTGCATCCAGGGCCAGGCTGAAGACGCGATCGCTCTGCAGGCCGCGGCCCACGCTGGCGATTCGCGTGGCGTGCAGGCCGCGCACGCGCCACAGTCCCGCGCCGTCGGTGCCGGCGAGGAGGCTGCCGTCCGGCAGCGGCAGGAGCGGCCGGAGCAGGCGGTCGTCGAGCTCCTGCACGCGCGTCACCGTGCCGCCGCGCACGAGCGCCAGTCCGCCGGTCGTGCTGACCCACAACCCCTCTGGCGTCTCCACGAGCGCGCGGATGCGGTCGGCGGGGAGGCCGTCGACCGTCTCGACGAGCCGGCCGTCGCGCAGGCGGGCCAGGCCGCCGCCGTCCGTGCCGATCCACACGCTGCCGTCGCGGCTCGCGGCCAGCGCGTAGACGGTCTCGTGAGGGATGCCGAGGCACGGCGTCTTCCCGAGCTCGCACAGTCCGCCGCCCTCGGTGCCGACCCACATGCGTCCGTCCCGGTCTTCCAGGATGGCCCGGACGCCGTTGGCGGAGAGCCCTTCCTTCCGGGTGAAGGAGAGGAAGCGGGTGTCGCTGAGGCGGACCAGGCCCGCCGTGGTGCCGACCCAGAGCGATCCCTCCCGGTCCTCGGCGATGCTGCGGATGATGGGGTTGGGGAGGCCCTGGGCGATGCCGAGGCTGTCGACGCGGGCGTGGTCGGCCCGCCACCGCGCCAGGCCGGCGTCAGTGCCGATCCAGAGGTTGCCGTGGCGGTCGCGCTTCAGCGCGCGGATGTGATTGCTCGGCAGGCCGTCGCGCGTGGTGACGGTGCGGACGATCGCGCCGCCGCGCCACGCGGCCAGGCCGCCGCCGTCGGTGCCGATCCAGAGCGTGCCGTCGGCCTCGCGCAGGAGGGCGCGCGCGAATTCATTCGGCAGCCCGCCCATGCGCTCCTGCACGCGCGAGCCGCGCCAGCGCACCACGCCGCCGCCGTGGGTGGCCACCCACAACCCGCCCGCGCCGTCGTCCTCCATGGCCCAGATGCGATCGGTGGGGAGGCTGTGCGCGGTGGTGAAGCGAGTCACGGTCTCACCGTCGATGCGCAGCAGCCCGCCGCCGGCGGTAGCGATGAAGAGCGCGCCGCCGGGAGCGGCGTGCATCTCGCGGATGCGGTCGGAGCCGAGGAGGTCGGGGCGGAAGGCCTCGATGCGCCCGCCGCGCAGGCGCGCCAGGCCGCCGCCGTACGTGCCGATCCACAGCGTGCGGTCGGGCCCCTCGAAGAGGGAGGAGATGAAGGCGCTGCGCAGCGCGGGAGCGCTCTGCCGGTCGCTGACGACGAAGCGCGCCCCGTCGAAGCGCGCCACTCCCTCTTCCGTGCCCAGCCAGAGGTAGCCGTCCCGCGTCTGGACGATGCTCTCGATGGTGTTCTGCGGCAGCCCCTCCTCGGTGGTCCAGAGGGAAAGCCGCGCCTGCGTCAGCGCCCGCGCCGGGTCGAGCGCGAGCGCGGACGCCCCCGCGAGGAGCGCGGCCAGGAATGCGAAGGTGCGATGCACGGTATGCGAAGCATTCTAATTCGGCGGATGCGCGGTTCCTTCGTCCTGCCGCCGGTATACTGGCGTGACGTCGCATGGTCTCGCTCGACACCACTCCGGATGCCGCGTTGCTCCACGAACAATCGTATCGGGAGCTCGGCATGGCGGGTCGCCTGCGGATCGCGATGGAACTGAGTGACTTCACGCACGCGCTGGCCGTAGCCGGCATCAGGCGACGCACCCCGAATTGCAGTGAGGAAGAAGCCAGGCACCGCCTGGCGGAAGTGCTCTACGGTTCGGGGGATCTTCCTCGCGAATGATCGGCGCGTTTCTTCGCCAGATCACGACCGCGCTCGAGATGCATGGTGTGCCGTACATGTTGACCGGTTCGTTGGCAAGCTCGATGTACGGCATCCCACGAGCCACAAACGATATCGACATCGTTATTGCGCCGACGCGCGATCAGCTCCTGAACGTCGTGCAGATGTTCCAGCGGGTGGGGCTTACGGTTCACCCGGAGTCAGCCCTGAATGCCTACCGCAACCGCACTCAGTTCAATGTCATCGACTTTCCGAAGAGCTTCAAAGTCGACCTGATCCTGCGGCAGGATCGCGAGTTCAGCGTCCGTGAATTTGAACGGCGCGAAACCCACGAAGTCGACGGGATGCGCCTGACCCTCGCTACCCCTGAAGATGTGCTCATTGCCAAATTGGAGTGGGCGAAGATGGGCGACAGCGAGCGGCAGCTTCAGGACGCAGCCGGCATCATCAAGATGCAGCACACGACGCTCGACTTCCGGTATGTCGAAGAGTGGGTGGAGACGCTCCAGCTTCACTCACAGTGGGCTGCCGTGCGAGAGCTGGCGGGCTGACTTGGCGCTGGAGCTGTTCGCGTCCGGGCCGCGCGAGCGCCGCGGTAGATAGAAGTGGTACCGCGCGGGCGTATGATCGTCCAAATAAAACCATGAAGACGTTCCTCGCCGTGGCGTCCGTGCTGGTGATGCTCTCGTCCGGGGCGGCGGAGACGCCGGAGGGGGCGGTACGGGAGTTTTACGCTGCCTTCGCCGACGGGGACGCGGCGCGCGCGGTGGCGGTGCTGCGGGATGGCGATCGCACGCAGGTTCTCCGCGTCGAGACGAGGAACGAGATCTATCTCCGCTGCATCGAGGTCCGTTCGCTGCGTCTGCGTCTCCTTGCCCGCGAGGAGAAGACGGCCGTCGTGGAGAGCACGGCCCACGTCGTCCGGCGGTCGCGGACCGGCCCCTGGACTTCGGAGGAAGTGGAGCGCCGCACGGTGTCGCTCGTCCATCAGGAGGGAGCGTGGCGGATCGAGGCCATGCCGCTCGCCGAAGAGGCGCTGATCGACGCCATCCTCCGCACGACGAAAGAGGAGGAAGTGAGCGCCCTCCTGACCGCGCAGCCGGAGCTCGTCACGTCCGCGCTGGTCCGGCGCCTCGTCACGCGCGTCATCGACCTCGGCCGCGCCGGCGCGGGACGGCCGGACAGGCGTCTGGCCGAGCTGGCCGAGCGCATCGCTGCCGCGATCGACGACCGGGTCGGGCTGTCGATCGCCATGGCAGCGTCGGTGCTGGCGTTGCGGCAGGCCCCGGGCGTGTCGCTGCGCGAGATGGTCGCCCGCGCGGAAGAAGCGCTGCGGATCGCCGAGGAGACGGACGACCCGGGGACCATCGGAACGGTCGCGGCCGTCCTGGTGGTGGCCCATCTGGCCGTCGATTCGTCGTCCGAGGAGGCCGAGCGCATCCTGCGCCGCATGCTGGCGCAGCGCGAGCGCTTCGTCCTCGGGCACAACAGCGCGCTGTACGGGAACCTTGGCCTGGTCCTGTTCTCCCGCGGCGACTATGCCGCGGCGTACAAGGCCTTCACCGAGGGGCTGCCGCTCGACATCGCGGAACGGTACGACAACGAGGCCGGCTTCAAAGAGGTCCACATCGGACGGATCCTGGAGGCCCAGAACGATCCGGAGCTGGCGCTGGAGTTCTTCCGGCGGGGGACGAAGCGCAACCCCACGAAGCCGTTCCTGATCCTGGGCCACCTCGGCATCGCGCAGGCGAGCCGCGCGCTCGGACGGCGCGAGGAGGCGAAAGCCGCAGCGGAGGAGGCCATGGCCATCGCGCGCTCCACGCCCTTCAAGGGACTGATCGCCCGCGCGTACGCTGCCCGCGCGGCGAACCGCCTCGACGAAGGGGACCTGGCGGGTGCGGAGCAGACGCTGGCCGAGGCGGCCGCCTACGCGCGGGAGGCGAAGTACCAGCCCGCCGAGATCGAGTCGCTGCTGGCGCTCGGCAACATCTATCTCCGCGGCGGACGCCTCGCCGATGCACGCCGCGTGGCCGAGGAAGTGCTCGAAGTCACGGAGCGATCCGCCTTCCCGCATCCGGAACGCTACGAGGCGCTCGTGCTCGGCGCCAGGATCGAGCGCGCCGCGGGCGACCGGGAGCGCGCGCTGGAGACCTACCGGGCGGCCATCGACGCCATCGAGGCGGCGCGCGAGCTCGTGGCCGGAAGCGAACGGCAGCAGCGCCTCTTCTTCGAGAGCTATCACGCCGCGTACAGCGAGGTGGCCGACCTGCTGCTGGAGGAGGGCCGCGTCGCCGAAGCGCTCGCGTACGCCGAGCGCGGGAAAGGGCGGGTGCTGCTCGACACCATGCACCGCGAGCGGAAACGCGCCGAGGAGGCGCTCGCGGCACCCGACCGGCAGCAGCTCGACGCGCTGGTGCGCGCGCTCGGCGAGGCGAACCGGCGGATGGTGGCCCTGCGTGCGTCCGGCAGCGCGGCCCCGGCGGTGCTGGCCGAGGCGGCGGCGGCACAGCGGCGCGCGCAGACGGCGCTCGACCACTTCGAGAGCGATCTCGCCGCGCGCGATCCGCGGCTGCGGGCCACGCGTCCGGGAGAGGCCGTCGTCGACCCGGCGGCGCTGGAGGAGCTGGTCACGCCCGAGCTGGCGATCCTGGAGTTCGTCGTGGCGGAGAAGGCCACGCACCTGCTCGCGATCGCGCGGCGGAACGGCCGGGTGGCCATGACCCATCACCGCATCGACGTCGACGCCGCCACGCTGGCCGCGCGCGTCGACGCCTTCCACGCCGATCTCGCCGGCGGCAGCCTGCGCTACAAGCGGTCGGCGGCCGCGCTCTACGAGCTGCTGCTGGCGCCCGCTGCGGCGGAGCTGGCCGGCAAACGCATGCTCTGCATCGTGCCGGACGGCGTGCTGTGGCGCGTGCCGTTCGAGGCGCTGGCGGCGCCGGACGGGCGCTTCGTCATCGAGCGTGCGGCCAGCTTCTCGGTGCCGTCGCTCGGTGTGTACCGCGATCTGGTTGCGCGTCCCGGGCGGGCTGAAGCCCGCCCTGCGTTGAGGACGGTGGTGGCGTTCGGCAATCCGGCCATCGAAGGAGTGCGCGCGTCGATCGAGGCCGTCCATCGCGGCACCGAGCTGGCGCCGCTGCCGGACGCCGAGCGCGAGGCGAAGGAGATCGCGCGGCTCTGGGGTCCGGGCGCGGCGGCGTACATCGGCACCGAGGCGCGCGAGGCGGCGGCCAAGGAGGAGATGCAGCGCGCGCGCATCGTCCATTTCGCCGCGCACGGCCTCTTCGACGACGCCAATCCGATGTTCTCGCAGATCGTGCTCGCGCATGACGAGGGGTCGGGTGAGGACGGCGTCCTGCAGGCGTGGGAGCTGATGCGCCTGGACCTGGCCGCCGACCTGGTGGTGCTCTCCGCGTGCGACACGGCGCGGGGTCGCGTCGGCGGGGGGGAGGGGCTGATCGGCATGTCGTGGGCGCTGTTTGCCGGCGGCTGTCCCACGGTCGTGGCGGCGCAGTGGAAGATCAGCTCGAAATTCACGGCGCCGCTGATGATCGAGTTCCACCGCCGCCTGTCGCGCGCCGGCGCGCGTCCGTTCGCGAAGGCGAGCGCGTTGCGGGAGGCGCAACTGTCGCTGCTGCGCGATCCGGCCACACGCCATCCGTTCTATTGGGCGGCCTTCGTCCTCGTCGGGGAGCCCTGAAGGAGAGAAGGGGAGTCCCCTCTCCCCACCGCGTGGGGAGAGGGTCGGGGTGAGGCGTTGTGGCGCTCGGGAAGCGGGAGCCCCTCACCCTAAGCAGACCGTACTGGCTTCGCCAACGGAAACACAGCGGACCGCCGGCGTCCTCGCCGGCTGTCGCGCAGGCGTCCCGCGCCTGCGCCCTGGGCGGGGAGTGGCGGCGCG
>Ga0196976_1000695_pt1 | contig 19615 bp, 12 predicted proteins | sample S3v_513CmetaG_FD_148644 | JGI IMG/M metagenome (GOLD analysis project Ga0196976, IMG submission 148644) | Soil microbial communities from Anza Borrego desert, Southern California, United States - S3+v_5-13C | ecosystem: Environmental > Terrestrial > Soil > Desert | place: USA: California...
AGTCCGAGTCGACCATCGAGAGCGAGCAGACCACCGCCGATCAGGAAGCGGCGGCGCGCGTCGAGGCAGGAAACGAGGAAGCCGCCGCCGCGCGCAAGGACGCGGAGAGCGAGGCCAAAAGCGAGAAGGCCAAGGCCGACTCCGAGTCCGACGGCATCTTCGGCTGGCTGGCCTCCAAGGCCAAGGCCTTCTTCGACGGCGTCCTCTCCGTCATCGGCTCCATCTTCGAGGCCGCGCGCAAGCTGGTGAAGGCGGCCATCCAGGCGGCGCAGAAAGCCGCCGCGGCGATCATCGACGCCGCGCGCGACGCGATCATCGCCGCCATCCGCCTGGCCGGCGACGCCTGCATGCTGGCCGCGGACTTTTTGCTGGCTGGTTTCCCCGAGCTGCGCGACCGCGTGAAGGGAGCGATCCAGGACACCGTGGCCGCGGCGGAGGACGCGGTCAACCAGCTCGCCGACGCGCTGAAGCGCGGCATCCAGGCACTCCTCGACGCTTACCTGAAGGCCCTCGAGGCGATCCTCGGCTTCCTCGAGAAAGGGCTCAAGGCGGCCATCGAAGCGGTGGCCGCGGCGGTGCAGGGGGCCATCAAGGCGGCGCAGGCAGCCATCGCCGCGCTGGCAGCCTTTGCGGCGATCATCAAGGACGTCGCCTCCGGTCCCGGCGCCTGGCTGTCGAACCTCGGCGCGGCCATCGTGGACGGCATCCAGAACCATCTCTGGGCGGCCATGAAGGCCGCGGTGAAGGAGTGGTTCAACGCCAAGCTGGAGGCGGTCCTCGGCATCGGCACCACGATCTGGAACGTGCTGAAGAAAGGGGGCATCAGCATCGCCCAGGTCGGGACGATGGCCTTCAACGCCCTGAAGGCCGCCATCCCCATGGTCCTCATCCAGCTCCTGATCGAGAAGCTCGTGTCGATGATCGTCCCCGCCGCGGGCGCGGTCATGGCCATCGTCGAGGGGCTGCAGGCGGCGTGGGGGACGGTCAGCCAGATCCTGGCCGCGATGAGCAAATTCATCGCCTTCCTCAAGGCGGTGAAAGGCGGCGGCGCCGGACCGCAGTTCGCCGCCGCCGTCGCCGCCGGCGCCGTGGCCGCCATCGAGTTCGTCTCCAACTGGATGCTCGCCCGCCTCATGCGCCCCGCGCGCAAAGTGGGCGGCAAGGTCAAGGCCATGGCCAGCCGGATCATGGCCAAGCTGAAGAAGATCGGCCAGAAGATCGCGCGCGCGGCCAGGAAGGTCGTCGCCAAGATCAAGAAGGGACTGAAGAAGCTCGGGATCGGGAAGAAGAGGAAGGGCGCGAAGAAGTCGCGGACGAAGAAGGACAAGGAGAAAGCGGCCGATCGCCTGGCGAAGGCGATGCGCGTCATCGGCCCGGGCGTGAAGTCAGCGACGTCGAAGGGGGCCATGGGCGTCCTCTTCCGCGCCAAGCTGGCGTATTGGAAAGTGCGCTTCCGCCTGTCCAAGGTGGCGCTGGAAGGCGACAAGGTCGACGTACAGGCCAACCCGGGCGACAGCGTACCGGTCAAGCTCCCGACACGCGAGACGATCCGCAAGCTCGTCTACCAGGCCGTCGACGAGATCCTGAGCGACGACAAAGTCACGGCCAAGCTCGGCGACATGCAGCAGAAGGGGACGGCCAAGGACCCGATCCGCATGCAGGCCGGCATCGGCTATCCGGCTCTCGTGCGAAAGGCCCAGGAAGAAGGTCTCAAGCCGCAGCGCGGGAAGCTCCACTACACCTCGCCGTCGGCGCGCCCCTCGACCCGCGGCCCCGACGTGACGGAGTCGAAGTTCTCCGGAGAAACGAACGCGTTCGTCGAAAAGATCGGCGCCAGCTCGTATCAGGACCTCCCCGACGTATTCGCCAACATCCAGGCCAACGCCACCGGCAAGAAACCGATGACTCAGACGCAGCTGGCGGGCGCGCTGCGAACGTTCGCCATGACCGGAAAGCTCGACAAGCGACTGGCGTCACAAAGGGAGTCCGTATCCGCGATCACGCACCTCATGTTCGGCCGGGAAGCGATCCGCAACCCGGCCGCACTCGCGCAGTCCATGATGACCCTCGACCTGATGGCCGCGAAGAAGATGAGTCCCACCCAGGCATTCGCCAGCGTGCCGCGCGTCGAAAAGATCAAGTGGTTCACGGACAAAGAGGGGCGGAAGCGCCGCGGCGTGTTCTCGGAGAAAGGAACCGGCGGGGGCGATTTCCCGATGTCCGCCGGTGGGGCGGCTTCGGGCTCGCGGCGCCTGCGCACGGAACACGACATGGAAGAGGGGAACATCAAATCGCGCACGCTTCCCGAACGAAGCGTCGAGGCGAAGGAGCTGGCACGGCGCGAAGGGAAGCTGTTCGCGAAATGGATCGAGCTGGAGATCATGCAGAAGCGGCTCGTGTTCGACAAGGAATCGTCGATCAAAGAGCAGCTCTACAAGCACATCGTGATGCGGCTCCGGGTGATGTTCCGCCTGGATTGAGGAGGGTGACATGCAGAACGTGAAGCGGGTACCGATCGCGCCGGACGTCACGGAAGACGACGTGGCCCAGGTCGCGTACTTCGAGAATCTCGACAACCACGATTACATCGAGGGCGACGAGAAGACACCGACGGAGACGGTCTACAACGTTCCCGGCGAGGAGACGTTCCTCCACTACATCGAAGACGAAATGCTGGGCATCTCCTACATCGCCTTCTCGGGGGAGAACGCCGAGAATCTGGAAAAAAAAGTCGCGGACAAGGTCAAAACCGTCAAGCCTGCCGACGTCGCACGCGCTCTCAAGTCACCGCCGAAGGATCCGGAGAAACTCCGGCGCACGCTCGCGCATGCGTTCCTGCTCGCGCCGCCGAAACACGACGAGACGTTCGACAAGTACTTCCGCATCGGCTTCGAGCACGCCGATCCCGACGTGCGCCGCCAGGCCGTGGTCGGCGTCGGCTACGTCGGCTGGCCGGAGCTCGCGGAGCCGCTGCGCGAGCTCGCTGAGAACGATCCCGACACCGACGTGAAGCGCGACGCGAAGGCGATGCTGAAGGCGCTCAAAGGAGCGAAGTAGCCCATGCCCTCCGACTTCCCCGGCCGCCCCCGCTTCCTCAAAGGCGCGCTCGTGATCTACGAGTCGCAGGATGCGGGGGCGCCGCCTCCGAAAGTGCTCACCTACCAGTACAACCCCGAGACCGTGAAGCGCACGCTGGAGCGGCGGGCGGTGGAGGCGAAGGGAGGTGGCGGCGGGACGCCGAACAAGGAGGACCTGCTGCGGGCGCAGGGGCCGCCGAACGAGACCATCGTCATGACGGTCACGCTCGACGCGAGCGAGCTGCTGGAGGAGCCGGAGCAGAACCAGACCGCGGTGGACAGCGGGATCTACCCCTTCCTCTCGATGCTGGAGATGCTGCTCTATCCCTCCAGCGCGAAGGTCGAGCAGGTGAAGGACCTGGCCTCCCAGGGAGAAGTCCAGATCAGTCCCGCCGACCTGCCGTTCGTGCTGCTGGTGTGGGGGGAGTCGCGCGTCGTGCCGGTGCTGATCACCGGCTTCACCATCAACGAGTCGGGATTCGACGTGAAGCTCAACCCGGTCACGGCCACGGTCGAGCTGAGCATGAAAGTCCTCACCTATCTCGAGCTGAAGGCGGGCGGCGTGGGCCGCGACGCCTTCCTCGCCTACCAGCAGCACAAGGAGCGGCACGCGGCGTCGCTGATGCCGGACCGCAACGAACAATCGATCCGCGACCTCGTCGCGGGGGCAAAGCCGAGGTGATGCGATGTTCTTCAGGGGCAGCCGCTACGCAAAGGTCGAAGAAGCCAGGCTCACCACGAGCGACGGGCGGGAGGTCGCGTACAAGAAGACGCGCTTCATCCCCGTGACCACGGGCCGCTTCGGGCACATGGTGGACGAGGGAGAGCGCCTCGACCACATCGCCTGGCGCTACTACCGCGACCCGGAGCGCTTCTGGCGCCTCTGCGACGCGAACGCCGCGCTCTGGCCGGACGACCTGGTGGCCGAGCCGGGACGCACGATCGTCGTGCCGCCGTCGGAGGGATGAGCTGATGGCCGATGCGTCGAGCGCGATCTCTTACACGCTGAGCGTCGACGGCGCGGCTCTGTCGGAAGAGCTGTCGTCGGCGATCCAGCAGGTGGAGGTCGAGGACCACGCGGAGCTGGCGGCCATCCTCCGCCTGCGCCTGGCTGTGGCCGTGCGCCCCGACGGCAGCGGCTGGACGATCGTCGACGACGCCACGTTCGCGCGCTTCACGCGCATCAGGCTGGACGTGAAAGCGGGCAGCTCGCAGTCGCAGACGCTCATCGACGGCCACGTCATCGAGACGTCGGTCAGCTTCTCGCCGCAGCCGGGCAAGTCGGTGCTCACGGTCGTGGCCATGGACGGCTCGGTGCTGATGAACCTGGAGGAGAAGGTGAAGCGCTGGCCGGGCACCGCCGACGGCGACATCGCCACGACCATCTTCGGCGACTACGGATTCGCGGCCGAGGTGAAGGCCACGCCGCAGGCGCACGACGAGGAACAGCAGACCACCATCCAGCGCGGCACGGACATCCAGTTCCTGCAGTACCTGGCCCGGCGCAACGGCTACGAGTGCTACGTGGAGACGGACCCGCAGAGCGGGGAGACGAAGGGGCACTTCCATCCGCCGGACGTGCAGCAGACGCCCCTGGGCGTGATCAGCGTGAACCTCGGCGAGGCGACGAACGTCGACTCCTTCCAGCTCCGCCACGATCACTTCCGCCCCTTGCACGCCAAAGTGAAGGGTGTCGAGATCGAGGACGCCTCGGAACAGGACATCGCCGCCGAGGGAGCGAGCCTGCAGCTCCTCGGCAGCACGGCCACCGTCCCCTCCGACAAGCCGCGCCTGATGCTGGTCAGCCAGACGGGCCTCGGCTACGGGGGCGACTGGCAGACGCTGACGCAGGCCATCGTCGACCGCTCGTCGTGGGCGGTGACCGCGGACGGGGAGCTGAACACGGCCACGTTCGGGAACGTGCTGCGCGCGAAGCGCCTGGTGAGCGTGCGCGGCATCGGACGGCTGTACAGCGGGACGTACTACGTGCAGCGCGTGCTGCACACGTTCACCAGCGAGGGCCACAAGCAGCGCTTCACGCTGCGCCGCAACGCGACGGGGCTCGCGGGCAACGAGTCGTTCCAGGAGGAAAGATGAGACGCCTCGCGCTCTCCAGCCCCCTCTCCCCACCGCAGTGGGGAGAGGGCCGGGGTGAGGGGCCGTTCCTCGCCCGATGCATCGCCCCTCACCCTGGCCCGCTCCCCACTGCGGTGGGGAGAGGGGACTGTTCGGAGGAGGAAGCATGACGCGCGATCACGAGCTCCTCGAGTTCCCGCGCGATCCGATGGCGCGCCACTTCGGCAAGTTCCGGGGGATGGTCACGGACAACGAAGACCCGAAAAACATCGCCCGGCTCAAGGCCCGCGTGCCGGAGATCCTGGCGGGCGAGGAGACCGGGTGGGCGTTGCCCTCCGTGCCGTACGCGGGCGAGGGGGTGGGGCTGCATCTCGTCCCGCCGGTCGGCGCCGGGGTGTGGATCGAGTTCGAGGCGGGGGACGTATCGCGGCCGATCTGGAGCGGCTGCTGGTGGCCGGAGGGAAAGCTGCCCAAAGACGAGAAAGGCAGCGAGGCCACGCCGCCGCTGAAGATCCTGCGCAGCGCGGCGGGGCTGCTCATCGCGCTCGACGACGACGCCAAGACCATCACCCTCAGCGACGGCGACGCCAAGAACCTCCTCACCATCAAGACGCAGGACGGGCAGCTCGTGCTGCAGGCGGCCACGAAGATCGTCGTGGAGTGCCCGGCCATCGAGCTGGTCAAGGCGGCCACGCATCCCAGCGTCTTCGGCGACGACCTCCTGAACTGGCTCAACCAGTTCGTGAACACCTTCAACACGCACCAGCACGTGGGGCAGCAGGCCGGCCCGTATCCGGTCACGCCGATGGTGCCGTCGTCCCCGCAGAGTCCCCCGCTGCAGACCATGCTCTCGACGAAAGTGAACGTGGGGTAAGGCGATGCGCGACTACTTCGATCATCCCTTCGACATCGACACGCACGGGCGCGTGGCCGTCACCACGCCGGACGACCACGTGCGCGACCTGATCTGGCAGGTGCTCTTCACCGCGCCGGGCGAGCGCGTGAACCGTCCCGACTTCGGCTGCGGCCTGGGGCAGATGGTCTTCGCGCCGAACAGCGGCGCGCTGGCCGCGGCCACGCAGTTCCTCGTGCACGGCTCGCTGCAGCGGTGGCTGAGCGACCGCATCACCGTCGAGCGCGTGCGCATCACGCCGGAGCACGAAGTGCTGACCGTGGAAGTGACCTACGTGCGCCGCGACACCGGCCAGCGCCACGAAGACCTCTTCCGCTCCGGGAGCGCCGCGTCATGAAATACGACGATCTCTTCTGCGCCGTCGACACCGCCCGCGACGACGTGGCCGCGAACGAGCACGTCAACGGCATCGACTACGTCGAGGTGGTGACGCAGCCCGAGCCGGAGAACCAGCGCGTGCTGCGCGTGCACTTCATCCCCAAGTCGACCAACCCCGGCAAGGCCAGCCTCACCGCCATGCTCGACGCCATCGCCGCGGAGCCGAAGAAGGTGAAGGTCATCGGCGGCACGCGCATCGCCGAGATCGAAGTGGTCAGCGTGACCCGGGTCGACGACATGCTGCGCGTCGAAGTGGCCACGCCCGGCGACTTCTCCGACTACCGCCTGACCATCGAGCACGTCTACGACCCCGTGGCCGACGCCGACGTGCCGAACCGCCCGCCGAAGCTGCATCCCGCGTACGCCGCGGCGACCTTCAACTTCAAGGCCGGCTGCCCGAGCGACTTCGACTGCCGCGACGAGCGCCCCTGTCCCGAGCCGGAGGAGAAGACCATCCCGGTCGACTACCTGGCGCGCGACTACGCGTCGTTCCGCCAGGCGCTGCTCGACCTGATCCCGACGCTGCATCCCGACTGGATCGAGCGCAACCCCGCCGACCTCGGCACGACGCTCGTCGAGCTCCTGGCCTACACCGCCGACCACCTCAGCTACTACCAGGACGCCGTGGCCAACGAGGCCTACCTCGAGACCGCGCGGCAGCGCATCTCCGTGCGGCGCCACGCGCGCCTCATCGACTACCACATGCACGACGGCGCCAGCGCGCGCGTCTTCGTCCACGCCGACGCGCTCTCCACCGGCACGATCCCGAAAGACACGCCGCTGCTGACCCAGATCACCACCCCCATCGCCGGCAAGCCGCCGCTGCATCCGGTGGTCATCGCCTCGTCGTACGTGAGCCAGGACGCCGCCTCGCGCGCGGCCACGGCCGTCTTCGAGACCGACGCCGAGTTTGCCGTCGACCCGATCCTCAACCAGATGAACGTCTACGCCTGGCGCCGCGGGAACTGCTGCCTCCCCACCGGCACGACGCGCCTCGACCTGATCGGCGACTACGTGGGCGTCTTGAAGAAAGGGGACTACCTGCTCGTCAAGGAGAGAGTCGACCCGGAGACGCTGCAGACCGCGGACGCGTCGCGGGAGCGGCGGCAGGTCGTGCGCGTGACCGAGGTGCGGAAGGCGCTCGACCCGCTCGACCCGGCGCTCGCGCTGACGCGCGTGGAGTGGGACCAGGAAGACGCGCTCACCTTCCCGCTGTGCGTGGCCGCGCAGGACGCGGACGACACCTGGGTGCAGGTCGGCGTGACGCAGGGAAACATGCTCCTCGCCCATCACGGGCGGCGCATCGCCGAGGAGTGGTTCCCGCACGAGCCGCCGGCGCAGATCCCGCCGGCCGAGGAGGGAGAAGGGATCCAGCCGCGCGACAAACGCTGCTACCGCTTCTTCCTCGACGAGGGGCCGCTCAGCTTCCGCGTCCCGTCGACCGACGGCTCCGTCGCCTCCATGCGGGCCACCGATCCGCACGCCGTCACGCCGCACGTGGACATCAGCGTCCGCACGACCACCGGGGACGAAGTGTGGACGTGGCAGAAAGACCTCCTCTCCTCGGACGACACCAGCACGCACTTTGTCGTCGAGACCGACAACGACGGCCGGGCCATGATCCGCTTCGGCGACGGCACAGCGGGGAAAGCGCCGCCGCGCGGCTCGTTCATCCACGCCGAGTACCGGGTCGGCGTCGGCACGAGCGGGAACCTCGGCGGCGGCGGGCGCTGGCACATCCTCCGCCCCGACGGCGCGATGGACTTTCCGGATATCCGCTTCCTCGAGAACCCCATGCCGTCGTGGGGCGCGGTGGCGCCGGAGAGCCTCGAGTCGGTGCGCCTCACGGCACCCGCGGCCATGCGCACGCGCACCAAACGCGCGGTCACGCCGCAGGACTATGCCGACGCGGCCATGAAGCATCCCTCGGTGTCGAAGGCGGTGGCCACCTTCCGCTGGACCGGCACGTGGCACACGGTCTTCGTCACCATCGACCCGAAAGAGCGCACGGAGCTGAAGCCGGAGACGCAGGAGCGCATCAAGAGCTGGCTCACGCGCTACCTGCAGACCGGCTACGACCTCGAGATCGATCCCCCCTCCTACGTGCCGGTCGAGCTGGAGATCGAAGTCTGCGTGAAGGGAGGACACTTCCGCGCGCACGTCGAGCGGGCCGTGCGCGAGGCGCTCAGCAGCAGCGGCGGCTTCTTCCATCCCGACCGCTTCACCTTCGGGCAGCCGCTCTACCTCAGCCAGGTGTACGAGACCGTGACCTCGGTCGACGGCGTGAGCGCCGCGACGGTGACCAAGTTCCAGCGCTGGGGCGATCCCCCCGCGGGCGAGCTGCAGCGCGGCGCGATCGCGGTGGGGCGCACGCAGGTGATCCGCCTCGACAACGACCCGAGCTTTCCCGACAACGGCGTCCTGCGCCTGGACATGCGGAGCGGCAAATGACCTGTAAGTGCTGCAAACCGGCCGTCGACGCCACCACCCCGTCCATCGACAACCGTCCCGCGCTGCGCGCGATCGAGTACCGCATCCGCGACTACGGCTCGTTCCGCCGGGCCATGATCGAGCGCATCCCGTCAAAGAAAGAGCTGGCGCCGTGGACCGCGCGCGACGAGACCGACTACGGCATCGCCGTCCTGGACATGTGGGCGTACCTCGGCGACATCCTCACGTTCTACCAGGAGCGCATTGCCAACGAGGCCTTCCTGCGCACGGCCGTGCATCGCGAGTCGGTGCGCCGCCTGGCCGGCCTGCTCGACTACCGCCCCGCCCCCGGCGCCGCCGCGGTGGCGCACGTCGCCTTCACGCTGGAGAAGGGGAAGACGCTGGAGATCCCCATCGGCCTGCGCCTGCAGAGCGTGCCGGGGCAGAACGAGAAGCCGCAGAAGTTCGAGACCGTGGAGGCGATCCACGCCGACGCGGCGCTGAACCTCGTGCGCGTGCGCGGCGTGCCGGTGGACTTTAACCCCTACGCGAAGGGGGCGACCGGGTCGCCGCTCGAGGAGGGCGGGCTGAAGCCCGCCGCCACATCGGCGCTGCTGATCTTCGATCACCTCGGCATCGAGGCGAAGAGCGTCACCGCGGCCGGCGCCGAGCAGATCGGATGGCAGCCGGCCATCGCCCGCGCCGACCTGACGCGCGTGACCGCGCGCGCCGCCGCGGCGGGACGCCGCTTCGCGCTCTTCGGCAGCGACACGCCGAAGATGACCACCGTCCCCGAGGTCACGGGAGACAAGGTCGAGCTCAAGGCGCGCAACACCGACTTCAAGCTGACCACTCCGCGCGTGCTGCCGCTCGACCGCGCCGTTCCCGACCTGAAGGCAGGCTCGCGCGTGCTGCTCGTGCGCGCCGCCTCGGAGGGCGTCCCCGCGGCCACGCGCTACGCCACCATCGCCGGCGCGCAGACCAAGCCGTACGTCATGCGCTCGAAGAACGGGGACGAGCTGCCGAATTACGCCGGCAACGTCACCGAGCTGCAGCTCGACCTGCGCGTCGTCTCCCCCGTCGCGGGCGTGCACGACGGCAAGGACTTCAACGTGTTCGCCGTCGCGGAGGACGGCGCGATCTGGTCGTGGAACAGCAGCAGCAACACGTTGTGGCGCCCCCTCGGCGGCACGAGCTTCACCGAGGTCGCGGCATGCGAGGCGGCGGGCAGCGTGTTCGTGTTCGGCCGCGACGCCGCCGGCACGGTCTGGCAGAACACGGCCTCCGGCTGGGTCGAGCTCGGGAGCGGCTTCGACCGGCTGCGTGCCGGCATCGCCGCCGGCAAGCCGTATCTTGTCGCGCGTGGCAGCGATGGGCGTCCGCGCATCCGCCGCTTCAGCGGCTTCTCGTGGGACGAGTGGATCGTGCCGGGGGCGAACGCGCCAAAGTGCGACCGCGTCGACACGGTCGCCACCGCCGCGGGAAGGATCGAGATCTTCGTCCGCCGCATCGGAGCGAGGGACGTCTGGGCCACGCGCCAGCTCGATCCCGGCGGCGCGTTCCTGCCGTGGACGAACCTCCACGACGTGGTGCTCGATCTCGCCTCCGGCGTGAATGCGGACGGCTCGGTGGAGCTGTTCGCGCGCCGCACCAACAGCACGCTGGCGCGCATCCGCCGCACGGGGAACGTGTGGGGCGGCTGGACCTCGATGGGAGGATGGATCGACCGGCTGACGGTCACGCGCGACTTCTCCTCGCGCCTGCACCTCTTCGCCCGCGGCCAGGACAAGCGGGTCTGGATGCGGCGCCAGACCGCGGTGAATGCGACGACGTATTCGAACTGGGCGCCGCTGCAGCACGCCACCGTCGAAAACCTCGACACGCTCATGGCGAATACCGCCACCATCGTCTTCGCCACCGCCCTGGACGGCTCGCTCCTCGGCCTCGACATGAAGGATCCGGGGTGGTTCCCTCTCGGCCCGCCGATGTGGCGCATCGCCGACCGCCGCCTCGTCTCCGTCGTCGAGCTGACCTCCGACCCGGTGCCCGTGGCCGCGAAGCAGTACCCGGCCACGATCGCCGCCAGCCCCGTCATGGCGGCGCTCGACTCGCTGGAAGAAGGGCGCACCATCGTCCTCGACGACGCCGCGGGGCAGCCACACATCGCCACCGTCACCGAGGCCGTCATGGACGGCGGGAAACTGCGCGTGGCCTTCACCCCCGACCTCACCCGCCCGCTCGACGGCGCAAGCGCCGTGATGTACGGCAACGTCGCCGAGGTCACGCACGGCGAGACCGTGGCCGGCCAGGTCCTCGGGAGCGGCGACGCGGCGGCGCGATTCCAGACCTTCGCCGTCGCCAAGTCGCCGGTCACGCACGTGCTGCAGGCGGGGGCGCGCAACGGCGTGGCCAGCACGCTGGAAGTACGCGTCGACGGCGTGCGCTGGCGCGAGGTCGAATCGCTCCTCGACCACACCACCGACGACCGGGTCTACGTCACCGCCATCGACGAGAAGAACGCCATGACCGTGCAGTTCGGCGGCGATCCCGGCGCGCGGCTGACCACGGGGCGGAACAACGTCACCGCCAAATACCGCGTCGGCCTCGGCGCCGAGGGGAACGTGCGCGCCGGCGCGCTCACCAACCTCCTCGACCGCCCGGTGGGACTGAAAGGGGCCACCAACCCCGACGCGGCCTCGGGCGGCGCGGCGGCGGAATCGGTCGACGGCATCCGCCAGAACGCGCCGAACACCGTGCGCACCTTCGGGCGCATCGTCTCCCTGCGCGACTTCGAGGATGCCGCGCGCGAGCATGCCTCGGTCGCCAAGGCCCGCGCCACCTGGACCATGCAGCAGAACGAGCGCGTGGTCCGGCTCACCGTGGCCGGCGATGGCGGGGCCGTGCTCACGCAGACCGCGCTGGCGCTGATCGTCGAAGACCTCGACGCCCGCCGCGACTTCAACCGCCCCATGCACGTGCGCGTGCACGAGAACGTGCCGTTCTCCATCCAGGCCACCCTCCAGGTCCACGAGGACCATCTCCTCGAGGACCTGCAGGCCCGGGCCGCGGAGGCGCTGGCGACGTTCTTCGCCTTCGCCAATCGCGACCTCGGCGAGCCGATCCACCTCTCCGCCGTCTACGCGGTCCTGCAGGCGCTCGACGGCGTGGTGGCGGTGAACATCACCCGCCTCCGGCGCAGGAGCGGCGGGCCGGAGATCGGGGACCACATCCGCATCCATCCATACGAGATCGCCACGCTGGCGTCGCCGTCCGACGCCGTGGTGAAGACGCAGTTCGAGACGCTGTGAGGAGACGATGAGCAGCACCGCACTCGACCTCTACCGCCTGCTTCCCGCGCTGCACCGCCTGCGCGACGAAGAGCGCCGCGGCGCGCTGCGCGCGCTCCTGGAGATCATCCAGGAGCAGGCGGAGCTCGTCCGCAACAACGTCGACGATCTCTACGACGACTTCTTCATCGAGACCTGCGCGGAGTGGGTCGTGCCGTACATCGGCGACCTGGTCGCCAACAACCCGCTCTACGAAGTGCGCACCACGCGCCGCGCCGACGTCGCGCGCACGCTCGCGTACCGCCACGGCAAGGGGACGCAGCGCATCCTGGAGAAGCTGGCCCGCGACGTGACCGGCTGGTCGGCGCACGTCGTGCCGTTCTTCGAGTTGATCGGCTGGACGCAGAACCTCAACCACCTCCGCCCGCAGGTCGCCACCGTCGACGTGCGCAACCTGGAGGTGCTGGACCGCTTCGACGGCCCGTTCGACTCCATCGCCCACACCGTCGACGTCCGCCCGCCGGGACAGGTGAACGGCTGGCACAACGTGCACAACGCCGGCTTCTTTCTCTGGCGCCTGCAGAGCTATCCCCTCGGCGGGATCGACGCGCGCCGCGTGGAGGAGATCGCCAACGAGCACCGCTGGCACTTCTCCCCGATCGGCGGTCCCACGCAGCTCTTCCACGATCCCGCGCCGCTCGCCGACGGCGCGCTGGCGCTGGAAGGGGACGTCATGGCGCCGATCCGCCCCGCCGCCTTCTTCCTGCACACGAACAGCTACTACGGCATCGGCAAGAGCCTGCACGTCGTCCGCGACAACGTGCACATCCCGGCGGCGGCGATCTGCTGCATGGACCTCGGCACGTGGACCAAGCCGGCCGCGGGGAAAGTCGGCGTCGACGTCACCCGCGGGCGCATCTCCTTCCCCGACGGCGAGACGCCGCAGTCGGGCGTGGTGGTGCGCTACACGTACGGCTTCAGCGGCGACAGCGGCGGCGGCCCGTACGGCCGCACCACCATCGAGTCGGAGGACGAGCACACGAAGATCGTCTCCGTCCCCGGCGACGCCGCCACGATCGCCGACGCCGTCGCCCTGGCCCTCGGGTCGAACAAGCCGACCTGCGTGGTGACCATCCGCAACAGCCGTACATACGTTGAAGATCTGACCATCGAGATCGGCAAGAAATCGCTGGTGATCCAGGCGGAGTCGCAGCGCCGCCCCACCCTCCTCGGCAACATCACCGTCAACCAGGGCGACGGCGGCAGCAGCAACTCGCTGACGCTGAACGGCCTCCTCGTGGCCGGGGCCATCCGCTGCGAGGACGTCCTGCGCAAGCTGGAGCTGCTGCACACCACCGTCGTGCCGGGACGCGGCGTCACCCCCGACGGCGCGCCGTTCGCGCCGGAGCTGCCGTCCATCTGGGCCGCGCCGACCAACAGCGAGCTGGAGATCGTGCTCGAGCGGAGCATTACCGGCTCCATCGTCGCGCCCGCGGAGAGCCTTGGCATCACCGCCAGAGACTCGATCATCGACGCCGCGGGACGCGACGGCGACGCCACGCTCGTCCCCGCGCTCGTCTCCGGCACGCTGCCGCCGTTCCTCAACGTGCTGCTGACCTCGGAGAAGCGGAAGCTCCTGGTAGCCATCGGCGCGCTGAAGGCGCGGGAGATCAACCTCCCCGACATGCCGATCTCCATGAAGCACGCCGCCGAGCAGCTCCAGGCGCAGATCCGCGCGGCCGCGGACGCGCCGGAGCACACCGGCGCGCTGGTCCTGCACACCAAGTCGTCGCTCGTCTTCATCGGCGGCGAAGGGGCGCAGGTGCGCATCCTCGCGGCGGGCGACGATCCGACCGCCGACCAGTTGAAGCTCCTCCTCCCCGCCGCACGCGAATGCCTGGTGCTGCGCAGCGCGGAGCTCCCCGAGCCGGTCACGCTCAGCAGCCCCGCGCCGAAAGTCATGGTCCAGGTCGACGGCGAGGAGCCGGTCGAGGCGGCGTTCGCGGTGCCGCCGCTGGGCAATCCGCGCGACCTGCTGCGCGACGCCATCCGCGCCCTCCCCGATCCGCGCCTGGCCAATGCCGAGGTGCTGCGCAGCGGCAATCACCTCCTGGTGATCCCCGGCGCGAACGGGCGCGCGATCATGCTCCACGCCGCCTTCACCGACGACACCACCGTCGCGGAGCTGAAGCTGTTCGGCGTCTGCGCCGCCATCGGCGGCGATCCCGCGGGGAGCACGGCCGGTCCGCCGGCGAAGCTCGACGAGGTGACGATCCTCGGCCGCGTGCACGTGCGCCAGCTCGACGCCTCGAACTGCATCTTCGACGAGCGCGTGCTCGTGCAGCGCAGGCAGACCGGCTGCGTGCGCTTCTCGTACGTCGCGCCCGGCTCCGTCACGCCGCGGCGCTTCTCCTGCCACGGCATCGAGCCGACCTACACCTCCCGCAACTACGGCGACGCCGCGTACGCGCAGCTCAGCCTGACCTGCAACGCCGCCACCCGCACCGGCGCCGACGACGGCGCGGAGATGGGCGCCTTCCACTTCCTGATGCAGCCGCAGCGCGAGACCAACCTGCGCGTGCGCCTCGACGAATACCTCCCCTTCGGCCTCGACGCCGGCCTGATTTTCGTGACGTAGCAGAAAGGACAACGGCCATGAAAGGCGATTTCACACGGCTCACCCACGATCCCGCGAAGCACTACTCACAAGTGCTGGAGCAGCAGGGTCGCGGCCTGCTCGACGCCGACTTCAACGAGCAGGGGGACATCACCGAGCATCGGGCCGCCCTGACCGCGACGGACGTCATCGGCCAGACCGGCTTCCCGAAAGGGGACGATTTCAAGGTCGAGGCGCTCGCCACCGGCACGATCCAGATCCACCCCGGCCGCGGCTACGTCGACGGCATCCTCTGCCAGCTGGGGGAGCCCGGCGGCGCCGCCATCGCCTACGGGTCGCAGCCCGACCTCCCCGGCGCACCGCCCATCTCCCCGGTCGTCGGCCGCCGCGACATGGTCTACCTCGACGTCTGGGAGCGCCACATCACCGCGCAGCAGGACCCGGAGATCAAGGAGCCGGCCCTCGGCGGCGCCGACACCGCGTCGCGCGTGCAGGTCGTGGCGCAGGTCCGCGTGCAGAAGCAACTGCCGCAGAACGAGGCCTGCGCGACGTGGAAGCCGCCCGCCGCCGGCAACGGCACGCTGACCACGCTGCTCGACCAGACCGGCACCGAGGAAGACCTCTGCTCTCCCCTCCCCAGCAGCGCCTTCCGCGGGCTGGAGAACCGCCTCTATCGCGTCGAGATCCACCAGGGCGGGGCGCTGGACGCGGCCACGTTCAAATGGTCGCGCGACAACGGCTCCGTCACCTTCTCCGTCGAGTCGTTCGATGGCACCGACACCGTGAAGCTCGTCCGCCTCGGTCGCGACCCAATGCTCTCCATCGCCGATGAGCAGTGGGCCGAGGTCGTCACGGACGAGTCCGAGCTCCTCGGCGGCACCGGCACCTTCGCCCAGGTCCACAAAGTCACCGCCTCCACGCGCACGCTGCAGTTCAAGTCCCCCATCGACGCGCAGAAGAACGGGACGCACCCGATCGTGCGGCGCTGGGACGGGCCGCTGCAGACCGTCAAGGCGACCGAGATCGACCTCGAGGACGGCATCCGGATCAAGTTCGGCGGCAGCGACTTCAAGGCCGGCGACTACTGGCTCTTCACCGCGCGCACGGTCGGCGAGGGAGGGCTGGAGATCCTGAGCGACGCGCCGCCGCACGGCGTGGTCCATCACTACGCGCCGCTGGCCATCGTGACGTGGAGCCAGGTCGCGCAGAACTGGATCGGCAACATCGACGACTGCCGCAAGAAGCAGTGGTTCCCGCCGCTCACCAACATCACCGCCGAGGACGTGAAGTTCTCGTCGAATGTCTGCAAGTTCGGGCCGACCGTCGACACGGTGCAGAAGGCGCTGGAAGAGCTGTGCAAGCAGGACCACGAGGGATGCTCGATCGTGGTCAAGCCGGGGCCGGAGTGGTGGAAGGTGTTCGACAAGATCAAGGCCACGGACAACGCCTCGATCTGCTTCCGCGCCGGCGACTACAGCTGGGCGGAGACGAAGCCGAAGACGGTGGTGGGACGCAACCTCAAGATTTCCGGCGCGGGGGCGGGGACGCGCATCATCGCCACGAAAGCCGAGTGCGCGCTGCTCTTCGAGAACTGCGCGAGCGTGACCGTGCGCGACCTGTACGCCGAGGCGCGCGTGGCCACGGCCAAAGGGGACATGCGCCACCTCAACGGCGTCCTGTCGTTCCGCAACTGCAGGAACGTGTCGCTGTCGGGGCTGCACGTGCAGTGCGCGCACGCGGCGGTGCGGGCGGTGTCGTGCCTGACCGTCAACAACAAGCCGGTCACGAGCGACGCCGACCGCGGCCTGATCTCGGTCGAGGACTGCGAGCTGCGCGTCGGCGACCAGCAGGTCGGGCTGCTGATCGTGAACGCGCAGCGCGCCTCGGTGCGCGACAACCGCATCCGCGTCCTCCCCGCGCCGCAGCAGTTCCAGCAGTTCTTCCACATCAAGATGGAGAACCAGGCCGCCCGCAAGGCGGTCACCCAGGCCATGGTCTCCGGCCTCCAGTTCGTGGACAAGGAGGCGGAGGCGAAGAAGCAGGCGGAGGCGAAGAAGCAGGCGGAGGCCGACGCGGCCAGGCTCACGCGCGGCGGCACGCCCGCGCCGGCCGAGCCGGGCGCCATCAGCGCACCGGGCGGCAATCAGCAGCCCGCGCCGCCCCCGCCGAAGCAGCGGCGCGCGGTGAAACCGGGGACGCGCCCGCCGCTGCTGGCGCGCACGCCGAACGTACGGGTGCCGGTCACCGACAAGTTCGAGCTCCGCTTCGCCGCGGAGCCGAAGATCGCGGAGGTCATCCGCGGCGCGATCGACCCGAAGGAGCTCACCGACCAGCGCAAGGCCACGGACCTGGTGCGGAAGACCACCGCGAAGTTCGTCCTGCAGAAAGAGAAGGCTCCCCAGGAGATCCAGGCCTGGCTCAACGACGTGGCCCAGACTACCTGCGCCTCGCAGGGGATCGTCATCGCCGGCACGGAGGTGCTCGAGGCCATCGTCGAGGACAACACCATCATCGGCGCGGCCCAGGCCATCCACGTCGGCGTCAGCCACGAGAACCCGCTGAAGCTGGCCGCGCGCGTCGACCGCATGGAGCGCGTGACCGTGACCGGCAACGACATCCACGTCTACGCGGTGGTGGGCTACACGCGCTCGCGGCACGCCATCTTCGTCGGCAACGCGGAGAGCATCGTGGTGCGGGAGAACTACGCCAAGATCACCCGCTTCACCGGCATGCTCGACCAGCCCATCGAGGGGATCCGCGTCTTCGGCTACTTCGGCCGCTACGTGAGTGTGCGCGAGAACCACCTGGCCGCCATCCAGCCCAACGCGCAGCAGCCGCTCAGCCGCTTCAACGTGGGCATCCTCTTCGAGCTGCGCGGCGCGGCGCCGCAGAAGAAGCCGATGTGGCAGATCAAGGACAACCTGGCCGAGCGGACCGACCCGCCCGTCAAGTCGAATCACACGGCCGTGGTCTCGGAGGGGAACTTTGCTTGACAGCGCACCCCGGCGGGCTTACGGTAGTCGGGCATCACGCATTACCGCCGGTGCGGACGAATTTCAGGAAGACGCAACAAATCGTAAGATTTCAGCGATTGGCTTGTGATACGGAGGGTTCGAGTCCCGTGTGGTGCACAACGAGGGGAAACCCCCTCGTTTTTCTTTTTCAGCAGTCGACGCACGTGAAAACGTAGGACGGGCTTCAGCCCGTCGGCACTCGCGGCGAACGTGATGGTCCCCCTCCCCGTCCGGGGGGCGGGCTGAAGCCCGCCCTACGTTCAGCCCCGCGCCGGCCGCAGCGAGCGCGCCACCAGCCCGATCCCGCCCAGCAGCAGCACCAGCATCACCAGCGTGTTGAAGAGACTGGTCGGGCGGAAGTAGATGTCGAGGTTGGCGATGATCCCCACGAAGAGGATCACCGCCCCCGCGATCGTCAGCACCCACCCCACCGGCGACTTGCCGTTGAAGAAGAGGAAGGCGATCCCGACCACGAACGGCAGCAGCGAGAGGCCGAAGGCGTTGTAGCCCCAGAGGTGCCAGTAGCCGCTCGTGACCGTGACCTGGTTGGTGAGCAGATACCCCCCCGCCACGGCCATCACGAAGCCCATCAGGAACATGCCGATGCCACCCTCGGTGCCGCCCGCGCCGCGAAAGTCGTCCATGGAGGGGAAGTTTACGCCGTGGCGGCCACGGCCGGGCCGCTCTTCCGCCGCAGGATGGCCGCCGAGAGGACCGAGATGATCAGGCCGACCGGGAAGATCTCCATGAAAGTCACGGCCGTGTTGTAGATCGGGTTGGCGTACATCTCCTTGAACTGGGCCATCTCCGCCCGCGTCTTGGCGATCTCGGCGGCGGAGGCGCCGTCGGCCTGCATCCGGGAGATGGTCATCGCCGCGTAGCGGTCGGCAAAGTCGGGGATGAAGTTCCAGTACACGATCTCCCACCCGATCACGTAGAAGGCGCAGGTGATGAGGGCGATCAGCAGCCCCACCTGCAGGCCGCGGCCGAAGGTCAGCTCGCCCCCCTGCTTGTCGCGATACGCACGGATGCCGAAGAACACCGCCGTGAAGGCGAGGATCATCGTGGAGAAGCCGACGACCATGCCCCACGGCTCGGGGAGGTGCTGGTTGATCATCACGGGCCAGTGGATCGCGCAGAGGACGGTGAGGATGAGACCGGAGATGAGGCCGTATTTCAGTACGATGTTTTTCATGGCGCCAACTTGCTGTACGGAAAGGAGTTTGTCGTCATCCTTTCGGGTGATTTTGCCTCGTAGTCCTTTCGTTTACGGAATCAGGCCGAGCTCTTTCCCCTTCTGGACGGCCTGGGTGCGGCGGCTGACGCTCATTTTCTCAAAGAGGCGGGAGGAGTGGGTCTTGACCGTGTTCTCGGAGACGAAGAGCCGCTCGGCGATTTCCCGGTTGGATAACCCCTCGGCGATGAGGCCGAGGATCTCGTGCTCGCGCTGGGTGATCCCGAGCTCCTTCAGCTTCTCCGCGTTCAGGGTGAACGGCGCACGCACCACCACCTCCCGGACGACCTCCACCTCCACCACCTTGGGCCGCGTCAGCCGCAGCCCGGCGTAGATCCCGACGCCCATGAAGATGACCGCGACCAGCCCGCCATACACCTCGGCCGGATACGCCCGGACGAGATACTGGTACTCGATGAGCTTCAGCAGCACGAGCAGCACACCGCCGATGGCACCGTAGAAGAGTCCGCGTTTCAAGCCGCAGCAGTCTAACCGGAGGCCATCGAATGCCACCGGGTCACTGTTGACAGCCAACTGGTCGCTGTTGAAAGCCACCAGGTCGCTGTTGAAAGCCACCAGGTCGCTGTTG
>Ga0196976_1000696_pt1 | contig 19607 bp, 23 predicted proteins | sample S3v_513CmetaG_FD_148644 | JGI IMG/M metagenome (GOLD analysis project Ga0196976, IMG submission 148644) | Soil microbial communities from Anza Borrego desert, Southern California, United States - S3+v_5-13C | ecosystem: Environmental > Terrestrial > Soil > Desert | place: USA: California...
GGCGCTGGTGTTTGCCTTGTTTCGCCTCAACCCTGCGCCGTTCTGTCTCATGGATGAAGTGGATGCACCGCTTGATGACAGCAATACTGAACGTTTCTGCAATATGGTTAAGAAAATGTCAGAACGCACACAGTTTTTGTTCGTCAGCCATAATAAAATAACCATGGAAATCGCTCAGCAGCTCATAGGCGTGACCATGCAGGAGTCCGGCGTTTCGCGTATTGTTGAGGTTGACATCGAAGCCGCCTTGCAAATGCACAACGAAGCCGTGGCTTGATGCCAAAATCCCTTTAACGACTCACCCGCAGACACTCAGGATGAATAAAAAATGACCGATCTCCAGATGGCCTTGGTAGCACTGGGTGCGATCATCATCGTAGCCGTAATTTTTTTTAACTGGTGGCAAGAACGTAGCCTGCGCAATGAGGTAGCTCAACCTTTTAACGAGACCAAGCAAGACCCTTTGATGGATGAGTTCCGAATTGATCTGGACGCGATCCCTGAGGAAAGGCTCGAGCGTACCAGGCCTGCTCGGTCAGCCGAACCATTAACCCAGCCAAAGTCCTTTCCAGAACCAGCTGCTTACACCATCCCTGAATCCATTGAAGAGCACCCCAGCTATATAGGGCCGGTCAGTGATGCAGCATCCGCATTAGCTGAATTCGAGGACGATATGGCAGTTCCTGTGCAAGAAACAGATGCCCAGGCATTGCGGGAAGCGTATCTGGAAGAGAATCCTGCTGAAGACATCGAAGCTGCTTCCAGTGAAGAGCTGATGGAAGAAGCCGGTCTGGATAAGGAAATCGCAACGCCCGAGCCAGCAGCCGTGGCCAAGGAAGAAGTCTCGTTACCGCAGGAAGTGAGCCTGCAGATTGACATGATTGCTTCGCTTCACCTTAAAAGCCCGGCCACGGGCGCCCAAATTCGCGAGTTCCTGCTACCCCTGACAGACCTGGATAAATCGGTCTATGGCTATGGGTTCGCAGTTGACGGTTGGCATATGTTGACGCGTGAGGAAGAGGATACCGAATTCAGCAGGGTGCTTTGCAGCCTGCAACTGGTAGACAGGTCTGGACCCATCAGTCGCGATGCATTGAAGCGTTTTCAGCAAGTAATTACCGAAATGTCCCTGGCTCTGGGCGCAACTGTTGAATGGCAGGGCGACAATGATGCTCTGGGTTATGCGGTGGAGCTTGACCGATTCTGCGTGGATGTCGACAAACTGGTCGGTTTCCATTTGATACAAGGCGATAGTGGCCCTTTCACTGGTACCAAGCTGCGCGGCATGGCCGAAGCCAATGGGTTGTCGCTGCATACGGATGGTGCGTTCTACTTCCAAACCGAAAGCGGCCAACAGCAATATGCCATGATCAATCAGGACGGTACGCCGTTCACCGCAGATACCTTGCGCAATGCGTTGGTGCATGGGGTAACTTTCCAGCTTGATATTCCCCATGTTGCCAACTGCCCGGAAGTCTTTAATCACATGGTGCTGTCTGCCCGTAAAATGGCCAACAGTCTGGGTGGACAACTGGTGGATGCTAACCAGAAGCCGCTGGGAGAAGTACAGCTGGATAAGATTCGCCAGGAGCTCAAGACCATACACGCCAAGATGGTGGCTCGGGGCATCATTCCTGGCAGCCTGATCTCCCACAGGCTTTTCTCCTGAAGCTGTTATGGCAGGTAATGAGCGGTCCAAAGAGCAGGGCTCCCTTTTCAATGAGTCCAATGCATCAGAACCCAATTCCGGCAGTAATCCTGCGGAACAGATAGCCGCCTTGCGTGAAGAAATCCGTCGCCATGACTATCTGTATTACGTTATGGATGCGCCGGAAGTCCCTGATAGTGAATACGACAAACTGTTCCGTCAGCTTCAGCAACTGGAGCAGGACAATCCCGATCTCATTACGCCTGATTCACCAACGCAACGTGTAGGCGGTAAACCGCTCAAGGCATTTGCCAGTGTTACCCACCGCGTACCCATGCTCTCTCTCAATAATGCATTTGAAGAAGTAGAAGTTGCCGCCTTTGATCGACGTGTACGTGAAAGTCTGGGACAGAGCCAAATTGAATACGCTGTTGAGCCCAAGTTTGATGGGCTTGCGATTACACTGACTTACGAACAAGGTGTGCTGGTACAAGGTGCTACGCGCGGAGATGGTTACACCGGTGAAGACGTCACGAATAATCTGCGCACCATACGGGCCATCCCCGTTCGCCTGCATATCGATAATCCTCCCAGGCTGCTCGAAGTGCGTGGAGAGGTATTCATGCTCAAGCGCGACTTCGAACGGCTCAATCAGGAGCAGCAGGCACGGGGCGACAAGACATTTGCCAATCCGCGCAATGCAGCTGCGGGCAGCCTGCGGCAACTTGATCCCAACATCACGATCAAACGGCCATTATCCTTCTATGCCTATGGTGTGGGCGCCGCAGAGGGTATTCCTGAGCTCTCTACGCATAGTGCCTCCCTGGAATACCTGGCCGAGCTGCGCTTACCTGTGACCAAGGAGCGCAAGGTTGTGCAAGGCATGCAAGGGCTCATGGACTATTACACCAGCATAGGCGGCAAGCGTGAATCCTTGCCTTTTGACATCGATGGCGTGGTCTACAAAGTGAATAACTTCTCTCAGCAGCATGAGCTGGGTTTTGTATCACGCGCACCTCGCTGGGCAATTGCCCATAAATTTCCGGCCCAGGAAGCACTGACAGAGGTAATCGATATTGACGTGCAAGTCGGCCGTACTGGCGCCATCACGCCAGTTGCCAGGCTTAAACCAGTTTTTGTTGGAGGCGTAACGGTCACCAATGCCACCTTGCACAACGAGGATGAAGTGCGTCGCAAGGACGTGCATGTGGGCGACACAGTAACAGTCCGACGGGCAGGCGACGTGATTCCGGAAATCGTCAATGTCCTTACAGAAAGACGGCCGTCTAATGCGCGAGCCTTTGTCATGCCGACAACCTGTCCGGTGTGCGGCTCTCATGTGGTTCGGTTGGAAGATGAGGCTGTGGCGCGCTGCAGCGGCGAGCTGTTCTGCCCCGCGCAACGCAAACAGGCTATCCTGCATTTTGCCTCCCGACGCGCGATGGATATTGAAGGCTTGGGTGAAAAGCTTGTAGACCAGCTCGTGGATGGTGATTTCGTCCACGACCTGGCCGACATTTACAAGTTGGACCTCCCAGCCTTGGCCAACCTGGAACGAATGGCGGAAAAGTCGGCCCAGAACATCCTGGATGCGCTAGAGAAAAGCAAGAACACGACATTGCAACGCTTCATTTACGCGCTTGGAATCCGTAACGTAGGTGAAGCTACCGCCAAGGATCTCGCGCGCTTTTTCGGCGGCTTGCCGCCCTTGCAGAATGCAGATTTCGAAACACTGCAGCAAGTGCCTGATGTGGGTCCGATTGTTGCGGAATCCATTTATGAGTTTTTCCATGAACCGCATAACCAGGAAGTGATCGGCAAACTCATCGATGCTGGTATTCATTGGCAGGAGAGTGCGGGCAGAAGCACCAGTGCAGGGCCGCTGACAGGTAAGACCCTGGTGCTAACCGGCACGCTTCCCAATTTGTCGCGTGATGAAGCCAAGGAGCTTATTGAAGCGGCGGGCGGCAAGGTTAGTGGCAGTGTTTCCAAAAAGACCGATTATGTGGTCGCCGGCACTGAAGCTGGCAGCAAACTGGACAAGGCGCAGGAGCTGGGCGTTGCTATCCTGGATGAAGATGGTCTTAAGGCGCTGCTAACAACATGAGTGAGCTACTTGACGAAGTCACACTGATCGCACGCGCTGCGGGTGAAGCAATCATGGAGGTCTACCGCGGCCATATCGAGGTTGAGCGCAAGGAAGACGATTCACCCTTGACGGTGGCTGACCTGGCAGCAAACCAGGTCATCCAGTCCAACCTGAGGAAACTTAGCCCGGATGTGCCCATCATCTCCGAAGAATCGGCCTCCATTGATTACAGTATTCGTTCTTCCTGGCGCAGGTATTGGCTGGTCGATCCATTGGATGGCACCAGGGAATTCATCAAGCGCAACGACGAGTTCACCGTGAATATTGCGCTAATCGAAGAAGGTCGACCCGTGCTCGGCGTCGTATATGCGCCTGCGCTTGGGCTGATGTATACCGGCAGCGCTGAAACAGGGGCAATCAAACAGCAGGGGACTGCTGCACCCACCTTTATTCGTGCCCGGCCATTGAATATTGCAGAGCCCGTAGTGGCAGGCAGCAGATCGCACTCCAACCAGAAAATGCAGGTTTTCTTGCAACACGTGACGGATAAGATCGGTCCGCCGAAACTGCTTTCCCTGGGCAGCTCGCTCAAGATTTGCCTGGTGGCAGAGGGTGGGGCAGATGTCTATCCGCGCTTAGGTCCGACATCAGAATGGGATACGGCGGCAGCGCAAGCTGTACTGGAGTGCGCGGGCGGCAGCATTGTAGACCTACAGGGGCAGCCGCTGCGTTATAACACGAAGGATTCACTGTTGAATCCCGAATTCTTTGCCTGCGGCGTGGCACCGCCTGCTTGGCATCAATATTTAAATTGATGGGCGCCTCGGGAATGAGAAATGAATAAAACATCACTTGTCATCGCACTCCTTTGCCTGCCATTAGCAGCGTATGCCCAGAACTACAATGCAGCCGCATGTTATACGGCCCTCGAAAGCGGTAAGGCTGCAGATGCCCTGGTGCAAGCCGACAAGTTATTAAAGGGAGATGCCAAGAACCGAGAAGCCTTGCTGTGCAAAGGTCGAGCCCACGCAGAACTCAAGCAGTACAACGAGGGATTGGGGGCACTGCGGGCAGCAGATCAGCTCTCATCTCAACCGGCAGATCATGTCATTGCGTTGCTATTGATTGGTAATGTCCAGAAGGAAGCCGGAAAACAGACAGATGCGCTTGCCAGCTATCAGCAGGCACTTGATGCAGCGAAAGCAAAGAACGATAAGACCCTTCAACGGATTGCGCTGAATGTAATTGGCGAGGCTCAGGTGGAGACAGGCCACACCCAGGAGGGGCTGGAAAACTATTTGCAGGGCGCTGCGTTGGCAGCCAATGACAACGAGCGCGCTGAAAATTACAGCCACATTGCGATGGCTTACAGCAAGCTGGGCAACCACGAACGGGCAGTGGAGTATCAGCTCAAGGCCATGCTCATGCAGGAAAGGGCCGGCGAACCGGACGAGTATGCCAATGCGGGGCTGGAACTGGGCCGTCTCTATATGGCTGCCAAAAACTATAGTCAGGCAGAGAATGCCATCAGCAAAATCCTGAAATTCGCTCGGGAGAATGGCAGCGCTTATTGGGAGGCGAGAGCCAATTACATGCTCGGGCTCAATAAGGCAGAGCAGGGCGATGCAGCTGCAGCCCGAACCCTGCTGCTTGATGCGCACAACAATGCCAGACGTATAGGCGCAGCATCATTGGCGGCTGAGATAGGCAACGCCATGCTCAAATTGCCGAACGAATAACATTATTCGACAAACTGTTGTCATAAAGGCTGTAAGGTTCGCTGAAATCCTCCGACTAACCGGTAACAGCAGCACTGACAGGAGATGGCAACATGTTGATCCACAAAAAGCCGGATGTTCTTCCATCCGAAATCACCCCGCCTGAGGTGTTTGAAAACCGGCGGCAATTCCTCAAGGCGGCAGGCTTTGGTCTGGCTGCCACCGCGGCTGTCACAAGCGGCCTGCTATCCATACCTGCACAGGCTGCGTCGGACGTTAAACATGGCCAGAAGATTGGCCGATTTACTAAGAGCGCTTACAGCACCAATGAAAAGCTCACACCGTTCAATGATGTAGCAAGCTACAACAATTTCTACGAATTCGGCACCAGCAAAGGCGATCCGGTGCAGAACGCCGACACATTGAAGCCGCGTCCATGGACCGTCAGCATTGAAGGCGCGGTGAAGAAGCCCAAGACGATTTCCATCGAAGATATTTTCAAGCTTGCCCCGCTCGAGGAGCGCATCTATCGCATGCGCTGCGTAGAAGGCTGGTCCATGGTCATACCCTGGGTCGGCTTCCCATTATCCAAACTCATCAATTGGGCTGAGCCCACAGGTGATGCCAAGTATATGGAGTTCATATCGCTGGCTGACCCGATGCAGATGCCAGGCGTACGCGTCCCCATTCTCGATTGGCCCTATGTGGAAGGTCTACGCATGGATGAAGCCATGCATCCGTTGGCCATCATGGCAGTGGGCCTCTATGGCGAAGTGCTGCCCAACCAGAATGGCGCACCCATGCGACTTGTCGTTCCCTGGAAATACGGTTTCAAAGGCGCAAAGTCCATCGTGAAGATCAGATTCACCGACAAGATGCCGCAAACCGCCTGGATGAAGGCGGCTGCGGATGAATATGGTTTCTACGCTAACGTGAACCCGGATGTGCCGCATCCACGCTGGAGCCAGAAAACCGAGCGTCGTATTGGCAGCGGGCTCTTCTCCCCGCGCATCAAGACACAACCCTTCAACGGCTATGCCGAGCAGGTAGCCCAGCTCTATACAGGCATGGATTTGCGTAGGAATTTCTAATGCAGCCCAGCAAGAAACAGATCGCCTGGATCAAGGCAGGCTTGTTTATCCTGGCGCTTATGCCGTTGGCTCGGCTGTTCTGGCTGGGTTTCCATGATGACTTGAGTGCGAATCCCGTCGAATTCGTAGAACGTTCAACTGGCACCTGGGCACTGGTCTGCCTGCTGGTAACGTTGAGCATGACGCCTATTCGGTTGCTGACGGGGATGACCTGGCAGATCCAGTTACGGCGTATGACGGGCTTGTTCATGTACTTTTATGCGTGCCTGCATTTTTCGACATATATCTGGCTGGATCACTGGTTTTTCTGGAGTGAAATCACCGCTGATATCGTTAAGCACCCCTACGTCCTGGTTGGATTCAGCGCCTTTGTATTGGCGACACCACTCGCTATTACCTCGAACAGAGCCATGATGCTTAAGCTGGGAGCCAACTGGAAAAAACTTCACATGCTGGTTTACCCCATAGCCATTCTGGCAGTGCTGCATTTCTGGTGGCTGGTCAAGAAAGATATACGGGAGCCCCTGATATACGCACTGGTACTGGCGCTGCTGCTTGGAACCCGGCTGTACTACAAAAAACTTGGCAGTAGCAGGGCGCTTAGAGCAGCACCTGAAGCCCAGCTGAATCAACAACACTAAAAAGAGGAATTCACCATGCCTTTGGCTGCCCGGTATTACTTATGCGCTACACATGTGCTCGAGCGTTTCGCGCCTATTATTCCGCCACTAGTCTTGCGCTTGATACTGGCTTGGGAGTTCGGGGAGGCGGGTTATCAGAAATTGATTGGGCAGAATTGGTTTGCAGATCTTACTTTCCCGTTCCCATTCAGCTTGTTACCGCCGGATATCAGCTGGGGATTGGCCACTTTCTTTGAGCTGGCAGGGGCCGTAGCATTGGTTCTGGGCTTTGCGACCCGGTTTTTCACTTTCTCGCTCATAATACTTACCGTAGTCGCTATTGCTTCAGTGCATTGGCCTGATCAATGGCATAACTTGGGTGAACTGCTTCAGGGTTACCGCATTCTTGATGAGGAGGGGGATGGTTTCGGTAATTACAAGTTACCTGTGCTGTATCTCGCCATGTTCCCGCCCTTATTGTTTGGCGGGCCAGGTAAGCTCAGCCTGGATTATTTGATCAGCAATAGATATTGGATGACTAAGTAAATCAATACATTGGAGTTGACACTTAACTCATCAGTTAAGATATTAGCCCCAATTAAAATTGCGAGACATAACTGTTTGAGCCAGAATGCCCCCTTTGGCAATAGCCGTACGTATGAATAACTGAAGGAGGGCGCATGCAATACCAAATTGATATTTTTCTTTCCTCACTTAACCAGTTCTGGGAACAGGTCGTAACGTTCTTCCCTAAGCTGTTAGCTGTAATCGTTATTCTCCTGTTTGGTTGGATCTGTGCCAAAGCCGCCTCTATAGGCGTCAAGCGCGTGTTGCAGCTCGCTCACTTCGACAAGTTTGCCGATCGCTCGGGCATTGAGGCTTTCCTGAAATACGGCGATTTTGACCTGACGCTGAGTGGAATCATCAGCGAAGTCGTCTATTGGCTTGTCATCCTGTTGTTTGTCATTACAGGCGCGAATACCCTGGGTCTGAGCGAAGTTGCCCAAATGCTCAACCAGCTCGCAAACTATTTGCCCAAGATCATCGTAGCTATCCTGATTCTTATCTTTGGCACATTGCTGGCCCGCTTTATCAATCGCCTGGTGTTTGCCTGGCTGCACAGCATCAAGTTTGACGGTGCGTTGGCTGTCAGCACATCGGCTGAATATGGGATTCAGATCTTTGCGCTCTTCGTAGCGCTGGAACAGCTCGATATTGGCACCCAGTTGCTCACCGCACTGTTTGTCATTGTATTTGGTGCCGTCTTCCTGGCTTTGGCTATTGCCTTTGGTCTCGGTGGCAAGGAATGGGCTGCCAGGAAAATTGAGAATATGGAGTCCAAACACAAGAATGCAAAGTGAGGTAAGGGCGCTTACCCCTTAATTCTGCTAGGTGTTCAAGAGTAGTTTTTTGTTGCATCCTACACCTACCCAATGCAGTAACTCCCCTAAACGAGCCTTCCCGGCTCGTTTTTTTTGCCCTGAAATCTAGCTTCCGTATATCTATTCGAAGCAGCTATCCATTCTCGAATACTGCCCCTCACAGGCCCAATGCACGCCTAAACTCCATCGCATTGGGAAGCTCCTTAGCCAATACCCGGATCGTTTTAAACCCTGCCGCTTTCGTGATTTTGTCCCTGGCTTCGTCTTTCTCTTTGTTATGCAACTTATCGTCGATTTCGACAATAGCGAATATCGAGAAGTCTTTATTACAGATGACGAAATCCGCAACCTTTTGTCTGGCTTTACCAAAGTTGGAAGCTCTTCCTTTGCGGTTTCCGCCTTTCGTGCGTATGAATCTTGAGAAGGCCACTTGGGAAAGGATGATCTTATCTGTGCCGCAGGCCTCAACAAGTCGCCAATAGGCGACTTGTTCCATTTCGCTTAATGGCTTGGTTCCGTAGAACTCGCTTGTATTTGTCCGCGGTTTGGCCGTGACCAGTAAGAGAACGAGCACAGCAAATATTACTAAACCTATCGAGCTAAGAATCATGTGAGCCCCTTGTCGGTACGAATAATCGCGATAAAGCGATTATCTTGCTCTAGGGTATACCAGAGTATCAATCGCCCAATCATTTTCGTTTGTGAGAGGGTATTTGTGATTGAAACTCATCAGCAGAGGTTAGAACGTTTGCGGACATAGTTTAATTTACCATTTAACATAATATACATTATGCGAAATTAATGATTGGCGTGTGACGCTAGGAGTCAAGTATGAAAAACGTCACAACCACCTCCCAAAGGCTTATCCCCCTTGAAATTATGCAAGATCAGGCTATTAATTTAGCGGCCTCTATCGCGTCGGATTTTAATCATGCAGTTGATTTGATGCCGGAGGAATTCCGTCAGCGTCACCAGGAGCTCTTCAATCTCCTGCTGGCGCAACTACCCGAAGAAGAAAAAACGCACGTGCTTCAGTGCATGCCGGCCAAAGGAGAAACAAAATGACCGCATGCACCAATCTCACGAGTTTCCGGAAAAACCACCGGCCAAAAGGCGCAAAAAAAAGACCTCGGGAATATATAGACCCCGAGGCCTTTTACTTAATGCGTCGTAGAGCGTCTCTTTCAACGCATAAGGCCGCCACAGCCTTACATGTTGACCATCGAACCATTCTGAAATGGGAAAGCGGCAAAACTCGTATCCCTTATACCGCCTTCCGAGTCATGAAGATGTTAGCAGGCTACGTTCTGCATGACGAGTACTTCAAAGACTGGTTCATCAAGGGCGATACGCTCTGGTCGCCAGAGAATCGCGGTTTTAAACCATGGGAACTTCGTTATATCAGCAATTACTTTTCCATGGCGAGGCTTTGGATTGCAGAGCGTAAACAGCTTAAAACCCAAAACCCTCTAGCCTCAGCCATTCCGACTGGTGCGACAAGCGACGATTCCCCGGCTGCCGTTCCCTCCCGCGCGCGAGCGCGTGATGTGTCCGGCAGCCTCCTATCGTCGTGCGGTGTCGGCATCGCACCATGATGCTTTGGTTGTGCCGGATGCTTTGCTTGGCAAGCAGATAAGGCCTCTGGAGTTTCAGAAATTCCTCGAACTACTCGGCATTTCCGAGTAGGAAATATTTTCCAAAGCTGTGCTAGAGTTGGAGGAAATCAAGGCCATCATTGAGTTGGGGTTGGCCGCCCTTTTTCTCTACAAATGGTCTGGAAGCTAATAAATACGGGGCTTCCAGCCATTGTGGATAACTTTTGGTATTTTTGCGCCCTTTTGTCACCCTACTTTACCATATGACAATCGGTCTCAAACCCAATACAGAAGCCAGTTTCAGTAGCTTTGTAGTTATGTTTGAACTGGGTTAAACGCGACATTTTTGTCGCTTACTTAGTGAGTTGGTGCGGTATTTTGTTCAGTATCAAGGAAAATCTCAGAATACTTCTTACGAATTTTCTGAATACTTGAAGTACTTGGAGGTGAATCAACTTATAGCTTCTGCAACACCGCCGGAAGCAGATGAATGGGCCTATTTGCTGACAGAAAAAGGTCGAAGATTCTTAAACTACATTAGGACTGAATATGAAGATATTTGGGATGCCAAACCCAATTAACTGAGGAAGTTAACTGCCAGCAAGCAATATGAAGAGAAGGAATTTACCAACCCTACTTTTCAACACGTCAATTCACAGCGCTATACATTATGAGAAAAGCCGCAGCATGAAAAAAATTTTTATTATTGGATTGATAGGTTTCGGAATATGGACCTATTTAAAAAATGAAGGGGCTGAATCTAGCGGTGCCTTGCCTACTACCGCGGAAAGCCAAGACTTCACAGCGACAGAAACAATAGAGAGCAAATTCTCATGCGATGGCCGCCAGTACTGCAGTCAGATGTCCTCTATTGAAGAGGCAGAGTATTTCGTGGGGCACTGCCCTGATACCAAGATGGATGGAGACCAAGACGGTATTCCATGTGAAAACGATTCAAGGTTTTGAGTGTAATCAATAGAGAGGAGTAGGCTCGCATCTGCAAAGCGATTATGACTTGTAAAACCTTCTATTAACCATCGAACACGCCACTTTCAACGCTATACATTATACGAAGCTAAAAGAAATCCGATTATGGTGTGAAAGCGTTGCCGGAATACCTTGGGCTTTATGGCTGATTACCCATGACATCAGCGAATCCCAACTTCAACCATGAAAAGCCCTTCCGGCATTTCTGCTAGGAGAGCGGGTCACGCAAGCGCTTAAGTCTGGTTGTTAGCAGACGTCACTTAGAGCGAAATCATTGCTATACACAGGAAAGTCTGTGTATCCCACTTCACCACTCCGAGTGTAATAAGTAGATGAGTCGGCTTCAGCTAATGGAAATCCATGTCGAAGACGCTCAACGAGGTCTGGGTTACCAATATACGGCCGTCCAAAACCTATCAAGTCGACCATCCCAGTGTCTAGCGCTGCTTGCGCTTTCTCTCGGCTTGTAAAACCACCACACCAGATGATTGCTCCAGGGAAGATTCCCCGCACCTTGGCAAGCAGTGCGTGATCAAGATGATTGGTTTTGAACTCGACTTGCTCCATGTTCCCTGCTGGCAAATACTCGTAAACGAGATGAATATAGGAGACGCCGCGACGACCTAATTGCTCGGAAACATACAGCAAAGTTTCTTCAACAAGTGGATCTGCGGGCAATGAGCCGTAAGTGCCGTACGGAGATAAGCGGACACCTACTCGACCCGGACCTAACTCCCGCACCGCAGCGTCCACAACCTCCATAAGAAACCGCGTTCGATCTTCTACGCGCCCCCCGCCATAGCGATCTGTGCGCGTATTGAGTGCCGAGTTCATGAATTGGTCGAATAGATAGGCGTTTGCTGCGTGGATCTCGACACCGTCAAAACCAGCCCGCCTTGCATTCACGAAGGCTTGGGAAAAGGTATCTACTAATGACGAGACTTCATCCGTGCTGAGGCGCCTAGGTGTACCAGCCCTTGTATAGGTCAACTTACCATCGGGTCCATGCGCAAACACATCCGAATGCTCAGCCCTTTGCTCGGTTACCCCCCAAGGGGCCTCTCCATTTGGCATGAGCGACGAATGCGCCATCCTGCCGACATGCCATATTTGCACGAATATCGTCCCCCCCTTGCGGTGAACTTCATCGGTGACCAAACGCCAGCCCTGCAGTTGGGCTTCTGTGTATATGCCAGGGGTCCAAGCGTAGCCTTTGCTTGACGGAGCAACGTCGGTTGCCTCGGTAATAATGAGACCTGCACTCGCCCGCTGTCCATAATATGTGGCCATCAGCTCATTTGGGACGTCTCCATCGGATGTCCGCGTGCGAGTCATGGGTGCCATGACTATACGGTTACTTAGCTGAACCGTCCCGCCAAGCAATTGCGAGTCAAATAGGCTTATCATAGATATTCCTTAGAGTCGGTTTGTTGTCGAAGGAGAGCTTACTTTTCGACAACCATCCCATCTACACACCATTTGGTTAGTGGAAGCAAATGAAGATCATCAAGAGGTTGCCGGGCTTGCCGGTGGAGCGGGCATTAAAAATTATTTCCGGGCGCTGGAAGGCAGTCATCCTTCATGTATTACTGGATGGGCCTCATCGCACTAGTGATTTGGAGAAGCGGATCGCGGGCATCTCGCAGAAGGTGTTGATAGAGCAACTGCGAGCGCTCGAAGAACATGGAATGGTGAGTCGACAGCCAAGCTCGAAGGATAGCCAAGGGGTCGAATATCTGCTCTCCCCGCTTGGAGAAAGTCTACGGCCTGTCTTGGAGTCTCTGATCGAATGGGGATCCCATCACGCTAAGGAGCTCGACGAGGCAGATAAGTTGCTACCATGCAATGCTGTCGTTCGAGACCGAACCGCTTAGTTGTGTCCCTCAGGATTTATCTCAGCAATTATTATTTTCTATGACGCTCTAAAATTTCCAGCAATCGATCACAAGCTCTTCCAATGTGCTGTTGGGGTGCGGTAGAGATACCAAGCAGCAATCCCGATCGCGCCAATGTCGGAGAGGCATACCATGCTGACAGGGGCGCCGGCGCCAAGCCATATGCCAAAGTTTCCCGCACCAGGGAAATATCATCGGTTCCGTCTGGCAAGTACAGTAGTGCGGCTAAGCCTGCAGTTGCGACATCAATACCCTTGGCCCGCGCTTTTAAATAACTCTGTAAAGCTTCTTGTTGTGCCGAATATAGTCGTTTAGTACGTCTTAAATGCCGCATGTAATGACCATCACGCATGAATTCTGCCGTTGCCAATTGCACTGCCGGAATGGGTGCTGGAGCAAGGCATGCTGCAACTTCAGCAAATCGAGAAGCAAGGGATGCAGGCGAAACGACAAAACCCAAACGCAGTGTGGGCGTGATGGTTTTACTGAACGAGCCGATGTGAATAACACGACCTGCTCGATCAAGTGAAGCAAGTGCAGGTGCGGCACGGGCGCCTAGTTGCAATTCACTCAAATAATCGTCTTCAACTATCCACTGCTCTTTCTGTGCGGCCCAATCCAAAAGCTGCAATCGTCTTGCTAATGACAAGGTCATACCCAGTGGTGCCTGTTGGCCAGGTGTAACGACACATAGAGCCGCGTCAGCTTCATGACGCATTGCATAGTCGACATCAATGCCCTCCTCGTCCACCGGTATGGGCGCAAGCGATAAACCAGCCAAGCCAAGTCCATGCTTCGTAATAGGAAAACTGGGATCTTCTACCCAAACCTTGTGCCCCTGGAGCCCGAGCACACGCATCGTCAAACCCAGCCCGCTACTAAATCCTCCAGTGACGAAGATCTGTGAGGGTGAGCATTCCAAACCACGGGCAATAGCCAAATATGCGGCAATCTCTCGCCGCAGTTCAGGCTCACCGCGAGGATCGGGGTAGAGAGCAGCTTTACTTAGCTCAGCGCGAATAGCGTATGAATGGATTCGGGTGAAGAGTTTTGCAGGGAGGGTTTCTTGCGCTGGTACCCCCATTTGGAATATCGCCGGACCAGCCATGAGTTCCTGATACATCTCCATAAAGGAACCATGATCAGGCTGTTCTTCTCGCCCATCGAAAATTCGGGGGCGGTCAGCCACGCGGGTACCTGTTGCGCGCGAGGCAGTAATAAGCTGCGCATCCATCAGCCTTTCATACGCCAACCTTACTGTTCCTCGAGCAACACCTAGCTGAGCTGCTAAATCCAACCAGGATGGAAGGCGAGCTCCAGGCATGAGCACTCCGCTCTCAATCGCGGCAGTGATCCCCTTTCGAATCTGCTCTGCTAGAGACGTCTTCGCAGATCGGTCCAGTTCTATTTTGAGTGGTTTGGTCATAGAGGGTGGTGGTACATAAAAATAGTCAATTCTTGGTTCTTTTATTTGTACCATTTCAGGCTAAAAATGCATATCCCGATTTATCAAAGGAGAACGATCATGCATTTACGGTCACTATTCACAGCAGTGTTGGCCGCAATCACCATCACTACCTTGTCCCCAGTAGCCGCCCATGAAAAAGGTGAAAAGGTATCTCCAAACTTCAATCAGCCCATAACCAACATCCCCGGGAAATCTCTGATTGCGGTCGAGGTTGATTATGCGCCAGGCGCTGCCTCCCCTCCCCACATGCATGCCAAGTCCGCATTCATCTACGCCTATATTGTGTCAGGTTCGATTGAATCGCAGGTCGATGACGGCCCAAAGAAGGTGTATCACGCTGGCCAGAGTTTTTACGAAACGCCTGGTTCATCTCATCCCGTCAGTAGAAATGCAAGCAAGACGAAGCCAGCAAAGCTTCTCGCCGTCTTTGTTGTGGATTCGGACGACAAAGAGCTTGTTACCCCAATCAAATGATTTTTACACAAGCTGCTTTGAATAGATGATAGGAGCAATTCAATGAAAATATTTGTAGCAGGGGCAACTGGAGCCATAGGGTTACCACTCGTCCGGGCATTGACTACCCTCGGCCATGAGGTTGTGGGCATGACGCGTGCTGGAACTGGCGTGGACCGATTAAGGGAAGTGGGAGCCCAGGTAGTTTATGTGGACGCATTTGATTCCTCTGCCGTGCACTCCGCAATTGAGACAGCGGCGCCTGACGTAGTAATAGATCAGATGACTTGGCTGCCTGCGAATCCTGCTGAGATCATCAAGTCTTTGCCGAACGATACACGTCTGAAACAGGAAGGCAGTGCAAATTTACTCGCTGCAGCCCAAGCGCTTGGTGTAAGTCGTTTTATTGTCCAATCCCGTGGATTCTATCTAAATGCACCGGCAGGCCAACTCGCTGACGAAACTGCAAAGCTCAGATATGACGCTCCTGGCGAAGTGGGCAAGAGCGCTCACGCCACTGGACAGCATGATGACCGTGTAATCGCATCGTCAGCGCTAAAGGGTGTTGTACTGCGTTACGGTTTTTTCTATGGACCGGGCACTTGGTACCGACCCGATGGGGCTATAGCTGAACAGGCGCGCAATGGCCAATCGGTCATTATTGGCAAAGGCAATGGAGTATGGTCTTTCGTTCACATTGATGACGCTGTTGCCGCAACTATCGCTTCTCTAACGGCAGAGCCAGGCGTCTACAACATTGTGGACGATGATCCATTGCCGGTATCCGAATGGCTGCCCGCTTTCGCAAAGTGGGTAGGTGCGCCAGAGCCTATACGTGTCACAGTGGAAGAAGCTTACAAATCGTACGGCGCAGAAGCGGTCTTTTACCACACAACGCTGACAGGCGCTTCGAATCACAGAGCAAAGGCTCAGTTAGGGTTCAAGCCTCGCCCTCTGCTCTGGAAGAATGGTTGAGCAAATAACCGGCAAACAATGAAATACACTATTTCTGAGTACGCCCTCTTCGCGGGAAAACATGGTGCGTTGCAACAGGCTTTGGAAACCGTATCAGCAATTTGCGGAGAGAAATGCCACTGGCGAAATGGTATCCATTGGTTGGCATGCTGGGTGTCACGATATTTGGCCTGCTCCTTATGCCGGTTTTTATGACATAGCGAATATTGGGTTCCAGCTCGCCAGCGCTTTGGAGTAGCGCTAAAACCGCAAGGTTGTTGAAGGCTTACCATGACTAGCACTTACACCATTTTAATCTTAAGGAAATAGCAATGACCCAACGAACCTTTCTCGTCACGGGGGCCAGCAAAGGTATAGGACGCGCCCTTTCGAGCCAGCTCGCTGACGCAGGCCACTACGTGGTAGGCGTCGCACGGGGTGAGGATCCCGAGTTTCCCGGCACCTTGGTCTCGATCGACATTAACGACACAAAAGTCGCTCAGGAAGAGTTTGCAGAGCTCGCAGCCTGTTATTCGTTCGACGGCGTGGTCAACAATGTTGGACTAGCCCGTCTGGGAGCACTCGGGCAAATCAATCTAGCCGACGCTGACGACCTTTACAGAATGAACGTGCATTCTGCCATCCTTGCCACGCAAGCCATCCTCCCTACACTGCAAAAGAAGGGCTGGGGGCGAATCGTGAACGTAACTAGCTTTGTAGTTACCGGCACGCCTTTGCGCAGCGCTTATGCCGCGGCTAAGGCCGCGCTGAACAGTCTCACTCGGACATGGGCGATGGAGTTGGCCGAGGCGGGCATTACAGTTAACGCGGTTGCGCCTGGCCCAGTGGAAACGGAGATGTTTCGCCGTAACACTCCCGCTGGAAGTGAAGCGGAAACTCGTTTTTTATCCATGATCCCAATGCGCCGTCTTGGCAAGCCTGATGAGATCGCCGCTGCCATTGCCTTTCTGCTCTCAGAGAATGCTGGCTTCATCACTGGGCAGACGCTGTTCGTGGACGGGGGTGGTTCAATCGGGAAAGCTGCAATCTAAGATGCGCGCATATGATGCTCAGGTGCGGCTCATCGATTGCACTCAAGAGGAGCACTCTGCAGCCATCTTGAGCATATTGAACGAGGTAATTGCAAACTCAACTGCTCTATATGACTACGCACTTCGCACCCCTGAGAGCATGGATACATGGTTCGCTACCAAGCGCAGGGAGGGGTTTCCCATTATCGGCATTGTAGATGCTCAAGGTATCCTCTTAGCATTCGCGAGTTGGGGTACCTTCCGTTCATTTCCAGCATATAAATACACAGTAGAACATAGCTTGTATGTGCATCACGAGCATCGCGGAAGAGGTTTAGGAAGAATGTTGTTGGAGGAACTCATTCGGCGTGCGCAGCAGGCGCAGCTTCACGTAATGGTTGGATGCATTGACGCTTCAAACGCTGTGAGCATCCATCTGCATACTCAGTTTGGATTCATCCATGCAGGCACGTTTGAAGAAGTGGGGTTCAAATTCGGGAATTGGTTGGATGCAGCGTATTATCAACTTAACCTAAATACACCGTTTGCGCCTAAAGATGGGTAACAAGCTAGCCTCCACTCAACGCCTGGACGATGGCTACCTCATCAATAGGATGAAGTGTCTGCGACAAACGATTCACAGATATACCATTCACGAAGATACGAATGTGACGGCGCACCTGCTCTTGCTCATCAACCATGCGAAAGCGAATTCCAGGATACTGCTGATCCAGTTCGAGCAGCACCTCACCCAGCGTTGATCCATTCGCCTCAACCTGGCTGCTTTGCGTGTACGACTGTAAAGCGCTCGGGATCAACACTTTCATGGCATCGCACGCTTATACAACAGCCGCTTCCACGGCATAGATTTCAGGCAGATGCTCGGCAATGCGTTCCCAATTATGGCCCTCGTCACGGCTCATCCACAGCTCACCGCTGGTCGTGCCAAAGTAAAGGCCTACCGGATCATGGCTATCGCTGCACATGGCCTGTCGTTTCACCGTCCACCATGCTTGTTCTTTTGGCATGCCAGCATCTTGACGCTTCCAGGTCTCGCCACCGTTTTGCGTAACATAGACTGCTGGCCGGCCGTCGGGGCTGGTGCGCGGCCATACCTGGGTGCCATCCATGGGGAACACCCATGCAGTGTTGTCATCGTGCGGATGTACTGTCATCGTGAAGCCGATGTCACTGACCTCTTGAGGCATGTTTCTACCGATACGCATCCAGGAGTCAGACAGTCGGTCGATGCGATAAATACCGCAGTGATTCTGCTGGTAGAGGCGATCTGGATTGCTGGGGCACATGCGGACACAATGGGGATCATGAAAGATAGGGTTCGAGGCATCGAAGCCATAACCTTCTACTACGTCCATACCGTTGATGAGCACTCGCCACGTTTCGCCACGGTCGAGCGACTCATGCACGCCCCCGCCTGACATCCCGAAGTACAGATGACGCGGATCCCGAGGATCGACGATGATGGAATGCAGCTTGGGGCCGTCGGGCGTGCCATCCTTCTCACTTCCCATCCACTCGCGAAATTGGGGATCGTCATTGATGCTTGAAATCCCATGCCACGTTACACCACCATCCTCCGACCGGAACAGACCTTGCGGTGAGGTGCCAGCGTACCAAACATTGGGTTCGTTAATGTGTGCGGGTGTCAGCCAGAAAGTGTGATCCACAGCCCTACCCGTTTCACCCTCACGCGCTTTATTGAAAGCAGGCGGCTGCAGCGCTTCTTTCCAAGTCATCCCCCGGTCCGTGGAGCGAAAAATGGTGGGTCCCAAATGCCCTGTTTTTGCTGCGGCGAGCAAGGTGGTCTGGTCACGCGGATCGAGCACCAGGTGGCTAATGATATGGCCGAGAAAATGTGGGCCATCGACTTCCCAAGCGTCGCGCTTAGAGTCAGCGCGGTATATCCATGCCCCTTTTCTTGTCGCAACGAACAACGCTGTAGCGGCCATGCTTTCTCCTTTAGGATCAGATCCATGAATTGCAATGATCATCTGGCTGGAAGCTGCCATTGACGACCAGCACCACGAGAAGCGCAACAGTGCAACTCTACCGTTTTAATGAGGCATTTATACACTGTGCATGATGCGTATCTTGATACATGGGCTCAATGCTACAAAATAACTAAAAATTGTGAGCAACGCAAAAACTAATCCTGAGATCGAATTGATATGTTTGCATTGTTGAGCAGCGCCGCATATCCATTGCCAAGAGCGCAATTGCCATGTTGATGCCCCTGAGCCTGCTATTTCTGATAGTTGTTATCCGGCTGTGTAATGGAGAGAATGATTTCGCAGGCAATTCCTTTCTTTGTTATGTTGGCTGCCATGGCCCCGAGCGAACCCCCTCGCTGCGGGGCTCAGCATTTCTAGTGCTGCCCGGTGGTTTATGACACGAAGCCGTTAGGAAAAAGCAGAGCATGGTGTTACTCTGCCGAACGTTCCTCTTAAGCCCGTATCATGCGTCTATCTGCTTTTATCTCAGTCAATATGGAACCCATACTGCAAGCGTGGGAAGACTTCGCGCGCACGATTGAACCTCCTGCCATCACGATGGATAGAGAAGCTTTGAGAGATCACGCCTCTCTGATGCTCAAGGTTATCGTCAAAGATTTGAACCTGGAGCAAACGTCCAAACAGCAGTCGGACAAGTCTAAAG
>Ga0196976_1000697_pt1 | contig 19566 bp, 17 predicted proteins | sample S3v_513CmetaG_FD_148644 | JGI IMG/M metagenome (GOLD analysis project Ga0196976, IMG submission 148644) | Soil microbial communities from Anza Borrego desert, Southern California, United States - S3+v_5-13C | ecosystem: Environmental > Terrestrial > Soil > Desert | place: USA: California...
TCGGCGGAGGATGGGGGTCTTTCCTCCAGTTCGCCGGCGAGCAGGGAGTGCACGTCACGTCCATCACCATCTCCGACGCTTCGGCGCGCACGATGCGCGATCTCATCCAGCGCCGCGGCTTCCAGGGGTGCGAGGTCGTGCAGGAGCATTTCCTCGAATTCCGGCCGTCGGAGCCCTTCGACGCCATCGTCAATCTCGGCGTGACCGAGCACCTGCCCGACTATCGCCGCACGCTGGCGCAGTATCACCGCCTCCTGAAACCGGGACGCCGCGTCTATCTCGACGCCTATTCGGGGCGGCGGCACAGCATGCCGTCCTTCATCTCGAAATGGGTGTTCCAGGGGAACACCTCGCCGCTCTGCCTGGAAAAATACCTGACCGAAGTCGCGCGGACGCCGTTCGAAGTGGTGGTCATCAAGAACGACCGGCACAACTACTTCCTCAGCTGCAAGAAATGGGCGGAGAACCTCGAAGCGCATCGCGACGAAGTCGTGGCCCGGTGGGGGACGCATCTCTATCGCCGCTTCGTCCTGTATCTGTGGGCGGCGGCGAATTCGTTCGAGACCGGCACGCTGTCCGCGCACCACATGATCCTGCAACTCCCGTCCTCGGGCAGCGCACCGCGCGCCGGGATGGAGTCGTGGGCGTGAAGCTCGACGCGAGTGCATTCGCCGTTGCGCCCTACACGCGCGCCGAGCTCCGCTTCCACATCACCGGGGCGGCGCTCAACGGCCTCGTGGCGCTCGCCGGCCTGTGGTGGTTCTTCAGCCATCTCCCGGCCTGGCCGTGGATCGTGCTCGGCATCCTGGCCGGTGTCTACGCGGCGGACCTGGCCTCGGGACTCCTGCACTGGGCGTTCGACACCTGGTTCGACGAGGAGATGACTTTCCTGCGGCGAATGGTGCTGCAGGTGCGCGAGCATCACGTCTATCCGAACCGCATCTTTCACATTCATTTCCTGCACGACGCCGGGACGCTGTCGTGGATCGCGTTCCTGGTCACGACGCCGGCCATCGGGCTGTCGATCCTCCTCGATGCGCCGGCAGTCGTCCTCGCGTCCGTGGTCTTCAGCATCCTGCTCGTGACCATGCTCGCCTTTCACAAGATCGGGCATCGCGCGCGGCAACCGCGCTGGATCGTCCTCCTGCAGAAGGCCCGTCTGCTCATCTCCGCCGCCCACCACAGCCGCCACCACGGCGGCAATCACGATTTCAACTACTGTCTGATCAACGGATGGGCGGATGACACCCTCGGACGCGCGGGGCTGTTTCGCGCGCTCGAATGGGGGATTGCACGCGTGACCGGCGCGGTGCCGCGGCGCAACGATCACGAATGGCTGCGGCGGTTCGGGGGCATGCGGGCATGACGAAGTTATCGGAGCTCGTGCGCAAGTGGCAGGCAGGGGAAGTCGAGCTCGCGCCCATCACCACGCTGCTCGAAGTGCGGCCCGTCTCGATCGGGGAGGGGGAGGCGCGCGTGGAGCTGACCGCAACCAGCCGCCTGCACAACAACCTCGGCACCGTGCACGGCGGCGTGTTCTGCGACATCGCGGACATGGCCATGGGCGTGGCGCTGGCCAGCGTGGCCGAGGAAGGGGAGTTCTTCATTACCCTGCAGATGCAGATGAGCTACTTCCTGCCGGTGGTGGAAGGCCGTCTGAGCGCGCACGCGCGCGTCATCCGGCGCGGGCGCACCTCGGCGCACATGGAGTGCGACCTCGAGGACGGGGAGGATCGTCTCGTCGCCCGCGCTACGTGCGTCTACGCGATGCGCCGGCAGGAGCGCTGACGGCCGCCGGCAACTGCAGCGCGCGATCGTACGCCGCATCCGGCACGCGCCTGAGGTCCCACACGATCCCCATCCACGACAGCACCCGCAGCGCGTAGTACGTCACATCGATCTCCCACCAGTAAAACCCCTGCCGCGTGCAGCCCATGTGCTGATGGTGATTGTTGTGCCATCCCTCGCCCAGGGTGATCAGCGCCAGCCAGACATTGTTGCGGCTCTCGTCCCCGGTCGCATAACGGCGGCTGCCGAACAGGTGGGCCAGCGAGTTGATGCTCGCGGTGGCGTGGAACAGCACCGTGGTCCCGAGCACGAATGCCCAGACGAACAGCTGCGGACCCGTGACGCCGAGCGACGGCGCGAACCGCTCCAGCAGCGTTCCCGCGGCGTACGTCGCCGCTGCCAGCGCGAGGGGGACGACGCTGTCGAAACGATTGAGCCAGACCAGCTCCGGGAAGCGCGCGAAATCCTGGATGCGGCGGTAATTCGTCGCATAGAAGCGCGAGGACATGAACCATCCCGCGTGCGCGCGGAAGAAGCCGACGCGCAGCGGCGAATGCGGATCGCCCTCGGTGTCCGAGGCGCGATGGTGCTCGCGATGATTGGCCGCCCACCACAGCGGCCCCCGCTGTGCCGACGACGCGGCGATGAGCGCGAACACGAATTGCGCGGCCCGCGACGTGCGGAACGTCCGGTGCGAGAAATAGCGGTGGTAGATGCCGGTGATGCCGAACATCCGCACCAGATACAGCGCCGCCGCGATGGCCACCGACGTCCAGCTCCAGCCCACCAGGAACACCGCCAGACAGCCGGCGTGCAGGAGGAGGAACGGAGTGCAGCGCAGCCAGTCGATCCGGTCAGGATCGCGTACGGCCGCGCTGATGGCGGCGGCCCGCCGGTCGGTATCGAGCCACTGGAGGAGGAGCTGCATGCGTCCGCCTGTCCATCAGTATGCACCAGGCGCCTAAATTGCGCTCCAGGCAATCGCGATGACGAGCAGCGCCACCACGTAGCTCGTCGGGTCGCGCACGGCCACGACGATCGGGTCGTCGAGGATCGCGCCGCGGTGCGCGAGGAACCACATGTGCGCCGTCCAGTAGAGCAGGAGCGTGCAGACCAGCCAGAGCATTTCCGGACGGCGGTAGAGCCGCGTCACCTGCTCGCTGTTGAGATACAGCGCCAGGACGAGCACGGCCACCATGCCGCAGGCCACGCCCATGCTGCGCAGCAGGTCGCGGTCGCCGGCGCGGTATCCGCGTCCGGCCGCCTCCTCCTGCCCGGCCGCCGCGAGCAGGCCGAGGTCCGCGTAGCGCTTGAGGAGCGCCAGGGCGAGAAAGAAGAAGACCGACAGCGCCAGGAGCCAGTTCGACACCTCGATGCGCGCCGCCGCCCCGCCGGCGAGCACGCGGATGGCGTACAGCGCGGCCAGCGCCAGGGCGTCGAGGAACACGCGCTGCTTGGCCCAGTACGAATACGTCAGCGACAGCGCGACGTAGAGCGCGAGCCACGGCAGCAGCGGGCCGAAAGCCGCGAAGGCGAGCGAGAGCGCGACCAGGGCGATGCCAGCCACGGACGCGGTCCTGACCGAGATCTCGCCGCTGGCCACGTAGCGGCGGCGCTTCTGCGGATGGGCGCGGTCGAACGCGGCGTCGTGGACGTCGTTCAGCAGATACGTTCCGGACGCGGTGATGCAGAAGAGCACGAATGCGATGAGCGTGTCGACCACCCGCGCCCCGTCGTCCCAGCGGTGCGCGAGCAGCAGCGGGACGAAGAGCAGCGCATTCTTGCTCCAGTGCAGCGGACGCAGGGCCCGGATGAATATCATGACGCGGTGTCACTATACGGATCTGACCAACGAAACGTCGCGGTCCCGCGTATACCCTCCGTGCACTGGCGTTACGGGATAGGCGCGGCGGCCGTCGTGTGGGTCGCGCTGATGGCGCGGCTGATGATCGCCGACGTCTGGGACGAGACGAACGGGATGGTCTACTTCAGCGACCCGTCGCGGTCGATGGGGGAGATGGCGCTGTTCGTCCTCACGCAGTCGATCAGCTTCTGGCGCCCACTGGCGACGCTGCTGGCCGCGGCGGTGCTGCACTACTTCCCCGACTACGACGTCTCATGGCGCATCCTGCGGGCCATCAACATGGCCTTCCTGCTCGGCGCGTTCGCGCTCCTCGCCGATGCGCTGGCGCGCTTCAACCGCGAGGTGACGCCGCGCGAGCGGTTCCTCTTCACCTGCGCCGCGCTCTTTTCCGGCGGCGCGGTGATCACGGCCGGCTGGTACGCGAACATCTTCGACGCCTCGGCGCTCTTCTGCATCGCCTGCGGCCTGGCGCTGCTGGCCCGCGGACGCTCACTCACCGCCGGCCTGGTCCTCGGCGTGGGCTTCTTCTGCAAGGAGGTCACGGCCCTCGCCCTGCCGTTCCTGGTCGTGCTCCTGGCGGCGCGGCGCATCACGTTCCGCGACGCGCTCCGCGCCGGCATCCCGGCCTTCGCCCTCGGTCTCGTCTACTTCGTGCTGCGCGGCCGCATCATCGCGCTGGGCGGTCCGTACGACACGCACCGCTTCGAGCTGGATCACCTTCTGCCGACGGTGATGAACCTCGGCCGCACGTTCTGGTTCGGCACGGTGAAGGCGGGGCCGTGGGTCTGGCTCGGCGCGGTCTTCACGATTGCCTCCGTGCTCATCCTGCGCCGGCCGCGCCTCATCGCCGCCATGACCGCATTCCTCGGCGCCGCGGTGTTCATCTACTGGGGCATGTTCGACGTCCTGCAGGTCGACCTCATCGACGCCTCGAATTTCGCCGGCCGCATGTACCTCGTCCCCGTCACCCTCTTCCTCTTCCTCCTGGCCCTCGAGCGCAGGACCGTGGCCATCTGCGTGCTCCTCCTCCCCATCCTCTACGGCGCCGGCCTGACCTACCGCGACCACACCCGCTTCCAGCGCCTCTACGTGCAGATCTACCGCGCCGCCCCCACCACCATCCACTACCCCGGCAAACCCCTCGACGACCGCGTGCGCGGCCTCCGCATCGGCGACATCCCCGACGCCCCGCTGACGATCAACACGAAACGCGCGCGGCTGGAGCCGCGGGCGGCGCGGTGAGTGTCTCCGTGCAACCTCTGAGCGCTCGGTAGGCAACCAAATGCCACTGGATGGCAGATGGTGAGCACTTTTCGGTGGCGGGCCGGCGCAGGCATGGACCAACGGCATCCACTTGCCAACCCACCGACGAGCATGTTAGTGTATATCTGACACTAAGGAGGCCTGATGCACTCATCGCGATCGCTGGCCCTGCTCACCGACCTCTATCAGCTCACGATGGCCTATGGCTACTGGCGGGCGGGGAAGGGGGAGGAGGAGGCGGTGTTTCATCTCTTTTTTCGCGAGACGCCGTTCGAGGGGGGATATGCGATCGCGGCGGGGCTGGAGCATGCGGTCGAGTATCTGCGCGGCCTGCGCTTCGACGAGCAGGACGCGGAGTATCTGCGGTCGCTGCGCGGGAACGACGGGACGCCGTTGTTTTCGGATGAATTCGTGGAGGCGCTGGGGCGGGTGGAGTTTGCGTGCGACGTCGATGCGGTACCGGAAGGCACTGTCGTCTTCGCGCACGAGCCGCTGCTGCGCGTGCGCGGACCGATTCTGCAGGCACAGATCGTCGAGACGGCGCTGCTGAACATCATCAACTTTCAGACGCTCATCGCCACGAAGGCGGCGCGGGTGGTGCTCGCGGCGAAAGGCGATCCGGTGCTCGACTTCGGCCTGCGCCGCGCGCAGGGCGTGGACGGCGCGCTGGCGGCGAGCCGCGCCGCGTACATCGGCGGCTGCTCGGGCACCTCGAACGTCCTCGCCGGGGCGAGGTTCGGCATGCCGGTGCGCGGTACGCACGCGCACAGTTGGGTAATGTCGTTCCCCTCGGAGCTGGAGGCGTTCATGACGTACGCCGAGGTGATGCCGAACAACACGCTGCTCCTGGTCGATACGTACGACACGCTCGAAGGAGTACGCCACGCGATCGAGACGGGCAGACGATTGCGCGAGCGCGGTCACGAGCTGGCGGGCATCCGACTCGATTCAGGCGATCTCGCGTATCTGTCGATCGAGGCGCGGCGCATGCTCGACGAAGCAGGCTTTCCGAACGCGCGCATCGCCGCGAGCAACGATCTCGACGAGCACATCATCACCAGCCTCAAGGAGCAGGGCGCGCGCATCGACCTCTGGGGCGTCGGCACGAAGCTCATCACCGCCTTCGATCAGCCCGCCCTCGGCGGCGTCTACAAGCTGACGGCGATGCGCGCCGGCGGCGGCGAGTGGCAGTACAAAGTCAAACTCTCGGAGCAGGCGATCAAGGTCTCGAATCCCGGCATCCTGCAGGTGCGCCGCTTCTTCACGAACGGCCAGGCGGCGGGCGACATGATCTTCAGCGAAGACGGCACGCAGCCGGCGACGACGATCGTCGATCCGCTCGATCCGACGCGGCGCAAGCGCTTCGACGAATCGACGCAGTCGGAGGACCTGCTCGTGCCGGTGTTCCGCCGCGGCGTGCTTGTCTGCGATCCGCCGCCGCTCGACGAGATCCGCAGGCGCCGCGAGCGCCAGCTCGAGCTCTTCCACCCCGGCATCAAGCGCCTCGTCAACCCGCACCGCTACCCCGTCGGACTCGAGCAGCAGCTCTTCGAGCTGAAGACGCGGCTGATTCTCGAAGCGCGCGGAGTGACGGCATGAGCGCGCTGGTCTATTCGATCAGCGCCTATGACTACTTCGCGCGGGAGCTCGCTTCGCATCTCGACGCGCAGCTCGGCCGCGTGGAACGGAAGCGTTTTCCGGACGGCGAGCACTATCTGCGCATCGAGGACGACGTGAACGATCGCGACGTGCTGCTCGTCGGCGGCACGATCGACGACGCCGCGACGCTGGAGCTGTACGACCTCGCCTGCGCCGCGGTCGAATACGGCGCGCGCATGCTGGCGCTGGTGGTGCCGTGGTTCGGCTACTCGACCATGGAGCGCGCGGTGCTGCACGGCGAGGCGGTGATCGCGAAGACGCGCGCGCGATTGATCTCGTCCATCCCGCGGCCGAAGCTCGGCAGCGAGGTGCTGATGCTCGATCTGCACAGCGAAGGCATCCCGCATTACTTCGAAGGAACGATCCGCCCGTTTCACGTCTACGCGAAACCGCTCATCGAAGAGCTCGCGCGCGCGTTCGCCGGCCACGACTTCGTCCTCGGCGCCACCGACGCGGGCCGCGCGAAGTGGGTGGAATCGCTCGCGAACGATCTGCACGTGCAGCCGGCGTTCGTCTACAAACGGCGGCTGAGCGGCGAGTCGACCGAGGTCACGGCCATCAGCCGGCAACTGGGCGGGGAGACGGTGGTGATCTACGACGACATGATCCGCACGGGCGGCTCGCTGATGAACGCGGCGCGCGCGTATCGCGATGCGGGCGCGGGAAAGATCTACGCGATCGCCACGCACGGCGTCTTTCCCGGCGACTCGCTGCAGCGCATCGCGGCGTCGAAGTTGTTCGCGGGAATCGCCTGCACCGACAGCCATCCGCATGCGCGCGCGCTCGCCGGTCCTGACCTCGTCGTGCGTCCGGCCGCGCCTCTCTTCGTTCCGCTGCTGAGCAGGAGGAGCGCATGAGACTGATCAAAGCGGCGGCGGCGTACGTCAATCAGACACCGCTCGACTGGGACGGCAATCAGCGCAATCTCATCGACGCATTGCGCGCCGCACGCGAGGCGCAGGCGGCGATCGTCTGTCTGCCGGAGATGTCGATTCCCGGCTACAACTGCGAGGACGCGTTTCTCTCCGGCGGCACATTGCGGCAGTCGTGGCGCGTGCTGCAGGAGCTGTTGCCGGAGACGCGTGGACTCGTGGTCACGGCCGGTCTGCCGGTGCTGCACGGCAACGCTCTCTTCAACTGCGCGGCGATGCTCGTCGACGGCCGCATCGCGGGGTTCGCGGCGAAGCAGCATCTGGCCGGCGACGGCATCCACTACGAGCCGCGCTGGTTCAAGCCGTGGCCCGCGAACGTGCGCAGCACGGTGGACGTCGACGGCGCGCGCTATCCGATCGGCGACCTGCACTTCGACGTCGGCGGCATTCGCATCGGCTTCGAGATCTGCGAGGACGCGTGGGTGGCGAGCCGTCCGGGATCGCGGCTCGCGCAGAAAGGGATCGACGTCATTCTCAATCCGAGCGCGAGTCACTTCGCGTTCGGCAAGATCGATGTGCGGCGGCGCTTCGTGCTCGAAGGCTCGCGAGCGTTCAGCGTGAGCTACGTCTACGCGAACCTGAGCGGCAACGAAGCGGGGCGTGCGATTTACGACGGCGGCGCGCTGATCGCGTCGGGCGGACGGATGCTGGCGGCGGGGCCGCGATTCTCGCTCGCTTCGTCGGACGTGGCGACGGCGGTGCTGGACGTCGACGCGACGCGCCGCACGCAGGCCGCGACCGGCAGCTTCGCGCCCGATCTGACCATCGATGCAGGCGAGCGCGTGGACGTGCCTTTCGCGTGGCCGGACGTTGCGCCGGAGCCGGTGCGTGGCGAGAGCGATGCGTGGGAGCGCGGGCCGCACGTCAAGGAAGAGGAATTCACGCGTGCGGTGACGCTGGCGCTGTTCGATTACCTGCGCAAGAGCCGTTCGCACGGGTTCGTGGTGTCGCTCAGCGGCGGTGCGGATTCCGCTGCCTGCACGCTGCTCGGCGCGATGGCGCTCGAGCGGGCGTGGGAGGAGCTCGGTCCCGATCGTGTGCGCGAGCGGCTCGCGTACGTGCCGGGCATCGAGGCGATCGAATCAGTCGATGCATTGAAGCGGCGCATGCTGCTCACCACGTATCAGGCGACGGAGAACAGCTCGGAGAGGACGCTCGACGCGGCGCGCGCGATCGCATCCGCGGCCGGCGCGGAGTTTCACCTGCTCGACGTCGGCGCGCTCGTCGATGGCTACGTCTCGATGATCGAGCGCGCCATCGGACGCGAGCTGACGTGGGAGCAGGACGACATCGCCCTGCAGAACATTCAGGCCCGCGTGCGTGCGCCGGGCATCTGGCTGCTCGCGAATCTGCGCAGCTCGCTGCTGCTGGCGACGAGCAACCGCTCCGAGGCGGCAGTCGGGTACGCGACGATGGACGGGGATACGTGTGGCGGGCTCAGTCCGATCGCGGGCATCGACAAGGCGTTCCTGCGCGCGTGGCTGCGATGGCTGGAGACGAACGGGCCCGAGGGGATGCATCCGGTGCCGGAGCTCGCGGCGGTGAACGGGCTCGCGCCGACGGCGGAGCTGCGTCCGCCGGACGAAGGGCAGACCGACGAAGACGACCTCATGCCGTACCCGCTGCTCGACAGCGTCGAGCGCGCGGCCATCCGCGACAAGCAGACGCCGCTCGAGGTCTATCGATTGATGCGCGTGGCGTGGCCGCAGTACACCGCTGCGCAGTTGCACGTCTGGATCGCCCGCTTCTTCCGGCTCTGGTCGCGCAACCAGTGGAAGCGCGAGCGCTACGCGCCGTCGTTCCATCTCGACGACGAGAACCTCGACCCGAAGACGTGGTGCCGCTTCCCGATCCTCTCCGGCGGCTTCGAGCGCGAGCTGCGCGAATTGCAGGAATTTGCGGCGCGTGATCTTGACATCGTGTCAATGCGACACTAAGTTGGTGTCGTCGATACACTATGCCTTACACGTACGAACATCCGAGACCTGCACTGACCGTCGACTGCGTCGTCTTCGGCTTTGACGAAGGGGCGCTGAAGGTCCTGCTGATCACACGGGACGTGCCGCCATTCCGCGGACGCTGGGCGCTGCCCGGCGGCTTCGTGCAGCTCGACGAGACGCTGGAAGAGGCGGCGCGCCGAGAGCTGCGCGAGGAGACCGGCATCGGGCGGCTGTTCCTCGAGCAGCTCTACACGTTCGGCGGCGTCGACCGCGATCCGCGCGAGCGCGTCGTCACCGTCGCGTACTACGCGCTGGTGAAGCTGAGCGATCACCGCATCGCCGCGGCCACCGATGCCGCGCGCGCGGCGTGGTTCGCGGTCGACGATCTGCCGCAGCTCGCGTTCGATCACGGTCAGATCGTGGAGACGGCGCTGGAGCGGCTCAAAGGAAAGGTGCGCTGGCAGCCGATCGGCTTCGAGCTGCTGCCGCCGAAATTCACGCTCTCGCAACTGCAGCACCTGTACGAAACGGTGCTGGAGCGCGAGCTCGACAAGCGCAACTTCCGCAAGAAGATCCTGAGCATGGACTTCATCACCGAGCTCGACGAGATCGAGCAGGACGTCGCTCATCGCGCGGCGCGGCTGTACAGCTTCAACCGCCGCAAATACGAGCAGCTCGCGCGCAGCGGCTTCAACTTCGAGATCTGACGAGGAGAGAGAACCATGAAACGCGCACTGATCCTGGTCGACATCCAGAACGACTTCCTCCCCGGCGGAGCGCTCGCGGTCGCGGACGGCGATGCGACGGTGCCGGTGGCGAATCGTCTGCAGCCGCAGTTCGAGCTGGTGGTCGCGACGCAGGACTGGCATCCGGCCAATCACGGCAGCTTCGCGTCGAATCATCCGGGCCGCAATCCGGGCGAGCTGTCGGAGCTGGGCGGCTTGCCGCAGGTGCTCTGGCCGGATCACTGCGTGCAGGGCTCGCTCGGCGCGGAGTTTCATCGCGAGCTCGATCTGAGCCGCGTCGCCCGCGTGTTCCGCAAAGGCACCGATCCGGAGATCGACAGCTACAGCGGCTTCTTCGACAACGGCCACCGCAAAGCCACGGGCCTCGGCGATTACCTGCGCGAGCAGGAGGTGACGGACGTCTACGTGATGGGCCTCGCCACCGATTACTGCGTGAAGTGGACGGCGCTCGATGCGATGCAGCTCGGGTTCCGCACGCATCTGGTCGAGGACGGCGCGCGCGGCGTGGAGCTGAAACCGGGCGACGTGGCCGCGGCGGTCGAGGAGATGCGCAGCGCCGGCGTCGACATCACCAGCAGCGAGGCCATCCAGTGAGCGCCGGGTCCCCCTCTGAACGCAAAGGAGAGCAATCATGATCGGCTTCACCACCATTCGTACCGGCGAGCGTGTCGCGGTCTGGAATCGCAGCGGCGAAGTGCGTTACGTCGACGGCCCGCGCCGTCTGCTGTTGTGGCGCGAGAGCGTGAAACCGCTCGAGCTGCACTCCGCGCGTCCCGATCAGTACCTCGTCGTCCGCTACGTCGACGGCCGCGTTCAGCACGCGGCCGGACCGGCCGCGGTCTGGCTCGATCCGGTGGTGCACGAATCGATCGAGACGCGTCAGGCCATGAGCGTTTCGGCGCACGAGGCGGTGGTGGTCTATCGCAACGACGCGGGCAGCGTGGACCGGCGCGTCGTGGAAGGGCCGGCGGTGTTCGTGCCGCAGCCGAACGAGTGGCTGCACACGTTCCGCTGGCACGGCGCCGATCCGAAGAGCCCGCGACGCAAGATCGCCAACGCGCTCGAGTTCACGCGCGTGCGCATCATTCCCGATCAGCTCTACTTCGACGTCGAGGAAGTGCGCACCGCGGACGACGCGCTGCTGTGCGTGAAGCTGATGGTGTTCTTCGAGCTGACCAGCCTCGAGACCATGCTCGCGGAGACGCACGATCCGATCGCGGACTTCGTCAACGCGCTGACCGCGGATGTGATCGACTTCGCCGGCGCACGCGAGTTCGAGCAGTTCAAGGACGACACGGAGCGGCTCAATCAGCTGGCGACGTACCCGCAGCTCGCCGCGCGCGCGGAGCGCATCGGCTACACGATCAACAAAGTGGTCTATCGCGGCTATCACGCGAGCGACAAGCTGCAGGCGATGCACGACAACGCCATCGAGGCGCGCACGCGGCTGCGGCTGGAAGCGGAGACGGAGCAGCAGGCGCAGGAGCTCGCGGACCTGAAGCTCGAGCGCGAGACGCGCCGCGCGTCGATGCGCCAGAAGATGCAGGAAGACGAGCTGCATCATCAGAATCAGCTCAAGCGCCTCGCGCACGATGAGCTGATGCGCCAGAAATCAGCGGAAGCGGAGCTGGAGCGCCGGCACCAAGAGGAGATGAACGGCGCCGATCTCTCGCGCCTCGACGCGATGCGCAGCCTCGGCGTCGATCTGACTCCGTACCTCATCGCGCAGTACCGCCATCCGGACCGCGTGATTCGCATCGACGGAGACTCGGCGGGACGGGTACAGTTGCACGAGACGAATTGAATGAGAGGCGATCATGAACCCGCTCCGTGAAGCGCTGAACGAGCGCAAGTGGAAGACGCGCGATCTCGACCAGGTGACGATCGTGGTGACGCATCGCGGCGCGCCGGACGACCTGGCTTACCTCAGCGGTGCGGAGATCGAGCAGATCCTCGAGGACGGCATCCAGCTCGCCGGAGAAGACGGCGCGTTCATCCCGTACAACCGCATGCGCGAGATCCGCGGCTGACGGTCAGCCGTACGCCGCCTCGATTCACCACTCGTTCGCCGGATCCGCTTCGCGCGAGCGGCTCGTCGTCCACGATCACCGCGGTAATCGGCACAGACGCTGATTGTGGTGCATGGTGAAGGATCGTTCACGACGTCTCATGCACCGTCGAAATGTCAGTCGAGTCGACCGTCCAGCTGATCACAATGTGATCACAAAGCCGTACTCCGAGCGAGATGCCGCAGTCACAATTCTCCGAGCGTGAGGAGCCGACGAGCGAGAGCGAATGCGTCACGAACGCGGCCCTGCTCACAGCCGACTCGACACTCAGGAGACACAATCATGACTCGACGCTACGCCGCTATCGGGCTGCTCTTGCTGCTCACACTCGCCTCCACGCCGCTCGCCGCGCAGACGACCGCGGGAGATCTCAGCTGGCAACCCGGTGAAGCAGTTCCCTCCGGGCCGCTCACGTACATCGACTTCACCCGGCCGGTGACCATGGACGGAACGGTCACGGAGGTCACGTTTCGCTGGGTCAGCGATGCGCCATGCGGGGAGCAAATCAAGTTCCGCTTCTTCCGCCCCGGCGCTGGCGGGCCGCTGGGCGCGCTCGAACTGGTCGGCACGGCCGGGCCGTTTACCTCGGCCAACCCTGCAGGGCCCGGCGTATTCCCGGACAACAATGTGATCAGGCTGTCGTTTCCCGCCATCGCGGTCAAGCGCGGAGACGTTCTGGCGGTGACACAGATGAAGCCTGGTTGTGGTGGTGTCGGCGTCGTGCCCGGCCGCCCCGACGACATCCTCTACGAGACCAGCGCTGACTTCAACGGCGGCGCGCTGAGCGCCAGCAACACCGTCGCCCGTGTTGGCTTCCGGTTGAACGCCGCCGCACATACAAGTGCGTTCCGCCACGTCGGCGTCATCCCCGCCGCTGGCTCAGCCGCGGGCGCCTTCGGCTCCTTCTTCCGGACGGAGGTGACGATCACCAACCCCAGCCCGTTCGGGATGGGCGTGCGGCTCGTCTATCACCCCGCCGGCCGGAGCGCCGAGCCGGGCGATCCGGGGAGGAACGTGCTCCTTGTGGGGAACGAAAGCCGGACCTTCACCGATTTGGTGGCCACCATGGGACAGACCGGCCTCGGCTCGTTCGACGTGCTGACCACCGGCTTCACGCCCGTGATCACCACGCGCATCTACAATGACGCCGGCAGCGCCGGGACGTCCGGGTTCACGGAAGAGGTGGTCACACCCTACGAGGCGATCAGGAGCGGTGCCTACGCCGACTTTACGATCCCGTTCGATCTGACGAACTATCGCGTCAACGTGGGCATCCGCACCCTCGGCGAGTCCACGACGTTCAAGGTGACGGTCCACGACGCCACCGGCGCGCTGGTGGGCAACACAACCGAGCGGACGGTCCCCGCCAATTACTTCGAGCAGATCCCGCTGAGCACGTTCCTCGCCGGCGTCACGCCGCCGGCCGGCGGTCTTGCTCGCATCCACGTCACGAGCGGCGGACCGGCAGTCTTCTATACGGCCACGACCGACAACCGCACCAACGACGGCAGTCTGAAGATGCTCACCATGCGCTGATGACGGCAGGCGCACGTTAGATAGGGAAGACCATCCAATGACTCGAGCACTCCTGGTCCTGCTTCTGATGCTTGCGCAGTTTTCTGTCGTCGCGGCGCCGCGCAGGCGAGCCGTGCAGCATCCGCAGGGGCCCGCACCGGCGCAGACCGGCAACCTCGGCGATCCGGTTCGCGGTCTGACCGCGGCGCAGCTCGCGGCCTGGCTGGCCGCCCGCGGCGAGTTCAACGAAGACAAAGACGTCGCCGGCGGCCTGGGGCCGATCTTCAACGACGTCTCTTGTCTCCGCTGCCACAGCGTTCCGGTCGCGGGCGGTTCGAATCCGCGTGGCGTGACGCTGTTCGGCAGGACGATGAACGGCGTGTTCGATCCGATGACGGCGTTCGGCGGGCCGGTGCTGCAGGAGCACGCGCTCGGTCCTGAGCAGGGGATGCCTCCGTTCCAACGCGAGCTCGTCCCCCCGCAGGCGACGATCGTCACGCAGCGCCGCACCACACCGCTCTTCGGCCTCGGTTTCGTCGACGCGACGCCCGACGCGACGTTCATCGCTCTCGCCGCGGAGCAGGCGGCGCGCAATCCCGCCACGGCAGGCCGCGTCGCGTTCGTGACGAACTTCGTCGCGGGCACGCCCACCGTCGGCAAGTTCGGCTGGAAAGCGCAGGTGCCGTCGCTGTTCCAGTTCGCGGGCGACGCGTTCCGGAACGAGATGGGGATGACCAGTGCCGAGTTCCCGAACGAGAACTGTGCGAACGGCAACTGCAACGACCTCGCGCGCAATCCGGCGCCGGGCCTGAACGACACCGGCGACGGTGTGCGCCAACTGACCGACTTCATGCTGATGCTCGGCGCTCCGTCGCGCGGCCTGATCACTGCCGACGCCACGGCCGGCGAGCAGGTCTTCCAGCAGCTCGGCTGCAATCAGTGCCACGTCCCGAATCTGACCACCGGCTCGCATCCGATCGCCGCGCTGTCGAACAAGATCTACTCGCCGTATTCCGACTTCCTGCTGCACGACATGGGCGCGCTCGGCGACGGCATCGTGCAGGGGGCAGCGAGCGGTCGCGAGCTCCGCACGGCGCCGCTGTGGGGGCTGCGCGCGCAGGGCAGGTTCCTGCACGACGGCCGTGCGAACAACATCAATGATGCGATCGCGGCGCACGACGGGCAGGCGCGCACGTCGCGCGAGGCCTATCAGCAGCTCGACGCGCAGGCGCGGGCGAGGCTGCTGGCCTTCCTCAACTCGCTGTAGCGCATGCGTCGGCGTTCATCGCCTCCGGTTCGCTTTGCTCCACCGCATCCGATCTAAGTTCGATCACAGCGCGTGCGGTCAGTCCCCTCTCCCCACCGCAGTGGGGAGAGGGTCAGGGTGAGGGGTTGTGGCGCTCGGGAAAGAGGAGCCCCTCACCCTAGCCCTCTCCCCACTGCGGTGGGGAGAGGGGACTGGCAGCGCGCCGCCGCACGCTCTGTGATCGAACTTAGCGAATCGAGTACTCAGGCGAATCATCGCTACAGTGCGTCAAGGGCAGCCTTCGCGATGGCGATCGCCATCAACTCCGAGTCGCCGGCGGCAGGGGCGGGGAACGCATTCGTGATCACCGCAACGGCGATCTCCTGATCGGACAGATAGAGGAGAAAACTCAGGAAGCCATTGACGGCGCCGCCGTGGGACACGGCGGGGTAGCCCACCATGTTCCGGGTGCTCACGCCGAGCGCGTAACCGAGAGGCAGAACGGTGTTGTTTGCGAGCCTTCCGGGGGTCGTCATCGCGGTGTACGAGGCAGGCAGCATGGCGTGGCCGGTTGCGAGAAGGTGCGACCAGCGAACGAGATCTGATGCGGTGGAGCAAAACGAGCCCTCCGACAGAATGGCCGACGGGTGGAGAGTCGACAGCCGGACCATGCTCCCGTTCAGGAGGCCGTACCCTTCACGCAGCGGCAGGCTGGCCGTTCCGCACACGCCTGTGTCGATGAGCCCGAGCGGCAACGCGAGCTCGGTTTGGATGAAATCGGCGTACGACATGCCGGTGATCGATTCGATCGTATAGCCGAGCAGCATGTAGCCGGCGTTGCTGTAGCTCCACTTTGTGCCAGGCGCGAAATCGAACGGTCGCACGTTGAGGGCGTTGATGACCTGCGCACGCGTGACCGGCGAGAAAGGGTTGACCGGCTGGTTGGGCGCGAACCACCAGTCGCGAGCAACTCCCGAGGTGTGGGTGAGGAGGTGTCGCAGTGTGATCGTCCTTCCTCGCGGATCGAATTCGGGCACGAACTTCTCGATGCGATCGTCGAGGGACAAGGCCCCGCGCTCGGCCAGGCGGAGAATCGCCGCGGATGTGAATTGCTTCGTGATCGAGCCGACCCTCAGCACCGAGCGCGGTGTTGCGGCGGTCGCGCTCTCTCGATTGGTCGTGCCGAATGCCTCGGAGTAGATGACGCGACCGCGGTGTGACACCGCGATCTGAACCGCCGGAACGCCGGCCTCCATTGCAGATGCGGCGGCCTGACGTGCCGCTGTCACGAGGGCCGCCGGCGCCACGACCGGTGACGGATGCCGCACGGCGCGCCTGCGGGGCGCCGCGACGACAGAAAACTGCCCAAGCATCAGAAGCAGGGCCAGGAGTGCTCGAGTCATTGATCGTCTCCCCCTCGGCTCCGCAGGGTACGTGAATTGTCGCGGCGGCAGGCCGCTCGCCGAAGACTTTGTGACGGCATTGTGATCAGGTGGACGCGGCTCCATGCACCACAATCCCTCCCGGATGCAGATCACCGCGCTCATCGTCGACGACGAGCCGCTCGCGCGGAAGCGGATTCGCAGGCTCCTGCGCGCCGCGTCCGACGTGACGGTCGTCGGCGACGCGGCCGGCGGCGAAGAAGCGTTGCGCCTCGTCGAGGAACGCGCGCCTCAAGTGATGTTCCTCGACGTGCAGATGCCGCGGATGGACGGCTTCGAGGTGGTACGACGCATCCCGCCGGAGTCGCGACCGCTGATCGTCTTTGTCACGGCCTATCAGCAGTACGCGCTCGAGGCGTTTCGCGCGGCGGCCGTGCAGTACCTGCTCAAGCCGGTCGAGAGAGAACCGCTGCGGCTGGCGCTGTCGCGCGTCCGGGAACTGGTGGCGGCGAGGTCGAGCCCGTCCCTGACGGCATTTCTCGAGCGCGTCCAGCAGCGGACCGCCTTCATGCAGCACGTGGCGGTGAAGTCCAAAGGACGCGTGCGGCTCGTCCCGGTCGACGAGATCGACTGGTTCGAATCTGCCGGCAACTACGTGCGCCTCCACGTCGGCAGCGAGCGCTTTCTGCTGAGACAGACGATGAATGGGCTCGAGCAGAAGCTCGACCCGACGCAATTCGTACGGATCCATCGCACCACGATCGTCAATCTGCAACGCATCCGAGACACCCGTTCCGCGTCCCACGGGGACCACATCGTCGTGCTGCACGACGGGACGCAACTGCAGCTGTCGCGCGCGTACCGCGAGCGCCTGGACGGCACGCCGCAGTGAGATATGTAGCCGTCATCGCCGGCATCTCGCTGCTGCTGCTCGAGGTGCTGGTGCGGCTTGCATTCGGTCTGGACTGGCCGCCCGGCCTCGCCTGGCTCGCGTTCGGGTGGGCGGAGTGGATCGTCCTCACCCCCGTGGTGATTCGCGTGGCCACCGCCGTCCCGTATCGGCGCCGCCAGAGGTGGCGATTCATCGGCGTCCATCTGGTCGCCGCTCTCGCCTTCCATGCCGTTCACCTGGCCATCTACACGCTCACATTCGTGCTCGTTCGAGGGGCCCCCCCTTCGCCGGGACCATCGCTGTGGAGGATTCTGCTGTGGTGGATCCCCCCGCACATGTTGATGGATTTTCTCGTCTACGGCGTGACGGTGGTGGCCACGCAGATGTCTCTCTATCTGCGAGCGTCAGCACGGCGAGAACAGGAACGGCTCGCGCTGGAGCGGTCGCTGGCGCAGGCGGCCCTGGATCGCCTGCGGCTCGAATTGCCAGTCCACGTCGTCAGCGAGCGGCTCCTGCAGATCGAACGAACCATCGCGCTCGACGCCGACCGCGCCGAACGGATGATCGAGGAGTTCGCCGCGTCACTTCGTGAGTCGCTGAACGTCGCCACTGTCCATGCAGCGATCGACGAGGTTGCGCAGGACGAAGCAGAATGGGAAGAGGAGCTTGCGCCAGCAGCGCGGCAATGGTCGCTCCCGCTCCGGCTCCTGCTGTTGTTCAGCATCCTCCCCGCGTATGAGCTCCTCTGGAGCGTCCTCCAGGCGCTGTTTGCCGTGTGGAGAAACCAACCGCTGTCGTGGGCCCCGGTGCTTTGGGCTGCCACGTTGGCAGTCGAGTTCTTCCCCGTCACGCTGGCCATGGTATGGCTGGGCAGGCGCGTGCAACGCGTCTGGCCGCTCATCCTGGCCGCAACCGCCCTTCCGTGGTTGTGGGGCGCAACACTGGTGAGCGTGTGGCGAGCCATCGGGTCTCCCCGCGACCCCGAGCGTGCGCTCTTCGGTCCGTTGGATCCGGTGTTCTTCCTCGGCGTCGGGCTGGCTACCCTGGCGCACTCGCGCTACCGCGAGGCCGCAGCCGCCGCCGCGAAGGTCGCGGAGCTGGAAACGTCGATGCTTCGTACGCGCGCGACCCTTCTTCGATTGCAGCTGAACCCTCATTTCCTCTTCAACTCGTTGAACTCCGTCGCCGCGCTGCTCGAGGACGACGCCTCCACCGCGCAGCGGATGGCCGCGGAGCTGCGCCACTTCGTCGTGCGCGTGCTCGAGCGTTCCGACCGGGAGGAAGTGCCACTCAGTGAGGAGCTCGACTCGCTCGCCGCGTACGTCGCCATCGAGAACATCCGCTTCGACGGACGCGCGGAGCTGGCCATCGAGGCGAGCGACGCCGCCCAGGGTGCGCTCGTGCCCAGCTTCCTGCTGCAGCCGCTCGTGGAGAACGCCCTGCGCCACGGGCTCCTCCCCGAGACCGGCGGGCGCGTGTCCGTGCAGGCCACGGTCCGACAGGACCGAGTGCACATCGCCGTGAAGGACGACGGACGCGGAAATGGCAGCGAGCTACCGGCGCGCGAAGGGCTGGGGCTCTCGAACACGCGAGCGCGCCTGGAGCAGATGTATGGCGATGAGTTTTCTCTCGACATCTCCGCGCGACGAGACGGATTCGCGCTGGCGATGGCGCTTCCCTACCGCATTACGTCGTGAAAAGAGCACACGCGTCGGCACCCGCATCGCCGGCGCTGGCGGAAGTAGCACGCTCCGACAAACGAACGATCAGCGCTCCGGCTGCGAGCGGAAGGCACAAAGCACCTAACCTTCTACAGCAGCGCGCACGAGATCCGCTTCGCCGCGTTGCGCGCACAGCCCGCCCTACGCCAGAGGCCAAGCAGTAGCTGACTCTCGACTGATACGTCGCGCGCGGCAGCGACGCGGCGCGGTAGATGAGGATGTAGACATTCATCGCCGAGGCGGTTGTTGCCGCTTAGTACTCCATTCGCTAAGTTCGATCACAGAGCGTGCGGTCAGTCCCCTCGCCCCACCGCAGTGGGAGAGGGTCAGGGTGAGGGGATGTGGCGCTCGGTGCTGCCGGGCGGAGGGGTGACAGAAAAACCGGGCGGATAGGTTACACCCTGAAGCTGAGTTGACTGAGCTGAAGGCCCAAGCGAGGGCCGTTGGTCCTGCTTGTCGTCCACTCTGTTTTGGGTCGCTAGCAGGCGCTGTGGGAGATGTGGGAAACGCCGGCGGTTTCATCGCCGGCGTTTTCCAAGTCCTGTGGGA
>Ga0196976_1000698_pt1 | contig 19556 bp, 17 predicted proteins | sample S3v_513CmetaG_FD_148644 | JGI IMG/M metagenome (GOLD analysis project Ga0196976, IMG submission 148644) | Soil microbial communities from Anza Borrego desert, Southern California, United States - S3+v_5-13C | ecosystem: Environmental > Terrestrial > Soil > Desert | place: USA: California...
ACGTCGGCGTCCTGGCCGCCGAACACCGTGTCGGCGTCCTGCCCGCCGAACAGCGTGTCCATGCCCAGGTTGCCGTACAGCAGGTCGGTCCCCTGGTTGCCGTACAGCACGTCGTCGCCCAGCCCGGCGGTCACGTTGTCGTTGCCAGCGTCGCCGTACAGCACGTCGTTCGCGTCGCTGCCGGTCAGCACGTCGTCACCGGCCCCGCCGCTGATCGCGGCGTTGCCCGGCGGGGGCGTCGTGGTGCCGCCGCCGGTTCCACCGCCGGTGTCCCCCCCACCAGTGCTTCCGCCACCGGTGCTGCCCCCGCCCGTGCTGCCGCCCGTGCCGGTGTCGCCGCCACTGGCGGGCGGGGCGTCATCGTCACGGATGACGGCTTGCGCGCTCGCCACGTCGATGGCCGTGCCGTCGGCCGGGTTGTCCAGCGTGACGGTGAAGCCCTCGTCCGGCTCGCGCGTGGCGTCGCCGGACACCATGACGGTGATGGTGGCGCTGGTTTCGCCGGCGGCGAAGCTGACCGTGCCGCCGGGCAGCGCGCCGCCGAAGTCGGCCGCGTTCGCCGCGTTGGTGCCGCTGCCGGACACCGACCAGGAGGCGGAGGCGGCGTTCAGCGTCAGGCCGCTGCGCGTCACCGTGAAGGTGTAGGCGGTCGTCCCGTTCGACCCTTCCGCCTGTGCGGCGTTCGCCGGAGCGATGGCGAGATGGGCGCGGGCGGTGTGCCCGACGCTGCCGCTGAGGTCGATGTCGCTGCCGTGCACCTGCAACAGCGAGATGTCGATCCACTCGTTCAGGTCGATGACCATGTCGGCGCCGGCCGCGTCGTCCAGGCCGATGTACAGGCGGGTATCCTCGCCGCCCGCCCGGTACTCGGCCTGGATCTGGCCGCGGCCAACGGTGGTCCCGTCGCCCAGCGTCACCGGACCCTGAAGCTCGGCACCGTCGATGCGGATGGTGTCGGTGCCGCGCCGGCCGAAGTTCGCCAGGAAATCCAGGCCCGTTTCATGGCCGGAATAGAGGAACACGTCGTTGCCGAGATAGCCGACGATGACGTCAGAGCCGTCGCCGCCGCGCACCGTGTCGTCACCCTCGCCGGCCTCGATGTAGTCGTGGCCGCGGCTGCCGACGATGTAGTCGGCGTTCTTGGAGGCGACGAGGTGCACCACGTCGACATGCTCCACCGACAGGCCGCTGAGGTCGACGTTGACCGTGGTCTCGGCGCTGAGGGGCTGGATCTCCACGCGGTCGGTGTCGTTCGGCTGCGGCGTCGAGCCGACGAAGTTCAGGGCCCGCGCCTGATCCAGCGTGATGCGGATGGTCGAGGAGCCGTCGAAGGTGCTCTGCACCCCGCCGTAGTTGCTGAGGTCGGTGCCCGTCAGGTCGACGTCCTGGCCGGTGACGACGTAGCGGTCGTTGGGCCCCAGCAGGTGCGGCCACGCCCCGGGCCCGGAGAAGGCGGCGCCGGCAAAGGCCGGCGGGGTGGCGATCGGCGCCGTGGCGGCGTCGAACGCCCAGGTGCCGCCCAGTTCGGCCGCACCCATGGGCTGCGTGGAGGCCGCCACGCGCGCACCGGTTGCGGCGGCGAGGCGGTCGAGGAACAGCCGGCCGGCCTCGCCCTCGGCGACGCGGCAGGCGTGGATCAGGATTTCGGTGCCGGCGGCGTCGGGCCAGGCGCGGTCCAGCAGGGACGCGGCGTCGAGCGGCCGCGCACCCAACAGGACTGCGCCCGGCGTGCCGTGCGCCAGCAGGTGGATGGCCGCCGGGCGCTGCGCCAGGACGTCCGTCAGCACGGCGTGGGCGTCAATGTCGGCGGGAACGGTGATGACGTCGATATCGGGGCGCCGCCGCTCCAGCAGGAGCGCAAGATCGTCGAGTTCGGCAGCGGCAATGATGACTTCAACCAATTCAACCCTCCCTCGGGTTCCGGTTGCCACGCCGTGGGGCAAAGCCGCCCCGTCCGGCCCAATTGATCGGGCCGCGTGCGGGGAGGACAACACAGGGTGGCAAATGCGTGCGGGCTGAAACTCGCCCGTCCCGGGGATGAATTCAACACCGTTGGTGGGGATAATACCACCGATCATGCAAGCAGAAGGTGCGCGCTATCTGCTTGTGTTACTCGCGCGGATTTCGTGGTGCCTGCCGAAGGAGCGAGTAAGCCGAGCGTGTTATCTTTTCAGCGATCGGAGTGTCATCGCCTATTAATGGTAATACTTTTGAGCTCTTCCCATCAATTCTGATCGGGCGGCACGGCGGGGGCGAACAGCACGCGCAGGTCACGGGTGGGGACGAAATCGGTGAATTCCGCGGTGAAGCGCGTCGGCGCGATCTTGCGCAGCCCGTCCATACAGAGCGACACGATGGTGTCCGGCTGTCCCTTGTCGATGGTCAGGCGGAAGCGGCGGATCGGCCCCGCCCAGTTGCGGGCGGTCTTGAGGACATAGGACAGGTCGGCGGCCTGGGCGTGGCCCTGGAAGCCGGGAATCGACATGGCGGCAATGCGCCGCGCCAGCCCGGCGGCCGTCGGCGGGTCGATGCAGAAGGTGGCCGCCGTCTCCGCGTCCGGCTTCTGTGGCAACCAGAAATAGCCGACGAACGGCTTGTAGCGGTGTTCGACCGTCACCGTGCGGCCGGCGGGGAAGGTCTGGCGCCAGTGATAGGCGCTGCGCACGTGCCACAGCGGGATGACCGACACGTGGCGGCCCTTCGCGTCCTCGTACTCGTCCACGTCCGCCGCGCCGGCCGCCTTCAAATCGGCCAGTGCTGCGGCGGGCAATCTGTCCAGGCCGGCGAAGAAATCCGGCGTGAACACCGCCAGCGGAATCCCGTGCTTCGCCAGCAGGGCGGTGACGTCCTTTTCCGGCGGGCCGGGCAGCACGGCGCGGATCTCCAGCGCCGGGGTGACGCGGCGGCCGTCAACGCTGACCTCGAAGTCCAGGAAGTTCTCCCCCTTCCGGCCGGGCACCAGCAGCGGCACGTTGGCGGCCATGGCCGTGTCGATGTCGGGGAACGGGAAGGCCACCACCGCTTCCACGTCGCGCGGCGCCAGCGTGCGGAAGACGTAGGCGACGCGCACCTCCTCGCGGCTGAGGAACAGGTCCTCCTGCTCCATGGCGACGGCGTCTGTCGCCTCCAGCCGCAAGCCGCCGGCCCCGAGCGTGGCGTAGGAGTCGTTGGCCGAGGCCGGCGCGCCGGTGAGAAGGGCCAGAGCCAGGGTGGCGATGTGGCGCACGATCGGCATTCGCATCTTCTTCTCGGGCCTCGTCAGGGGGGCGGCCGGTACGGTACACGTGGTCTCGACAAATTAGCAAAAAGTTAAGCCGCCGGGCGTGTGATGGCAATCGCCCCTTGCGCCTGTCCCCCTGGGCTGCAACGGCACGTTTACCCTGACGATCGGAGGGATGCGGAAATGACGATTTCGGTGACGAATGCTCCCGCTCCCGCCGTCGGTGCCGGTCCGGTGAGTGCGCCGGCAGCCGGCCCCTCACCATCGAAGGCGAAGGCCGAAGCGCCCGGCACGGGTGGCGCCGGGTCGGCGGCGGTCGTCGTCAGCCTCTCCGTCCAGGCGCAGACGATCGTCGCGACGGGCTCCGCCGCGCCGGCGGCGGCAAGCCCCTACGCGCGGTACTTTCCGACGCGCGATGGCGCGCCCGCCTCGGCCCTGGCGACCGCGGTGTCGAATCCCGGCGCGGTGTCCAGCTCGGCGGGGAAGAGCTTCGATCAGGTCGCCAAGGACGCCCGCGCCCGTATGGACGCCGTATACGCGGCCATGGAGAAGAGCGGAAAGCCGTTCGACTACAACAGTCACGAGGGTAAGGACTGGTACAGCCTGATGGGCGACCTCGACCGCCGCTCGCTCTATGCCGTCAGCAGCAACGCCGAGGGCCTGTTCACCAAGCAGGAGCAGGACATGGCCCAATCCATCATGTCGCAGCAGCAGGGCTTGGCGATGGGGCTCTACAACGGGCCGATCAGCCAGGAGGGGACGTTCACCGACCGCTTCCTGGGGAACGACGCCCAGCGCATGAAGGCCGGCGTCGCCTTCCTGGACGGCGTCAGCGACGAGGAGAAGACCTCGATCACCTGGGGTGTGAGCCGGGCGTCGGCCCAGATCTCCTACGAGTGGCTGTCGGAGCGCGACGGCAACCCGCCGGAGGACCTGGACACCGAGAACCCCCTGGCGAAGCTCATCAAGGCGGCCATGAACACCATGAAGGGCAGCGAGGAGCGCGGCTGGACGAAGGGCAACATCAGCACCGCGGAGGAGCTGAAAAGCCAGGCGTGGTTCCAGGGCTTCGAATCGCAGCTCGACGACGCGCTTCGGAAGACGCGGGAGATGGCCACGCGGGGCAGCGGAGCCTAACGCGCGCTCACCGCGATGGCGGGAAGCGCAGCGTCGCCGTGGTACCCTGGCCAGGGCTGCTGGACAGGGCGATGCTGCCGCCGTGCAGCTCGACCAGCGCCTTGGTGACCGTCAGGCCCAGCCCCGCGCCCTCGTGCCGGCGCTTCAGACCGCCGTCGCCTTGGCGGAACGGCTCGAACACGGCGCTGAGCGCGTCCGCCGCCATGCCGACGCCGGTGTCGGCGACGGCGACCACCACGGTGCCGTCCGGCTCCGCTGCGGCGCTGACGCGGGCACTGCCGCCGGGTGGCGTGAACTTCACGGCGTTGGAGAGCAGGTTCAGCAGGATCTTCATGACGGCCCGGCGGTCGCCCCACAGGCCGATGGGCAGGATGCCGGTGTCGTCCACCAGCGTCACCTCCGCCTTCACCGCGCGGTCGCGCATCATGGTTAGGCACGAGCGGACGACCGCGCCCAGGTCGATGGTCTCGCACGACAGGCGGTGCTCGCCCGCCTCGATGCGCGACATGTCCAGCACGTCGTTGATGATGCCCAGCAGGTGGTTGGCGCCTTCGAAGATGTCGGCCGCGAACTCCTGGTACTTGGCGTCGCCCAGCGGGCCCAGCGCCTCGCCCATGATCAGTTCGGAAAAGCCGATGATGGCGTTGAGCGGCGTGCGCAGCTCATGGCTCATGGTGGCCAGGAAGGTGGTTTTGGCCTGCGATGCCGCCTCTGCCTTCGCCTTGGCGTCGATCAGGGCGGCCTCCGCCACCTTGCGGTCGGTGATGTCGCGCAGGTAGGCGGTGAAGAACAGCTCGTCGTAGACGCGCGTGGGCGTCACCGACAGTTCGGCCGGGAACTCGCCGCCGTCGGCGCGCATGGCCGTCACTTCGACGCGCCGGCCGACCATGCCGCCACCCTCGCCGGCCAGATAGCGGGCGAAGCCTTGGCGATGCGCCTCGCGCCCGTCCGGCGGGATGACGAGATCCTCCATGCGCCGCCCCAGCACCTCGGCCCGGCTGTAGCCGAAGGTGCGCTCGGCGGCCGGGTTGAACTCCACCAGCAGGCCCGAGGCGTCGACGGTGAGGATGCAGTCGAGGGCACTCTCCACGATCGCCCGGCGCCGCGCCTCGGAGCGGTGCAACTCGGTGTCGATCTGCGTGCGCTGGATGGTGCCGGCCAGCATGGCGGCGGCCGAGGCCAGCACCTCGACCTCCAACGCACTCCAGGCGCGGGCAGGGGCGGCATCGTCGAAGGCGATATGGCCCCACCAGCGCCCGTCGATCATCACCGGCACGACCAGGGTGGAGCGCACGCCGCAGGGTTCGCCCAGACCGGCGGCGGCACCGTGCACGGGCCGGCCGTGCATCAGCTCGTGCACCCATTCGGTCAGCGTGTGGTCGGCGGTGGAACCCAGCACGGCGACCAGCCGAGCCGGATCGTCGCCGAGTCGCGGCACGCCGGGGGCGGTCCATTCGTGCAGGCAGGCCTGCGCGAAGCCGCCGCTTTCCAGCGCGTGCACCTGGTGCAGGCTGGCGCGGACCACGCCCATGGCGGTGCCCAGGCGGCGCAGCAGCTCCTCCATGCCGCTCAGCCAGTCGCCGTGGCCGATAAAGCGGCCGGCGGCGGCGATCATGGCGTCCAGCATGGCGGCACGGCGCGTCAGGTCACCGTCCGAGCGGGTGGGTGTCGCTTCGGCCAGCAGCAGGCCCACGGGATCCGGCGGCGGAGCGGTCATGGCGAAGCGGTCATGCGGTTTCCCCCGTGCGCACCGATGCGCCGGTCCCTTTGTGTACGGGGGGTAGTGTTGCGAAATCCTTTACCGCACCGCGGGGTGGGCCGGCCGTCCCCTCCCTCGCCCGAAGGCGGGGGAGGGGATCCGGGTCAGCGCGTCGCCTGGGCGAGCGTCGGCAGGTTGGCGTTGGAGGCGGCGTGCTCCGGGCCAGCCAGGTGCAGGGCCAGCGACGGCTGCTTCCAGTCGAAGCTGTCGAAGGCGCCGCAGTTGCCGCAGAGCCCCGCCCACGACGGGGTGACGGCGCCGCAGCTGGTGCAGGTCCAGGCCGGGTCGGCCGGGGCCGACGCCGCCTGGATCAGCCACGCGCGCGCCGCTTCCTCGTTGCCGTGCTCGGCACGCTCCAGGTCCGCCAGCAGCTGGTAGACGCGGCGGGACGGCTGCAGCTCCTGCGCCTTGGTCAGGTGGTTGCGCGCCTCGCCCCACAGTTGCGCGTCCAGCGCGGCGCGGGCCAGGGCCACATGGCTCTCAACGCTGTTGGGCGTGTGGGCGTGCAGCTTCTCGAACAGCTTCACACGGGCCAGCGGCTCGTAATTGTCGAGGATCTCGCGGTAGACCTCGGCCAGCTCCGGGTGCGGCTGCTGGCGCCACGCGCGCTCGACCACCTTGGAGGCCTTCTTGGGATGGCCGCCGCGCAGCTGCAGCCGCGCCACCCGCACCGACGCCGGCACGTAGGCCGGCGCCAGTTCGTACGCCGCCTGGGCGTGGTAGAGCGCCGAGTCGGCGCGGCCGCGCCGCTCCGCCTCGAAGCTGCGCTCCATCAGCAAGGCCGCGCGGTGGCGGCGCCCTTCCTCCTGCGGCACGGCGCCGGCCTGCACGGCCGCCTGCAGCGTGCCCTCCGCCGCCGCCCACTCGCCGGCGCGGGCCTCAAGGTCATAGAGGGTGGCAAGCAGCCACGGCGTGTTGGGCTGCAGCTGCTGGGCACGGCGGGCGAGCGCCAGCGCCTCCACCCGGTCGCCCTGCTTCAGCGCCTGCGTCAGCAGGCCGCGCAGGCCGAGGAAGGCGGTCTCCGGCCGTTCCAGCATGGCGTGGAAGTAGTGGCGGGCCGCCTTGTCGTCACCCATCAGCTGGGCCGCCTGGGCGGACAGCAGCATGGTCAGCGGCGGTTCGTTCAGCAGGCCGTCGGCCTTCTGCGCCATCTTCTTCGCCGTGGCGGCATCGCCCGCGGCGACCGCCACCATGCCCTGGGTCAGCGCCTTGTAGCCGCGCTCACGCCGGCGCGAGCGGCTGTAGCGGCGGAAAGACCCCGGCGCGTTGCGAATGCCGCGCCAGACCTTGTAGAGCACCACGACGACGCCCAGCACCACCAGCAGCCCCAGCACGAACATGGCGATGGAGGTGTTGACGGCATAGCCCAGCCACTCGAAGCTGACGTTGCCGGGGTTGTCGGCGAACCACAGCACGATCGCGATGACGACCGCGACCTTCGCCATGAACCATAGGGCGCGGATCATTGGCTGCCCTCCGGCTTGGCGCCGCCCGCTGCGGTGAGCGCCGCGATGGCGCGGCCGGTCAGCTGCTGCGAGGCCTGGTTGGCGGCAAGGCGCGCCCTGGCGTCGGCCAGCCAGCCGCCGGCGGCTTGCGCGGCCGGACCCTGCAGCTTCGACAGCTCCTCCACCGCGACGGCGAGGTTGCCCTGCTGCATCGCCGCCTCGGCGCGGGCCACGGTGGCCTGCGGCGTGTCGCCGACGATGCCGCCGCCCTGGCGGCGCACGGTCACCAGCGTGGACAGGGTGCCGGTCACCTGGTCGATCCAGTCGGACGCCTCGCCCTTCTGCGCCGCCTTGACGATGTCGTTGGCCAGCGGGTCGAAGCGTTCGGCCAGTTGCGCCTGGGTGGGAATGCCCTTGGGCGCATAGGGCGCAACGGCATCCAGCGAGGCCTTGACCTGCGCGTCACCGCCGGCCAGCGTCTGCACCGCCTGCAGCTCGCCCTGGAAGGGCTGGCTGCCGGCCAGCGCGCCGCGCAGCTGCCCGGCGGCCAGCACCAGCGCCTGTGCGTTGGCGGCGGCGTCGCGCCGGCCCTCCGCCTGCTTGGCGAGGCCGGCGACCTCCTGCTTCAGCGTGCTCACCTCCTGCGCGGCGGCGGCGTTGGCGCCCACCTTCTGCTCCAGTCCGGCGATGCGCTGGGCCAGCTGCTGCGCCTGCTGGGCAGCCTGCTCGCCGCCGGCGGCCTTCTGCTCCAGCGCCGCGAGGCGGTCGGTCAGGGCCTTCACCGCGTCGGTATTGTTGGCCACAGGGGCGGGCGCGCTGGCAACGCGCTGCTCCAGCGCCGTCACCTTGCCGGCCAGTGCCTGCAGGTCGGCCGAGGACGCGCCGTTGGCGGCGGTGCCGTTGGATGCCGCCGGGCGCTGCTCCAGCTTGGCCACGCGGTCGGTGATCTGCTGGATCTGCGCGCGCAACGCGCCGTCGTTGGCCGGGGCGGAAGCCGTCGGGGTGTTTCCGCCCATCACGGTGGGACCCCACCAGGGCTGGGTCAGCGCGGCGGCGCCCACCAGCAGGGCCAGCAGCGACACGGCGGTGGCGAAGCCGGCGCCGCCGGACGTCTTCTCCACCGGGCGCGGCGGCAGGCTGTAGGTGCGGGCGCGCTCGCGCTCCTCGGCTTCCGCGGTGGCGGGGATCTCGGGCGTGGCGGGCGGGGTGATGACCGGCGCCGGCTCCGACGGGGCGGCCGTGGTCTCGGCGGCGTCGGCGACCTTGCTGTCGGGCACCGTGCTGTCGATCACTTTGTCCTGGGCCAGCTTGTCTTCCGGCTTGTCGTCCGGCTTGTGATCGGGGGCCGGGGCGGTGCCGTGGCGGTCTTCGGCCGGGGTGGCGGCTTCCAGGTCGGCCTCGTCCAGGGTGATGCCGTGCTTGACGGCGGCGGCGCGCAGGTCGGCGTGGCGCGACAGCGGGATGGCCCCGCGCTTCTTCCAGCCCTGCACGGTGGTCACCGGCATGTCGAGCTTGTGGGCCATGGGGCGGATGCCGCCGAAGCGTTCGATGATGCGTTCGGTGGCGGTGCCGCTGGGCGAGTGGTCGGACGGGTTCTGGCCGTTCGGGTCCGCCTCGGGAGTGTCGGAGCCTGGACGAGGGGTCATGCGGGTGTGCCTTCTTGGTCGCCTTTTATCGTTCCGGCGCCGTCGGCGGGGGCTCGCCGTGGCGGCGGTGGGGAGCCCCGGTGCGTGCCGTTCAGGGCAGCAGGGCGAGCAGGCTGTCCTGCTCCGGCCGATCGGCCACTCGTACGTGTCGCCAGGGCACCGGACCCATGTCGGACGTACGGACGGCGTCCGCGACCGCGGGGCTGAGGCAGAGCGCGTCGACCGTACGCAGGCGGTCGAGCAGCCCGGCTTCGCGTACCAACCTAACAAACGAACGGGCCGTACGGGGAGAAAAAATCAGCACCGCGTCGATCTGACCTTCGGCGAGCCGGCGTGCCGTATCGCTCCCCAGAACGGTGGAGGGACGGGCCTCGTACATGGCCTCCCGCCGCACGGAAAAGCCTTTCTCCGCCAGCATTCCGCCCAGGTCGCCGGCGACCGTCGTACCTGCGACATGAAGCAGCAGGCCCCCCTGCGGGGCGCAGCGTTCGCCCACCAGCGCCGCCAAGGCGTACACGTCGCCGGACGCACTTTCCACGGATGCGAAACCGGCCTCGCGCGCGGCGCGCGCGGTGGCGTCGCCGACGGCGTATGCCGGACGGTCAGTACGCCCTGTACGTCTGGTGAAAGCCCGTACGCCGTTTGCGCTGGTGAACAGCAGCGCCTGTACGTCGTCAAGCTCAGGCTCCGGCCCGTCGAGCCAGACCATGTCCAGCATCGGCTCGACGGCCGGGGCGTGGCCCAGCGCGGCGAGGCGCCGGGCCAGCGGCTCGGCGTCCTCCGCCGGCCGCGTGATGAGCAGGCGCAGGGACGCCCCGCCCGTCACGGCAGGAAGAAGCCCGGCGGCAGCTGCGCCTTGACCTCCGCCCCGGCGTCGGCGCCCATCGCCGCGGCCTCTGCGGCGGTCCCGGCGCGGCGTGCCGTGAACACCTGCCGGCCGTCCGGCGACAGCACCTTGGCGTCCAGCGTCAGCGCATTCCCGTTCAGGCGCGCCATCGCCGCGATCGGCGTGCGGCAGGAACCGTCGAGCGCGGCCAGCAATGCCCGCTCCGCCGTCACGCGCACCGCCGTCTCGGCGCAGTTCAGCGGCGCCAGCAGCGCGCGGGTACGGTCGTCGCCAGAGCGGATCTCGATGCCGATGGCGCCCTGCGCCACGGCGGGCAGCATCACGTCGGGCTCCAGCACCGCGGTGATGCGCTCGGTCAGGCCCAGGCGACGAAGGCCGGCCAGCGCCAGCAGCGTGGCGTCCACCTCGCCGGCGTCCAGCTTGGCAAGGCGCGTCTGCACGTTGCCGCGCAGCGGCACCACCGTCAGGTCCGGCCGGCGCTCCAGGATCTGCGCCTGCCGGCGCAGGCCGGCGGTGCCGACCACGGACCCGGCGGGCAGGTCGTCCACCCCGTGGCCGGAGCGCGAGAAGAAGGCGTCGCGCACGTCCTCGCGCGGCAGCAGGGTGGAGATCTCCAGCCCGTCCGGCAGCCAGGTGGGCACGTCCTTCATGGAGTGGACGGCAAGGTCGGCGCGGCCGTCCAGCAGCGCCTCCTCCAGCTCCTTGGTGAACAGGCCCTTGCCGCCGGCCTCGGCCAGCGTGCGGTCGAGGATGCGGTCGCCCGTGGTCTTCAGGACCACGATCTCGATGGCGCCGGGGGTCGCCAGATGCGGGTGCGCCGCGGCGAGGCGGTCGCGGGTTTCGTGGGCCTGCGCCAGCGCCAACGGGCTGCCGCGCGTGCCGATGCGAAGCGGTGTCGTCATGGGCCGTTTCTATGCTCTTCGCCCCAGTTTGCAACCCCCAACCGTCCGCGCCTTGACCAAAGTCAGGCGTCGTGCACCTTTGCGCACGGCGGAACAAGGAGCGGACCATGGTTCTGGGGCATGCGGTGCAGGGCGGCGGGGCGGAGCCGGTGATCGTGCTGCACGAATGGCTGGGCGATGGTGCCAACTGGGACCTGATGCGTCCTTACCTGGACGGTGGGCGCTTCACCTGGGTCTTCGCCGATCTGCGCGGCTATGGCCGGTCCAAGGGCATGGAGGGCGCGCACACGGTGACGGAGGCCGCCGCCGACGCGCTGGCCCTGGCCGATGCGCTGGGTTTCCGGCGCTTCCACGTGGTCGGCCATTCCATGTCCGGCATGATCGGCCAGTACCTTGCGCTGACGGCGCCGGAGCGGGTGAAGTCCCTGGTCGCCGTCTGTCCGGTTCCGGCCTCCGGCTTCCCGGCCGACGCGGCGGCGAAGGCGCGCATGGCGGCGGTGCTGGATGATGACGAGGCGCTGCGCGCCGCCATCCGCCTGCGCACCGGCGACCGCTACACGGCCGGCTGGGTGGAGTTCAAGCTGGGCATCGCCCGGCGCGCGGCGACACCGGCCGCGCAGCGCGGCTATCTCGACATGTTCACCGGTACGGACTTTTCGGCCGCGGCGGCGGGGCTCGCCACGCCGATCCTGGCGCTGTTGGGGGCGCACGACCTGCCGCTCTACCAGGAAGCCTCGGTGCGCGAGCGCTTCGGCGCCCTGTACCCGAACCTGGAGGTGGCGGTGTGCCAGGAGGCCGGCCACTACCCCATGCTGGAATGCCCGCCGCTGACCGCCGCGCTGATCGAGCGGTTCGTCGCCGGCCTTGTGTGAGCGGTCGGGCGACCGCTCATAGGGGCGCATGGTGCTGTACTGCGCGTCTCATTGGTTGCGGTGTGTGGACGGCATGGAGAATATATGGACGCCCTTTCCCTTTCCTCTCCGCAAGAGATAGACGAAAAGTCCGGCAAGGCTGTGCCGTCGATACCTGGAGAAGTGTCAGTTGGCGTACGGACGATCGAGATCTGGGAAGTTCCTGGTTCCGGTGTTTCACTGGAGTCTGCTTGGCGAATCCCTTCACGGGCCGCCGAGATCCCGAAAAACCTCTGACATCACGCGGCTTCGCAGCAATCGGTAATTTGCTGTCGCCAGATGTTGCTGTCGTATGCGGAGGTGGAGAAACAAATTTCTAAGGAGTCGCAATCATGTTGCGTGCATCGCTCATCACAATGCTGGGCGCCCTGGCGATTCTGTCCTTCAGCCCGGGCACAACCCTTGCCGTGTCGCCGTCGGAGGAGGAGTGCGCGGGTGAGTTCGACCGCGACCGCGGCGAGGTGACCTGCGAAGAAAACGTCGGCAACAGCGAGAACAGCCAGACGAAGACCGACAGCGGCCAGGGCAACCTGACCAACGAGAAGAAGGTCACCTGTGAAGGGCCGGGTGGCAGCGGCGAAAACTCGGCCCACTGCAAGTAACGGGCAGATGACGGTCCCTTTGATCGCGCGACGGTGCCCGCCCCCGTTTCGCCCGGGGAAGGGGGCGGGTGTCAGCGCCGCTGCACCGTTCGTTGCGCCGTCACCACGATGCGGGCGCTGTCGACGCCCCAGCCGGCGTCCTCGAAGTCGCCGGCGACGCGGGTGGGGGTGAAGCCGGCCTCAGCCAGCATCAGTTCCAGCTCCCAGCGGAAGATCAGCCGCCAGTGGAAGGAGAAGTCGCAGATCGTCTGCTCCCCATCCGGCAGCAACTCGTCGTACCAGCCGTAGACGCGCTGGCGCTGCTGCTCGTCCAGGCGGGTGTTGCGCGAGTTCTTGACGTAGGGATTGCCGGTCAGCGGGTTGCGGCGCGCCTCCGACGGGACCGGCCGGTTGTCGGCCTCCAGCGCCAGCGTCAGTGGGTTCATCACGTCCAGCGCCAGCCGGCCGCCGGGCGCCAGATGCGCCGCCACGCCGGCCAGCGTCCGACGCTCCGCCTCGAAATCGGCGATCAGCATCAGCACGTTGAAGGGCAGCACCGCCAGCGCGAAGTCCCGCCGCGCCAGGGACAGCGCCGCCGCGTCCGCCTGCGCCACCTCGACCCGGTCGCGGATCTCCGCCGGCTCGGCGGCCAGCTTGGCGCGCAGCTGCTCCAGCATGGCGGGGGAGGCGTCGACCGCCGTCACTTTCAGCCCCATGCGGGCCAGCGGGATCGTCAGCCGGCCGGTGCCGCAGCCGATCTCCAGCACCGGGCCGCCGGTCTGCGCCGCCTGCTCCTTATAAAAGGCGACGTCGCCCAGGATGCCGATGCGCGCCAGCCGCGCCACGTCCTCCGCGCGCGCCTCGCCGATCTCCAGCGACGGGTAGTCGCCGTCGTAGTAGAGGATCGAGCCGTCGCGGTCGGGGACATCCCTGTTCATCGCATCTCCCTTGCGGCCCAAGAGTCTATACCGGCGCGACGCGACGGGCTAGTTTGGCGGCCATGATCATCCTTGGAATCGAAACCAGCTGCGACGAGACGGCCGCCGCCGTGGTCACCGACGCGCGCGAGATCCGCGCCGACGTCGTGCTTTCCCAGATCGCCGACCACACGCCCTACGGCGGCGTCGTGCCGGAGGTGGCGGCGCGCGCCCACCTGGAGCATCTGGACGGGCTGATCCGCCGCGCCATGGAGGACGCCGGCATTGGCTTCGCCGACCTGGACGCGGTGGCGGCGACCGGCGGCCCCGGACTGATCGGCGGCGTCATCGTCGGCGTCATGACCGCCAAGGCGATCGCCGCCGCGCGCAACCTGCCCTTCGTCGCCGTCAACCACCTGGAAGGGCACGCGCTGACCGCCCGGCTGACCGACGACGTGGCCTTTCCTTACCTGCTTCTGCTGGTGTCGGGCGGGCACTGCCAGTTGCTGGTGGTGGAAGGTGTGGGGAAGTACCGGCGCCTGGGCACCACCATCGACGACGCGGTGGGCGAGGCGTTCGACAAGACGGCCAAGCTGATCGGCCTCGGCTACCCCGGCGGCCCGCAGGTGGAAAAGGCGGCCGCCGCGGCCACCAACCCGGATCGGTTCGAGTTGCCGCGACCGATGGTCGGCCGGCCGGGCTGCGATTTTTCCTTCTCGGGGCTGAAGGCGGCGGTGCGCCGGCTGGTGGAGGACTTGCCCAAGCCGCTCTCGGAGGCCGATCAGGCGGACCTCGCCGCGGCGTTCCAGAACACCGTGGCTGCCGTGATGGCCGACCGCGTCAAGCGGGCCATCCGCGCCTTCAAGGAGGCGCACCCGGAAGGATCCACGCTGGTGGTGGCCGGCGGCGTGGCGGCGAACAAGGTGCTGCGCGCCCGGCTGGACGCGCTGGCGGCGAAGGAGGGGATGCGGTTCGTGGCGCCGCCCTTGCGGCTGTGCACGGACAACGCGGCGATGATCGCCTGGGCGGGGCTGGAACGGTTCCGGCTGGGCCAAAGCGACGGGCTGGACTTCGCGCCGCGCCCGCGCTGGCCGCTCGACCCCACCGCCAAGCCCGCCATCGGCCGGCCGGACGTGGGGTCGGGGGTAAAGGCGTAAGCGGTTGCTGGAAGGTCAGCGCAGTCCGAGGAAGGACAGGATTGCCAGGACGACCACGATGACGCCGATGATGTAGAAAATATTCATACTGCATCCTCCGGCTTGGCGGAGCGGCATTATTTCGCACGGCCGCCCCTCCACTTGATGGGAGACGGACCAGGAAACGGCCGCCAGCCGGCAAAGGTTCCGGCGGCAAAAGGGGATCGGCCCCGCGCACTTGCGGCTCGCCGCGCGCTGGCCTATCCATTTGCCCGTAACCAAGGCGGAGCGGGATTCATGAGCGGCACCTTCCAACGCATCGGCATCGTCGGCGGCGGCGCCTGGGGCACCGCGGTGGCGCTGGCGGCGTTGCGCGCCGGGCGCCGGGCGGTGCTGTGGGCGCGCGAGCCGGCGGTGGTCGAGGCCATTACGACCACCCGCGAGAACCGCGATTACCTGCCGGGCGTGCCGCTGCCGCCGGAGCTGGAGGCCAGCAGCGACTTGGCGGCGCTGGGCGACTGCGACGCGGTGCTGCTGGTCGCTCCGGCGCAGCATCTGCGCGGCGTCTGCACCCGCCTCGCCCCGCACCTGAAGCCCGGCGCGCCGGCGGTGATCTGCGCCAAGGGCATCGAGATCGAAACCCAGGACCTGATGAGTGATGCCGTGGCGGCGGCGCTGCCGGCCGGCACGCCGGTTGCCGTGCTGTCCGGCCCGACCTTCGCGGCGGAGGTGGCGCGCGGCCTGCCCACGGCGGTGACGCTGGCCTGCGCCGACACGGCGCTGGGCGCCCGGCTGGTCGATGCGCTGGGCAGCCGCACCTTCCGCCCGTACTGGAGCGACGATCTGGTCGGCGCGCAGGTCGGCGGGGCGGTGAAGAACGTGCTGGCCATCGCCTGCGGCGTGGTGGTGGGGCGCCGTCTGGGCGACAACGCGCGCGCTGCGCTGATCACCCGAGGCTTGGCCGAGATCACGCGCCTCGCCCTGCGCCTGGGCGGCCGGGCGGAGACGCTGATGGGCCTGTCGGGGCTGGGCGACCTGACGCTCACCTGCTCCAGCCTGCAGTCGCGCAACATGTCGCTGGGCGCGGCGCTGGGCGAGGGGCGCACGCTGGCCGACGTGCTGGGCGAGCGCCGCTCGGTGGCGGAGGGCGTCTACACCGCGCGCGCCGTGGTGGCCCTGGCCGCGCGCGTCGGCGTGGAGATGCCGATCTGCACGGCGGTGAACGCCATCCTCAACGAAGGGGCCGGCCTGGACGACACCATCCAGGCGCTGCTGGCCCGCCCGTTCCGCGAGGAGGGGCGGTGATGCGCGCGCTGGCACTCACCCTTCTTCTCCTGACCGCCGCCGTTCCGGCGCGCGCGGCGTGGGAGAACCCGGCGGAGCTGCCGGGGCTGGGCACGGTGGACCGCCGGGCACCCGTCGACGTCGGGCAGGACCCCTGGCGTTCGGTCGGCAAGGTGCAGACCAACCTGGGTGCCCGCTGCACCGGCGTGCTGGTCGGGCCGCGGCTGGTGCTGACGGCGGCGCACTGTCTGTTCAACCCGCGCACGCGGGCCATGCTGCCGACGTCGTCGCTGCACGTGCTGTTCGGCTACCACCACGGCGAATACCGCACCCACGCGACGGTTGAGCGCTACACCCACGATCCCGCCTTCGACGGGCGCAAGAACGTCGGCCATCTGCACGGCGACAACGCGCACGTCGACTGGGCGCTGCTGACGCTGGCCTCACAGCCGAAGGTGACGGAGCCGGTGCTGCCGCTGGCCGTCAAGCCGGCGCCGGCCGGCACGCCGCTGGCCCTGGGCGGCTTCAACCAGGACCGCTCGCACCAGCTGCTGGCCGACACCGCCTGCAAGGTGCTGGGCTGGGGGAACTTCCCGAACGGCGCGCCGATGATGCTCCACGACTGCTCCGCCACGCGCGGCACCAGCGGCGGCCCGATCCTGGCCAAGCGCGACGGACGGTGGGAGGTCATCGGCGTCAACGTCGGCGCCTCGCCCAAGGCCAACATAGCCGTGCCCGCCGCCACCTTCGCCGCCGAGGCGGCGAAGCCATAGGCTTGCCGAAGCATCCGCATGCGGATATGTTGGCGGCATCCTTACCCGATCGAGGAGTGCCGTTATGTCCGCCCCTGAGCGCCGCCCGTCGTCCCTGCTGGCGCTGCTGCCCGCCGTCGCCGTCCGCCTGCGCCTGTTCGGCCAGGGCGGCGAACCCGCGGGCCAGGCGGAGGCCAAACGCCGCACGGCCTGAACCGACGCCCCCGCAGAACGCCGTGCCTTTGGCCCGCGTCCCGTTCCTGAGCGTGTACCGGGGCCCTGTGCACCGGAGACGGTGAGCTTCCGGTGCGGTGGCGTTTGCGCTAGGGTCGTCGCGCCCATAGGCCCATGAGCCGACAAGAAGGAGGGGACACCGTGATCTTCATGTTCCACTGCAAGGACAAGCCCGGCTCGGCCGACGTGCGGGCGGCCAACCGCGCCGCGCACCTGGAGCACCTGGAGGGCTTCAAGGACCGCATCGTCGCCGGCGGCCCGCTGCTGAACGACGAGGGCACCGGCATGATCGGCAGCCTGCTGCTGGTCGAATGCGCCGACCGCGCCGACGCCGAGGCCTTCGCCGCCGCCGATCCCTACGCCAAGGCCGGCCTGTTCGAGTCCGTCGAGATCCGGCCGTGGCGCCGGGTGTTCCCGAAGGACTGAGGGGGTCCCGGCATGGCCCGCTGGCTCGTCAAGTCGGAACCCGTCAAGTACTCGTGGGACCGCATGGTCGCCGACGGCCGCACCCACTGGGACGGGGTGCGCAACCATCAGGCGTCGAACAACCTGAAGGCCATGAAGGCGGGCGACCGCGCCTTCTTCTATCACTCCAACGAAGGGCTGGAAGTGGTCGGCGTGGTGGAGGTGGTGAAGGAATATTACCCCGACCCCTCCGACGCCGGCGGTCGCTTCGGCATGGTCGACGTGGCGCCGGTGGTGCCGGTGAAGACGCCGGTCACGCTGAAGCAGATGAAGGCCGATCCGCTGCTGGAGAACATGGCGCTGGTCCGGCAGTCGCGCCTGTCGGTGTGCCCGGTGACCGACGCCGAGTGGGCCCGCGTGTGCGAGCTGGCCGGGATCGAGGCATAGAACGTCCCAAGGATCGTGGCGCCGGGCCGGCGGCAACGCGGCCCGGCGCCGGCCCCTTCGTCACTCCGCCGCTTCCGGCTCCATGATGGTGGCCTGGAAATCCAGCGCCGCCTGACGCATGCGGCGCGCCAGCGCGCGCACCTCGGCCGCCGCTTCGAGATAGCCGGCATCGCAACCGGCGGCGTCCTTGGGCAGGGCGCGGAAGGTGGCGTCGATCACCATCAGGTTGGTGCGGTTGCTCATCTGGCTGAGCCGCCCGACCACGTCCCCGCCACCCGACGCGCCGCCGCCTGACTTGCCGTCCGCATTGGTCGTGCTGGACATGGTTCCCCCGTGGTGCGCTGGAATTCTTACGTGTGGCAACCCTAGTGTCCACGCGGTTAAGGCGGGGTTAAGCACGTGCTGGCCGGCCGCATTGTCAGATGATGCGGCATTCCGCCGCACACGCGGCCCGTCCGCATGCGGCGCGCAAGATCCTGTCGCTGCAACGCAGCAAATCGAACGCTCTCAGCCGTTTGGGTGGGGGTTCCGGGTGCCTGTGTGACTTGTCGAGTTGCCGCCTTGTGTGGATAATGCCCGCCAAACGGGGTGGCGCCCGGCCGCCCCACAACGCCTCTCTAGGGCACGAACCAGAAGTTAGCGGGGGAATCGCAAAAAAATGACGGACAACACCTACTTTCCCGTGAAGCCCGAGGTTGCCAAGGCCGCCTGGGTGGACGAGGCCGCTTACGCTCGCATGTACGAGCAGTCGATCAAGGACCCCGAGGGCTTCTGGGCCGAACACGGCAAGCGCGTTGACTGGATCAAGCCGTACACCAAGGTCAAGGACGTCAGCTACACCGGCGACGTCCACATCAAGTGGTTCTACGACGGCACCCTGAACGTCTCCGCCAACTGCATCGATCGCCATCTGGCCAAGCGCGGCGACCAGACCGCCATCATCTTCGAAGGCGACGACCCCGGCGTCTCGAAGCACATCACCTACAAGGAACTGCACGAGCAGGTCTGCCGCCTCGCCAACGTCCTGAAGAAGAACGGCGTCAAGAAGGGCGACCGCGTCACCATCTACCTGCCGATGATCCCCGAGGCCGCCTACGCCATGCTGGCCTGCGCGCGCGTCGGCGCCGTCCACTCCATCGTGTTCGGCGGCTTCTCGCCGGACAGCCTGAAGGACCGCATCGTCGACTGCGACAGCCACTTCCTCATCACCTCGGACGAGGGCCTGCGCGGCGGCAAGAAGGTTCCGCTGAAGGCCAACGCCGACAAGGCCGTGGCCGCCGCGCCGATGGTCAAGAACGTTCTGGTGGTCAAGCACACCGGCGGCGACGTTGCCTGGACCGCCGGTCGCGACCTCTGGTACCACGAGGAGATGGCTTCGGTTTCCGCCGACTGCCCGCCGGAGGAGATGAGCGCCGAGGATCCGCTGTTCATCCTCTACACCTCGGGTTCGACCGGCAAGCCGAAGGGCGTGCTGCACACCACCGGCGGCTATCTGGTCTACGCGTCGATGACGCACCAGTACGTCTTCGACTACCATGACGGCGACGTCTACTGGTGCACGGCCGACGTGGGCTGGGTCACCGGCCACAGCTACATCGTCTACGGCCCGCTCGCCAACGGCGCCACCACGCTGATGTTCGAAGGCGTGCCGACCTATCCGGACGTCTCGCGCTTCTGGCAGGTGATCGACAAGCACAAGGTCAACATCTTCTACACCGCCCCGACCGCCATCCGTTCGCTGATGCGCGAGGGCGAGGGCCCGGTGAAGAAGACCTCGCGCGCAAGCCTGCGCGTCCTGGGTTCGGTGGGCGAGCCGATCAACCCCGAGGCGTGGCTGTGGTACTACAACGTGGTGGGCGACGGCCGCTGCCCGATCGTCGACACCTGGTGGCAGACGGAGACCGGCGGCATCCTGATCACTCCGCTGATCGGC
>Ga0196976_1000699_pt1 | contig 19550 bp, 17 predicted proteins | sample S3v_513CmetaG_FD_148644 | JGI IMG/M metagenome (GOLD analysis project Ga0196976, IMG submission 148644) | Soil microbial communities from Anza Borrego desert, Southern California, United States - S3+v_5-13C | ecosystem: Environmental > Terrestrial > Soil > Desert | place: USA: California...
ACGATCTCGGCGCCAGGGGAAGCCGCCGACATCGTGGCCAGCCGGGTCGCGGATGGGGTGGACTACGTGAAGATCATGTATGAGCCGAATGCGGGAATCGTCAGCACGATCTCCTACGAGACACTTGCGGCCGTCGTCCGCGAAATCCGCCGGCAGGGAAAGCTCTCGGTGGTGCACGTGTCGTCGCAGCAGGGCGCGCGGGACGTGGTGCGTGCCGGCGCCGATGGCCTCGCGCACCTGTTCGCAGACTCGCTGATCGATCCCGCGCTGGTGCAGGCGATCGTCGTGCGTCGGATGTTCGTGGTGCCGACGCTCACGAACTTCACGAGCTTTCACGATTCCACGTTGAGGCGGAGCCTGGCCGCCGATCCGCGCATCGCGCCGTACCTGTCGGTGGCACAGCGGCGGGCACTGTCGGGACCAACCCCATCCAAGGACAGCCCGATGGCGCCCTACCTCGCGCGCTTCAACGCGGCGCGCGCGGGCGAGAACGTGCGCCGGTTGCATGCGGCTGGTGTCCGGATTCTCGCGGGTGATGATGCGGCGTCTGACCTGAGCCCGATGGGCGTCTCCATACATGGCGAGCTCCGGCTACTGACCGAGGCAGGCCTGACGCCGCGCGAAGCCCTGATCGCAGCGACGTCGCTTCCCGCCAGCATATTCGGAGTGTCGGATCGTGGCCGGATCGTCGCTGGCGCGCGCGCCGATCTCCTGCTCGTGAACGGAAATCCCATGGAGGACATCACGGCGACGCGCGCAATCGCGCGGGTCTTCAAAAATGGCTATGAGGTCTCGCGCCAACCATGACGAACTGCTGAAGCGGTGCAGAGGGGCACACAAATGTCATCCGTTCTCTCTGCGTCTCTGCGTTTCATTGCAGTTTGACCTGCTGACCAACGCAGAGGCGCAGAGGGCGCGGAGCGCAGCAGAAAAGTTGGTAACAGCTTCAGGTAGGGAGCGATGCGACGGCTGCGTAAATGATCCCCTCGTAGTTCGACGGCCGGCTCTCCACGACGGTGAACTTCGAAAGCCCCGCAGCCGTGGCGAGTGCAGGCAGGTCGCCGATCGCGACGGGGTAGGGAACCCAGCGGCTCGCCGAGCGGCGGTCGTACTCCACCAGCACTACCCGTCCACCGGGACGCAACTGCGTCACAAGCCTGGCCAGTACCGCGCCGGCATGCTCCACGAAATGCAGCGAGTTCGCGAGCAGGATGCCATCCAGTGGCACCTCGGCGGTGAAGTCCGTCAGGTCAGCCTGGAGCGCAGTCAGTGTGGGCGACGTTGCTGCCAGACGTTCCAACGCCGCGACGGCGGCAGGATCGCTGTCCACGGCGATCACACGACTCTCGGAGCTCAGCAGGTGCACGAGCGCTCGGGTGAACAATCCGCCGCCCGCGCCGAGGTCTGCCCAGACGCCGTCTTGCCCGATCACTGCGGGCTGGATCAGTGCAACGGCGTCATCAACGCGCAGCGTTCGTCAGGCGGCGCACGCCTGCTCCTTTTTCTGATAATCGCAAAGGCAGGTGCCGCTCGAGCACCCCGACGCCGCGTTGCCTGCGCGGACGCAGCGCCAGCAGAGCGACAAGTCTCCAGAGATCTCGGGAACGCCGAGGAGCTGCGCAGCAGCGCTGCCGCCCCCCACGACGAGGGCGCTCACCGCCGGACGTCCCGCAGCGTCGAACGACAACTCGGCGAGCGTGGTAAACCCGGCTTTCACGATCCCCGACTCCGATGCATGGTTTTCCGGGGCCGCGATGATCCAGAACCGGTCGGCGGCAACGCGGTCGGATTCCACGATCGCGTCGAGCAAACGGGGATAAATGCCGAGGCCGCGGAACACCGGGAGGGTCACGAAATTCCACAGATACCGGTCGCGCGGTGGCAATGCAAACCTCACCTGCAGCTCGCCGATCTCCGCGTTGCGTGTCGCCACCCAGCCGAATGCGGCGGGCTCGCCATCGTACCAGGCGACGTACGCGCGGTGGCCAGCATCGAAGCGCGCCATCATCTCGACCACGCGCTTCTGCTGCAGTGACGCCATCAGCACGGGACTGTCCGTGCGCCGCACGATCAGCGTGGGGAGGGACGTGAGGCGGGGTGCGGCATCCTTCACATGGCGGGCGGCGATCATTTGTCTGGTCCGATGGGTGTTAGTGTGTGCACCCAGGATACGGCCGTCGTCGACGACAGTATTGAATGAAGCGGCTGAGTTACTCCGTCGCGACGAGCGGCGGCCGGTTCGTGCGCAACATCGACGGTGTCAGGCCAAACATCCGGCGCGACGTCCGCGAAAGATGCGCGGCATCCGCGAAGCCCGCGGCATGGGCCACCGCCGACAGGGACTGCCCCTCCATGGACAACTCCCAGACCTTGAGGAAGCGGCGCCACAGGATGTACGGCCGCAGCGCCATTCCTGTTTCCTCCACGAAGAGATGCCGGAAGCGGCTCGGCGACAGGAAGGCCTGCTCGGCGACTTCCTCGAGGGTGAGCTTGCCATCGAGATGCGAATTGATGTACGCGATGGCGCGCAGCACCCGTTCGTCTGAAGGCGCCGTGGGCTCTACGCCCCCCGTCAGCGTGTTGATCAGCGCCATGCTCGATGCCACGATCGACTGACGGTCGCCGGTCAGCCAGGCGGCAACGATGCGTTGTGTCACCGCAAGCGCTTCGGGAGGCATCTCTGCGATTCCCGTCTCGAGATACCGCTCGTGCAGCACGCGCCCCTCGCGCGTCTCCGGTTCGACGAACATCACGGCGTTGCCGCTGACGGTGGTCGCGTCCATGGAGTGTGGCTGGCGGCTGGGAATCATCGCGCCGCCGTAGCGCGTCCAGGGCTCAGGCTCACCCGTGCGGAATCCGATGCCATGCTCGAATCCGAAGGCGAGCTGGATGGCGTAATGCGCATGGACGGGGACGAGGACCGCCGCGCGTCCGATGAACAGGCAGCCGCCGCTCCAGGATACGAACGAGCCGACGGCGCTGGCGCTGGTACTCATGCGACAAAACGTGTGCAGGTTTCAGCGTTTGAGTGTTTCACGGGTTTTCAAACACTTAAGCCCTGAATCCCTCAAACTGTTGGTGGTGGGATATCCAAGATATCCCCGGAGGGACGCCGCGGAAGTCAGTGCCCGGCCACCGCCCATTCCCTGGAGGCAGGAAGCGCGGGCGCACCGCGACGCAACTCTCCGTAACGGGAGATGAGCTGCTTCACGACGTACTCGGCGTCAGCTCCAACGCCGCCAACGAGCGACGATTTGAGCTTGTGCAGGAATCGCAGCCCAAGGAAGTACAGGCCCGGGACACGGGTGACGCCGCGTATATGATCCGGAAAGCCATCGTCGCCGAGGATTGGTGCGTCGATCCAGCGGTAGTCCGGACGGAAGCCTGTGCTCCACACAATGCTCCTGACGTCAGCCGGAGAGCCATCCGCGAGCACGGGCTTGCCTTCGCGCACGCCGGTGACGCGATCTACGCGCCGCAGCGTCGGGGAGACAAGGTCGCGCTCGGACATCCCGATCAGCTTGTCCGTGGAGCCGACGACGGACGCACGGATCCGCTGCCCGATGCGAGTATCCGCGCCAAATTGCATCAGCGTGGGCCAGAGCCAGTCGAAGAGGTCCCGGCCGAGTATGCGACGTGGCATCGAGCCCACCGAGCGTCCCGCGAGGAGGACGTTCCGCGTCCTGGAGATTTCCTTGGCGATCTGCGCGCCGGAATTCGCGGCTCCCACCACCAGTGCATCTCCTTCTGGAAGCTGCGCCGGGTTTCGATATGCACTCGAATGCACCTGGTAGATGCCCGCGTCCAGCTCCCTCGCGAACGCCGGAATGGCTGGCGTCTGAAACGGCCCGGTCGCGACGATCACGTTGTCGGCCTGCAATTGCACGCCGTCAGTCCCGATCGCAAACCCGCCCCCTTCCATGCGCTGGACGCGAGAGACCCGAACGCCCGTGCGCACCGGGAGCACATTCGCCTGCGCGTACCATTCGAGATAGTCCGCGACTTCGTCCTTCGTAGGCAAGTGATACGGATCGCCAGGAAATGGCATCCCCGGGAGGCTGCTGTATGTCGCAGGCGTGAAGAGCTGGAGGGAATCCCAGCGGTTGCGCCAGACGTCACCGACGCGAGGGTGGGCATCGACGATGAGGAAGTCGATGTCAGACCGCGAGAGCCAGTAACCAGCGGAGAGCCCGGCCTGACCGGAGCCGATGATGAGGGTGTCGTAGCGTTCGGTGCGCGTCATAAGCGGATGCTCCGGTTGGGTTGGGTTCGGCGACAAGCCGACGAGCCGATAAGCCGATAATCACCGTCCCCGCTCCCGGGTTCTTGTACGTAGAGGCTGACTTTCGCTTCCACGCGCTCGACAGCCGTTTCGTTCAATACCGCCGATCGGGGCGCCCGTACAATCCTCCGCGTTCGAGAACAAACACTCACACGGAGACAACAATGAAACGCACCGCTATCGCACTCGCCGCCGCACTCTCGCTCCTCTCGGCCTGCATGATCTTCCGCCGGCCACCGTCGGATCCGAAGCTGTACGAGCCAACGCAGCCGAGCGCCGCGCAGATGTATCGCGTCACCATGAGCCCCGCCGAGTCCATCAGGGTGGGGAAGCTGCACAGCTGGAACATCCAGGTCGTTACGGCGGATGGCACGCCCGTGGACAGCGCGAAGATCACGGTGGACGGTGGGATGCCACAGCATGGTCATGGCCTGCCGACAAAGCCGATCGTCACCCAGCACCTGGGCGAGGGAAAGCACCTGGTGGAAGGGATGAAGTTCAACATGGGCGGCTGGTGGGTGGTGAAGTTCGCGGTTGCCGGAGACAAGGGCAGCGACGTCGTGACGTTCAACCTGAAGCTCTGACCGCCCGCACCCACCTGGAGACCGACCCATGAAACGCATCGCCGCATTCCTGTCGCTTGCCGTCCTGGTGACGCTGACCTCTGCCTGGCTGGGGCTTCGCTCCGGCCGGCAGAAGTGGTCGGCAGACGAACGGACGATCCTGGCCAGCCTTTCCCTGGCGAGCCTCGGAACGCTGCCGAAGGATCCGAGCAATCGCTACGCGGACGATACGGCAGCGGCCCGCTTCGGGAAGAAGCTGTTCTTCGATGCTCGCCTCAGCTCGAACGGGAAGGTTTCATGCGGCACCTGTCACCTGCCCGCGCAGGATTTCCAGGACGGGGTCGCGCTGGCGAAAGGAGTGGGAACGACCCCGCGTCGCACGATGCCGATCGCGGGCACTGCGCACTCCCCCTTCCTGTTCTGGGACGGACGCGCCGACAGCCACTGGTCGCAGGCGCTCGGCCCGCTCGAGAGCCCGGTAGAGCATGGCGGCAACCGCGTACAGTACGCGAAGCTCATTGCGACGGAGTACCGCAAGGAATACGAGCAGGTGTTCGGAAAGCTTCCCGAGGGCGCGCATCGCGAGGACGCGACGCGTGTCTATGTCAACATGGGAAAGGCGATCGCGGCCTTCGAGCGGACGATCGAATTCGGCGAGACGCGCTTCGACCGGTATGTCGCCGTCGAGCTCGCAGGCACGCCGCATTCAGCGGCGGATAGCCTGACCGCGGACGAAGTGGCGGGACTCAAGCTCTTCATCGGGAAGGGGAGCTGCATCAACTGTCATAACGGCGCGCGGCTCACCGACGATCACTTTCACAACACGGGAGTCGCTCCGTCGCCCCTGGTCGCGGACGTCGACAGTGGGCGGGTGGTTGGTGTGCGGCAGGCACTCGCTGGTGAATTCAACTGCCTGAGCAAGCACAGCGACGCGAAGCCGGAACAGTGCAGTGAGCTGCGGTTCGCAGTGACGGAAGGGGACGAGCTGCTGCGCGCCTACAAGACACCGTCATTGCGCAACGTGGCGGAGCGCGCACCGTTCATGCATGCCGGCCAGCTGGCCACGCTGTCGGACGTGATCGCGCACTACGATCGGGCGCCGCGCACGCCCTTCGGCAAGAGTGAGCTCAAGCGGCTGCGGCTGTCGGCCACTGAGCGAAAGCAGCTGGAAGCATTCCTGAGAACATTGTCCGCTCCGGCGGTCATTCGTGGGGAGAAGGCCGGGCGGGTCATGAGCTTTGGTCCGATCGAATCGCACGATGGTCGTTTTCGCGGCGAGGTCGTGGAGTACTCCCCTCTGTCGCAGGTCGGCTCCGCACGCTGGGTCGTGCGGCTGAAGTCGAGCAGCAATCGCCGAGTGGCGAACGCGCAGCTCGAGTTCAACGCATTCATGCCAGAGGACTCCACAGTCCCGGCGCGGTCGGGCGTTGCTCGCTACATCGGCAACGGCCGGTACGCAATTGCGGGACTGCAGTTCCACCGGGCCGGCTGGTGGAACGTCGGGCTGATCGTGCACCATCGAGGCAAGGCGGACAGCCTCGCGTTCAATCTCAAGGCGTCCCGGGTTGAGGCGTCGACGCCCGGCGCATGGTGATTGGTCGACGAGTCCATAAGACCAGGGCGCCGCAAAACACCCTGCCGGGACGAATGAACTCCGCGGGGACCTGCGACTGGCCGCGATACAACTCAATGCCTTCGAGATCCATGGCATTGATGCTCTGCGGATTCAGCCCGGGGGCGTGCTGGCCATCCAGGTAGATGTCGGGTGCACAACTGCGCGCATCGTGCCGCGCGAACAGGATGGCGCCGCCGCGGCGAACCGTGATCCCGGGCTGATCGCGGATCAGTTCCACGACGTTCGTGGTGTTGCGCCGCTCGATGAAGTCCCTCGTGATGTAGCTCCCCAGCCCAAGGGCGCGACGTTCATCGAATCCTCGCAGCATCGTCAGCGCGCGAAGGTCCCGCTCGCGCACCTGCACCGTATCGATCGCCTGGGCAAGCGCGTCGAGGGTGATGGTGATTTCGTCATCGCGCCCAGGGAATACGATCCGGAAGTGGACTGGCGCATATCCGAGCCGCAGCACGTCGATGGACACCGAATCCTGGCGCGGAATCAAGAACCGGAAACGCCCCTGGTCGTCGGAGCGCTGGACCGTTGACCCAATGCGTACTTCGGCTCCCGCGACCGGCCGGCCGACGCTGTCCTCGACGACACCCACGATCGCATGCTCCTGGGCAGCAGCCGTGGATGCCGAGAATAGTCCGAACGACAACCCGAGAAGGGCGGCACGCATGTGAGGATAGTGTCCTGCCCCGCGCAGTATGGCAATGTCGAGCGGGCAGGACCCGCTCTGTGTCTGTTGCGCTAACCAAAGGTCGCGAACCGGCTCCCGCTGCTATACGTACGCAGCCCGTGCTGAAAGACCAACGCAGCGAGCGCTGCGTACGTTGCAACGGCCGCTGCAATCCAGAGGGCCGTACTGAGCGAAGGCGACTTGATCAACTCGGCCGGAAGGTATCCCACGAGGCCCGCGGGAATCACCGTGAACAGGACGACGCGCAGCGGGCCCCCGAAGAGCGAGTCTGGGTAGAGCGAAAACAGCAACGTTGCCTCGTACAACTGACGGCTCGCCGCCTCCGTGCGTCCGAGCCAGAACGCCGAGCTGCTCACGACCACCGCCGTTGCGACGAGCACAATTGCTCCGGCGACTCCGGCGATCACCACGAACCCGGCTCCCGCGACGCCCACGCGTCCGGAAAGACCGATCATGACCAATCCGCTCACGATATCGCCCAGTCCGGTCGGCTGCGACCGCGTGCCCAGCGCGTGCAAGAGTACCGGCTTCGGCTGCGCCAGCAGCGCATCGAGCTCGCCCTCGTGAATCATCCGGGCGAGATACGACATCCCGCCAGCGACGAACACCGCCAGCCCATGCGCCACGGCCACCACGCCATAGAGCACGGCGATGTCCGCAAGGCCGTAGCCGCGGATGGTAGGCACGCGCCACAACAACACGATCCAGAAGGTGAAGAAGATCGCGTTGTTCACGGCCATCAGCAGCGCGCGCATGAGAAACGCGCCACGCTCCGCCATGGCCGATCGAATGCTCGTCGAGACGAGTGCCGCGCAGAATCGCAGGGTCGCGGTCATCACCCGTTCACCTCCAGCTGCGCCACCGCCCGGCGGAATGCCGCGCGGGTGATCGTCACGCCGACGGCGCCCCAGAACAGGAGCATCAGCGCGAGCGTGCCTGCCGACACCAGCGGCCGCGTTGTGAGCAGCGACGCTGGTCCGCCGAGAAATGCGGGGAATGGCGTGAACTTCGCCACCTGGACGAACGTTTCCGGATAGAACTGCAATGGGAGCAGCAATCCGCCCAGCACAAACGTCAGCTTCTGCCAGATCCAGTAGGCGGGTGTGACGTCCCCGAGCCAGAATGCCACCACGCCGATGCCGAGGTGAAAGATGGTGATCACCATGGCGGCGACGACACCAAAGCCGATCGCCGCAAGCAGTCCCGCAGGATGCACCGGTGGTCCCGCGTACGCCCAGGCGATGGCGCACGCCACCACCAGCAGCACGGGCGCGCGCACCGCAAGCGCGCCGAGCCCGTGCGCGAGACGCGACCGCAGCCATGATGCCGGACGCGCGAGCTGGCACGCCACGTCGCCCCGACGGATGTCCTCCTCCATCTGCACGAACACGAGTGGCGCTGACATGATCACCCACTCCGTGATCGCGAGATACCAGAGCATCTCGCGCGGATTGCGCGCCGCCGCGGCGCCAATGCCCGCCTCGGCGACGGCACGCCAGACCGCGGAGAAGACGCCAAGGACCATCACGAGGAAGACCATGCGACCCAGCAGTTCGCCGGGCTCGGCGCGTGCATGCCGCACCCCCAGGCGTGCAAACGCGGAATACTTGGCGACGTCACGCCGCGCATGCCAGGTCATGTGGCGTCCTCGTCGTCGGCGGTGCGATAGATGGAGCGGATGACATCGTCGAGAGGCGGGTCGTCGATCACCAGGTCGCGCAATGTCGTCTGGCGAAGCACGGCATCGACGAGCACGCCGATAGCGGCGTCGCCCGCGTCGATCTCCACAGTGGTACGGTGTGGTGCAGCGGACACCAGGCGTGCGCCCGCGAGCAGCGGGAGCTCGATACGCTCCGCGGCAGTGAGCAGTGTGATCCGCCGCGAGCGCAGGTACCGGCGCTTCACCTCATTCACCGATGCATCGAGCAGGATCCGCCCGCGATGGATGATCACGACGCGATCGCATACCTGTTCGATATCGCCGGTGTCGTGCGACGTGAGCAGCAGCGTGGTCCCCTCGTCGCGCGAGCGGTGGTGCAGCAGTTCGCGGATGGTGGCCTTGGCCGTGACGTCGAGGCCGATGGTCGGCTCGTCGAGGAAGAGCACGCGCGGCGCGTGCAGCAGGCTGGCCGCCACCTCGCAGCGCATCCGTTCGCCGAGTGAGAGCTGGCGCACGGGGCGCTCGAGGAGATGCTCCAGCTGGAAGGCGGCGACCAGCGCGTCCAGGCGCGCGCGCCAGACATCACGCGGCAACTCATACACGTGCGCGAGCAACTCCATGGTGTCGCGCGGCGCCAGCTGATACCAGAGCTGCGACCGCTGCCCGAATACCGTGCCGATGGCGAAGCCCAATGCGTGACGGTTCTTCCACGGGACGAGTCCTGCGACCGACACGTCGCCGCTCGTCGGATGCAGGATTCCCGCGAGGATCTTCAGCGTGGTGGACTTGCCGGCGCCGTTCGGGCCGATGAACGCCACGCGTTCACCCTCGGCGACGCGGAAGGAGATGCCGTCCACGGCCCGCACGTCGCGCGACCGCGGTGCGACGACATCAGCGATGCGCGCACGTACGCCAGCGCCGCGCGGTTGCCTGGCGCGGAACGACTTGCTGAGGCTCTGGACCTGAACGGCTGTGGACATGGCGGCTTCGATTGGGGAAGCGCGCCGATCCGGTGACAACCCTCCTGGAAATCACAACGCCCCTCCGGGAGGAACCGGAAGGGCGCGGGGTACGCGGATGCCTACCGGTCTATGGGGACGCCAACATAACCGCGACGACGACGGTCGTGTCGGCGGGCAGGCCAATCCACAGGGACGGGAGGTATGCGCGTGTCATTGTATTCTCACAATGTCAGTGAATGCGCATTCTGTCAATAGACTGCGGCGTCAATCCTCCTTGAGCACCGCGGACGGCTGGATCGCCAAGCCTCTCCGAGCGGGGCCGAGCGACGCCAGGGCACCCACGGCGAGCATGAAGAGCGACACCGCGGGCATGATGATCAGCGTGTTGAACCCCTGCATCTCACCGCTACTGAACCAGAGCACCACCCCGCCTACCACGAGACCAACGGTGATTCCCGCGCCCACCTGAAGCGCGGCGCGCGAGAAGATCCCCGTGAGCACGCGCCGCTGGTCCGCGCCGAGCGCGATGCGGATGCCGATCTCACGCCGACGTTGGGTCACGATCACCGACATGAGCGCGTACAGTCCCGCCGCGGACAGCACCAGCACGCTGAGCGCGACGACAATCAGCGCAGTCGTCATCAGGCGGAGTGGCAAGTGGGTTTTCCAGAGCCCGTCATCGAGTGATTGCACACGACGCAGGAAAATCCCCTGGTCCACTTCGCTGGTTATCGCGCGCAGCTGAGTCGCAAAGCTGGCCGGGTCCGTTCCGCGTACGTGGATGAGCAGCGTGGCGGGCTCGATGTTGCGCGCGGGAGAATACCATACCCCTTGCGGCCGTTCGTAGTCCACCATCGCGGGTACGTTCGGGACGACCCCGACGATCTCGCGCCACGGACCGCGCTGTTCGTCGACGTTCACACCGTCATCAGTCATCGAGAGCTCCCGGAACCTGAGCCCGATCGGGTTCGCGCCCGCGAGCAGCGAGTCGACAAAGGTGCGGTTCACGACGGCCACGTTGGCATTCGGCATGGCGTCGCCTGACCCGAACGTCCGTCCCATAACTGGCGCCACGGCGAGCGCATCGAAGAACGCCACGTCGACGTCGGCCATCCTGACGCGCCTGGCGTTCCCGGCCCAGCGTCCCCACCGCATCCCGGCACTGGAAGCGCTCTCGAACTTCGCGGGCGCACCCTCGATCTCGATCTGGACGCTGCTCTCCGAGCCCGGTATCCCCGCGGAGAAGGAAACGGCGGCAACATTGGGATCGGCTTCAAGGCGACGCATGACCTCGTAACGCAGCTGTGTCGCGCGTCGCGTGAAAAGGGTGTCCTCCTCGCGCGCACCCGCTTCGCTCTGCTCGCGGTTCACTGACAACTCCGCCATGAGGATTTCCTCAGCGGGAAATCCATGGCCCGCCATCATCGCTTCGAGGGTCTTCGACGCCATGAAGAAGGACATCGGCAGGATGGCGACGGTGATCGCGACTTCCACGATGACCAGCGACGTCCACAACCTGCCCATGCGCAGGCTGGAGTTTCCACTCGAGAACCGCTGCAGGTTCGCCTGTACCCGGCGACCGGTGACCTGAAGCGCGGGCACCAGGCCGATGATCAGCGCCGCAAGCACCGCAAGCGCCACGAGGAAGGCGATCGTCGCGGGCGAGATGCCAACGTTGATCCAGAAGGGGATGAATGCACTCGCGCCGGTTTCGATGAGGACCGCATCCAGCTGCGCGGCAATGAGCGAGATGAGGATGAGGCCGACCACGGCGCCGACCCCCGCGAGTACCAGTGCTTCGCCCACGAGCTGCGCGACGATCCGTGACCGTGATGCGCCGATCGCGCTGCGGACAGCGATCTCGCCCTGTCGCGTCGCGGTGCGAGCATACACGAGGATCGCGATGTTCACGCAGATGATCGCGAGCAACAGGATGACCGCCATTTGTGCCGCCCGCTGGACCATGATGGTCTCGGGGTTGTCGAGCTCGAACCATGAATTCGCGAAGGGCAGGATGCCGGCGCGGAGCCGGCTATGCGTCGTGGGCGACGCAGTCGCCAGGCGGTCGCTCAGTGCGTCGATCTCCGCGTGCGCGTCGTCGACCGTCGCGTCCGGGGCGAGCCGTGCGAATGCGTAGAGCACCGGGCCTTCGCGCGGAAGCGGGTTCGCGTCGAGGCGAAGCGGCAGCCACATGTTGTAGTTGACGGGCCAGGCGAACCCCTGTGGCATGACCCCCACCACTTCGTGCGGGACGCCGCCGATCTTCACGGACTTTCCGACGATCGCCGAATCCGAGGCGAAGCGTGTGCTCCAGATCTCGTGTCCGAGGACGACAACCAGCGGCGCACCGACGCGCTCATCGTCATCCAGCAGGTAGCGACCGAGCATCGGAGTGACGCGAGCGACGCGAAAGCCCGACGCGCTCATCTCGGTGCCACGTCCGGGTTCCGCCCGACCATCGTTTGCTCCCACCGCTCGGATGGCGCTGCGAAAGGCGCCGATGTCGCGGACGGTCCGCAGCTCCGATTTCCAGATGGCCAGATCGTACGCGATCCGTCGCTCGGCCCTCGACTGGGCACTCCAGACCCGGACGCCGACGATGCGGTCGCCTTTGTCGAGCGGGATCTTCGGGTCGTTCATCAGCGCGATGGCGCCCATGACAGCGGCCCCGAGCGCAATGGCGACACCCATCGCGATCCCGCCGATGACCGTCAGCCCCGGGTACCGGCGAATCATGCGCGCGCCGAGCCTGATGTCGAGCCAGGAGATGGGGACCGCGTCGAGCCAGCGTAGTCGCTTCGTCAGAGCGGAGATCATCGCGGGTTCTCCCGGGTGCAGGCTGCTCGCTTAAGCTATGAGGAAGAACGTGTTGCGGCTTGGTACAGTTTCAGCGGACGTTCCGGGTGTCGCAACTGCAATCCAACGCAGAGACGCAGAGACGCAGAGGCGCAGAGGTCTTGCAGGTGTAATGGATGCCGGCGCGCAGATAGCAGGGCGCTCATTCGTTACAGTCCGTTGACGATGCGTGTGATGCCGTCCTTGATCCGCACCACGTTGAAGTTGATGAGAAGCCCCAACTTGCGCTTACGGAGACGCAGGTAGGTCATGAGCTGGGCCTGATGGATTGGGTGAACGTGTTCAACGGCCTTGAGCTCGACAATGACAGCATCATTGACCAGCATGTCCAGCGTGAAGCCGGTTGCCAGCTCGAGTGGGCCATACGTAATCGGGCAGGGAACATGTGACTGGACCCAGAGGCCTGCCTCGGTGAGCTCGTACTCGAGACACCTCTGGTAGACACTTTCGAGCAGCCCAGGGCCGAGTTCGCGGTGGACGCGGAGTGATGCGTGGACAATGGCACCAGAGGTTGCATTGATCTCCTCGACAGATATTGCGCCGACGCAAGACATGATCAAACCAACTGCAGCTCATGTCCGAACTATCATCATTCGAGCTCCCGTTGTGGCTACGCGCTGCCCAGCGTTGGTGCGCCTCTGCGTCTCTGGGTCTCTGCGTTTGATTGCCGTTCATCCCTGGAACACGCGAACAGCTGATTCAACGCAGAGACGCAGAGGCGCAGAGCAGGTGGCGCTTGACAGGTCTTGTGCACGGGTTGTATGCTCCCCATTACCAAGTAAGGGGAACACGAACCAGCATGGCACGCGAACCACTCGACCTCCTCCAGGGCACGCTCGACGTCCTCGTCCTCCGCACGCTCTCCTGGGAGACGATGCATGGATACGCCATCAGTCGATGGATCCGTGAGCGGACCAAGGGCGTCATCGCCATAGAAGACGCTCCCCTCTACAAGGCGCTGCACCGCCTCGAGCGCGATGGCGCGGTCGCCGCCGAGTGGGGCCTGTCGGAGAACAACAGGCGGGCGCGCTATTACTCGCTCACCGCGAAAGGGAAACAGCGGCTGCGGAACGAGGAGTCGGCGTGGCGCACATACGCCGAGGCGGTGTTTCGCGTCCTCGCACCGGCATGATGCGCCGCCTCTTCAGCTTTCCGTGGCGCTCGCGTCGTCGCATCGCCGCTGACGTCGAGAACGAGCTCGCCTTCCATATGGAGTCGCGCGTCCAGGAGCTCGTCGCAGGTGGCGTGTCGCCGGAGGAAGCGCGGACCCGCGCCCTCACCGAATTCGGCGATGTGGATGACGCGCGTCGCTACATGCTCACCATCGACCGCGAGATCGAGATGTCCCAGCGACGCAGGGAGTATCTGGGCGACTTGATCGCCGACGTGCGCTATGCCGGCCGGCGCATGCGCTCCGCCCCGGGATTCACCGCGGCCATTGTCCTCACGCTCGCCCTCGGCATCGGCGCCAACGCGACGATGTTCGGCGTCGTCGACCGATTGCTGTTCCGGCCACCGCCGCTCCTGAAGGACGCGGAGAGCACGCACCGCATCTACGTGGCGACCACGAACCGCGGCAAGGAATACATCAACACCGTCGGCCGGTACGTGCGCTTCGAGGACTACAAGCGCTGGACGTCGTCCTTCTCGGACATGGCGGGCTACACCCTGCGCCCGATTGCCATCGGCACGGGCGAAGGCGCGCGCGAGATGAGCGTCGGCGTCGTGAGCCATTCGTTCTTCAGGTTCTTTGACGCGCCTCCTGCCCTGGGCCGATACTTTGCCGCGGCCGAGGACACGACGCCGGAAGGCGCGCCCGTCGTGGTGCTGAGCCACACCATGTGGCAGACCCAGTATGGCGGGCGCGGCGACGTGCTGGGCAGCGCGGTGCAGATCGGACCTGTCATGTACACCGTCATCGGAGTGGCGCCACAGGGTTTCGTCGGCCTCACCCCCGACCGCCCCCCGGTCGCGTACATCCCCATCACCACCTATGGCGCGCGGCACAATACCTGTCGCGCCCGCGGGCGTGCCTGGTACGCCACGTACGGCTGCGGCTGGATGAGTGTTATCGCGCGGCGGAAGCCCGGCGTGACCCTCGAGCAGGCGAGCGCCGACCTCGCGCAGGCGCACCTGAAGAGTTTCGAAGAGGAGCGCCAGGAATTCGGCGGCGGTCCAACAGCGGAGGTGGCGCGGCCGCGGGCCATCATCGCCAGCATCCTGCCCCATCGAGGCCCGATGCCCAGTATGGAATCGAAGGTGTCCACCTGGGTGGCCGGGGTATCGGTGATCGTGCTGCTGGTGGCATGCGCCAACGTCGCCAACCTGCTCCTGGCGCGGGCAATCCGCCGCCGGCGTGAGATCGCGATGCGCCTTGCGCTCGGCGTGAGCCGCGCGCGGCTGCTGTCGCAGCTCTTCACGGAGAGTGTGGTGCTGGCGGTGCTCGCGGGGGGTGCGGGCCTTCTGGTGGCGCAGTGGGGCGGCGGCCTGGTACGAAATGCCTTGCTGGATCCGAGCGAAGCGCCGTGGGGCCTGAAGGACACGCGTACCGTGCTCTTCACGCTGGGCGCAGCGATGGTCGTTGGCCTCATTACCGGCCTCGCGCCGGCGATGCAGTCACGGGACGTGGACCTCGTCCGTGACCTCAAGTCGGGAGCACGCGAAGGGATGGGTCGTCGCTCACGGACACGAACGACGCTGCTCGTGGCGCAGGCGGCACTGTCGGTGATCCTGCTGGTGGGCGCGGGGCTGTTTGTGCGCAGCCTCTGGACGGCCCAGCACGTGCACTTCGGCTACGACGTGGATCCCGTGCTCGTCGTCGCACTGAACATGCGCGGAGCAACTTTGGACAGCGCCCAGGATGTTGCGCTGCGAGAGCGCCTGCGTGATGTCGCAGCCACGGTGCCCGGTGTCGCGAGCGCGACGCGGCAGACTGCGGTCCCGCTCTGGAGCAACAGCAGCACCGATCTCTTTGTGACAGGGATAGACACCGTGGATCGCCTGGGGCAATTCAACTACACCGCGGTGAGCCCGGATTTCTTCCAAACGATAGGAACACGGCTGCTGCGCGGCCGGCCAATCACCATCGAGGACCAACGCGAGTCACCGAGAGTTGCGGTGGTCAGCCAGAACATGGCGCGCGTGCTGTGGCCAGGACGTGACGCCATCGGCCAGTGCATGCGCGTCGGAGACGAAACGTCGGACTGCACCACGATCGTTGGGGTCGCGGAGAACATCATCGATCAATCGTTCACCGGCGACTCGATGTTCTACTACTACCTGCCGATCACCCAGGTGCGGCCCCGCGCCGGCGGGTTGTTTGTCCGCGTGCAGGGGAACGCCACGGATTACCAGGAGACCGTGCGACGGGCGCTCCAGCGGGAGATGCCAGGCGCCGCGTATGTGACCGTCACGCCATTCGACGACATCGTGTCGCCGGTGCTGCGGTCACTGACGATGGGCGCAACGATGTTCGTCGCATTCGGCGCGATGGCGCTGCTGATCGCGGCCATCGGCCTGTACAGCGTGATTGCCTATAGCGTCGCGCAGCGGACGCACGAGCTGGGCGTTCGCCTCGCGCTGGGCGCGCGTGGATTACAGCTCGGAAGGCTTGTCATTGGCGACGCGGTTCGGGTCGCAGGAATCGGCGTGGCGATTGGCGTAGTGGTGGCGTTGTGGGCGGCCCGCTGGCTGGAGCCACTGTTGTACGAGGTGTCGGCGCGCGACGCGCTCGTGTATGTGGTCGTCGCTGGGACGCTGCTGGTCGTGTCCGTGGCGGCAAGCTGGATTCCGGCACGCCGGGCTGCACGGACCGATCCGAGTGTGGCGCTGAGGGCAGAGTAGCAGCCTCGGCTCTGGGCTCTCGGCCTCGGCTCTCGGCATTGCCCTGCGTTCTCCGCGCCTCTGCGTTTCGTTTGCAGCTCCTGACGGGACGAGGCGCGATTCTACCTTGCTCCACGAGCGAAGACAGCCACGGGACTGGAAGCGTCCGACAGAATGAGTCTCGTGTCTTCCACCCGGTACCGCGTGGTCTGCGACAACGCCTCACCAGGCTGCCGCTCGAGATCCATTCCCTCCGAACACGCCATTCTCGTCATGCCGATGGGACCGAACCTGAGCTCCGGATCATCATCATCGAGCGTGTACGTGCTGAAGTAACGATTGCAACCCGCGAAGCCCGAAACGCGCGCAGAATCGGCATCGAACACGAGCGTCGCCCGCCGCCCGCCTGCACCAACCGCCGCCGCTTGTCCGCGAAGCTCAACGAGCTCCCAGTCGCCACCTGAAAGGGAGCGACGGAAATCGACCGGTGAGAGCACCGCGCCAGTCGGGCGACAGCTCAGGATCGCGAGAACCAGGAGTGGGAGATGCAGTCGCATTCAGATGCCTTGCCGGTTCGAGGAGCCTGGAAACAGGAGCAAGACGAATACCGACAATCGGCCTCGGCGCTCGGCCTCGGCTTACGGCCCTCGGCGGCGGCAGGACTCCTCAGTCGAACGAAAGAAAGAATACGAGAATGCTGGAATGCAGGAATCTGTTCAGGGTTCGTTTACATCCTTCCAACTGCAGTATTCCTGCATTCACGCATTCCTGCATTCACGCATTCCTCTGCACTATTGAACTGTGGGGCAGGGAATTGCCGTGTATGAAGCTGTCATACCCGCGCCTCGAATTGGATCCGCAGTTCGCCGAGAGCCGAGAGCCGAGAGCCGAGAGCCGAGGCTACCGCGGAACGCGGAGCGTCACCACGTAATCAGCCGACGGAATCGGCGCGGCGGTCGTCGGAGCCGGTCGCAGTGCGCGATACTCGATCCGGTGCCCGAAAGCGGATGCAGGCTGGGGTGTGCCCGACGTCCGCAGTTCCACCGGCTGGATCTTTCCGGCCGAGTCGACACTGAGGCGAATGGTCGCGTTCCCCTCCCAGACGCACTGTGCGTCGGTTGGGCAGCGACTGTCTTCGGAGACGGTATCGAACCGCACGAGCAATGGCGTCCCCAAAATACGAACCGCGGCGCCCACGCGCAGATCGAAGTCGCTGTCTGGCATTGCGGTGACTTCCGTCTGCATCGGAGCACACGCCGCAATCAACGCGACGGCAGTCCCGAGTCCGGCACGCCAGCGCATCAGGGCGCAGTGTCGAGTTGCCACGACGTATGCACCCACCGGCCGCGGTGCCGCACGAAGACTTCCGTCGCGCGCCCACGCTGGCGCGTCTCCTGGCCTTCGTGCACGAGGAGAAGCCGGTAGTGCGAGAATATCACGACCACGTCGCCAAAGCGGTGCACGGTCGTCGAGTCGAAATCGACTGAGCGCAGCCTGCCACCGCCCGCCCTGAATCCCGCGGAGGCAGCGAGCGTCTGCTCGAGGTTCTGCCAGTGCGGCTGGTCGGGGCTGATCGCAACGAGATCGGGGGTGAGGACACGCCGGAGGGCGGCGGTGTCACCGCCAAACCAGTTGACCCAGACATCCTTCCGGATGCGATCGAGATCCGCGAGCTCCGCGGCCGGGAGGGATGCCGCGACGGCAGGCGCAGGCTGCGCGTGGAGCGTCGATCCGGCAAGCGTGATCGTCAGGAGTGCCGAAAGACATTTCATGAGATGAAGATACTGTATAATCTTGAGGGTAGTTCATCGAGGAGCCATCGTGCCCAGACGCCTCCGCTACCAGGTTGCCGCAAGTCTAGACGGCTTCATCGCGCGCGAGAACGGCGACTTCGACTGGATCATCGGCGATCCTGCGATTGACTTCGCCGCCTTGCACGCCGAATTCGATACGCTCGTGATGGGACGCAAGACGTTTCAGATCGGCGAAGGGCAGGGTGGCGGCAGCCCAGGGAAGGAGACAATTGTCTTCTCGCGCACCCTTCCTGCCCGCGAGAGCAAGGGGGTCCGCGTTACCGCCGAGGGTCCCGCTACCGTCGTGCGCGCCCTCAAGGAGAAGCAGGGGCGCGACATCTGGCTCTACGGCGGCGGTGCGCTGTTCCGGACGCTGCTCGACGCCGGTCTCGTCGACAGCGTGGAAGTGGCAGTCATCCCGGTACTCCTCGGCTCGGGGATTCCGCTGCTCCCTCCCGGCGGATCTGCGAAGCTGGCGCTGGCGGACCACCGGGTTCTGCCGCGAAGTGGTATCGTCATCCTGGCATATGCGGTGGCAGGATCAAAGGCCGAAAAGCCGAGCATCCGGTTCGTGAAAGGCACGAGTCCCCGGAAGGAGAAAAAAAAGACCGGTCCCGGCCGCTGACTCCGTGACACAATTCCCGGGTGCGCCAAGCGCGACCACGATCCGCGAGTTCGAGGTGCGGTAGGCTGGCGATACTGAAACACGGGACGACATCCCGGCGTCTTAGGGAGATGCCGCGTCTGCTGAGTGAGCTTCGAGGGGACCTGCGTTTTGCGCTCCGGTATTTCGCGCGGAACCGGGCGACGAGCGCGATCGTCATCGCGGTGCTCGCGCTGGGGATCGGCGCGAACACGGTCATCTTCTCGGCGCTCCAGGCGGAGATCCTGCGGCCCGCCCCCGCGGTGCCGGACGACGACCGGCTGGTGCGGCTGTGGTCTACCCAGCGCGACAAACCGACCGCCAGCTGGCAGGAGCGGGAGTTCACGGGCGCCGAGCTTCAGGCGCTCGCCGCGCGTCGGGACGTCTTTCAGAGCGTCGCCGCGGTCCACGCTCACGACGTGATCCTCGTCGGTCCGGACAGCGCGGGGCCGCAGGCAGTTCGCGCCCAGTTCGTGACGCCAAACTTCTTCGGAACGCTGGGCGTTGCGATCGCGGGTCCGGGATTCGCGCGTGATGCTGCAGGTGCGGACATGTCGGTGGTGATGTCTGATCGCATGGCGGTGCAGGTTTACGGCACGCATGCGGCCGCGATCGGCCAACGCATTGTCGTCAACGACCTGCCCGTGCGCGTCG
>Ga0196976_1000700_pt1 | contig 19521 bp, 14 predicted proteins | sample S3v_513CmetaG_FD_148644 | JGI IMG/M metagenome (GOLD analysis project Ga0196976, IMG submission 148644) | Soil microbial communities from Anza Borrego desert, Southern California, United States - S3+v_5-13C | ecosystem: Environmental > Terrestrial > Soil > Desert | place: USA: California...
GGCGAGGATACCGAATTCTTCACTTTCCTGGGGAGGTCCGGCGCGAAGATGATCTGGTGCGACACCGCCGTCGCCTCGGAGGCGGTCCCACCGCCGCGTTTGACCCTGGGGTGGCTGTTGCGGCGGCATTATCGGGCTGGCCAGGTCTTTGCTCGCGTCGCTCTGCCGTATATGGGGGTGACCGGGAAACTGGCCCTCGCCCTCAAGCGGTTGGGCTTCGCTATCCTTGCCGGGGTGGCCGCGCCGGGGCTCTGGCTGATCCGCCGTCACTGGGGTGTTGCCAGCCTGCTGGCGGCGGTGCGCAACCTTGGCCAGTTGAGCGCCCTCGTGGGGGGGCGCTTCAAGGAATACGTGTGAAGCATGTCGCAGCAACCGGTGGCCAATGATGCGTGAAGTTTTGCCGACCAGGACTGGAGAAGCGGCTTCGCAAGGCAAGGTGGACGAATCCGGGGCTTTGGCGGCCTTTTTGTATTGCACGCCGGTGATCCTGCTCCTTTTCGGCTCGCTCGTCTTTCTGAGCAAACCCAGCGCGGAAACGGCGAAGAGCGGCGCGGCCTTCATGGACGATCCATCGCGCCTTCTTATGATGGGCACCGCCTACGCCATGTCTGGCATGCTGGTCATGATGCGGGTGCAGATGCGGCTGGTTATGTCTTCAGGAATGATGCTCCTGGGGGTTATTCTTCTCTATATTTTCTTATCCGCCGCTTGGTCGAGCGTTCCTCCCAAGGTCCTGGTCAACTGGGTTCATCATCTTGGTTTGACGTTTGTCGCTATTGCCGCCACGCAATATTGTCGTGCAACGCCTGGCCGCCTGTATGTCGTGATCGTAATTCTGTTCTCCATTCTGAATGTCATGTCCGTGATCGTGTCGGTCGCGGTGCCGGCGATCGGCATCGATGCGCTGACCGGCCGTTGGCAGGGGGTCATTTCCAACCCGAACCACCTCGGCGCCGTCGGGTCGATAACGGTGTGGGCGACCGCTTTCTGTCTGGTCTGCTACAAGTCGCCCGGCGCCCGCGTGATGTGCGGTTTCGCGCTTTTCTTTGCGTTCGTGGTTTTGGCGGGTTCCGGCAGCATGACTTCCATTGCCACCATGATGGGGGGCACCGGCCTGTTCGTGTTCTTGCTGATTGCTCGCCGGGTTGGGCCGATGGCGCGATTCACCATCATCGCGACCGGGGCATGGTTTTTCCTCATGGGGGTGGTCGCTGTTTTCCTCATCAATCCGGATGCCTTTTCCGTGGGTTTCCTGCTCAGCAGCATGGGGCGCGATCCCACGCTGACCGGGCGTACGGACCTGTGGGAACTGGCGCTCGGGGCCTTCGCGGATAGCCCGATATTTGGCTGGAGTTTTGATTCCCTGGTCACCGTCTTATCGGTGGTCCACATGCATTATGGGCAGTTCCACAACGGTTATCTTGACTTGCTGGTGAAAGGAGGTCTTATCGGCCTTGGTTTGGTTTTTGCTCTTCTGGCGCGATATTTAACGGTGCTTATTCGCCTTCTTCAGTATAATTATGAGTATGCTGCGTCTGGTATCGGTATATTTATGATCTTGATCGTGTATAATATCACTGAAGCCGCTTTGCTGCGCGAGTCGAGTGAAATATGGGAAGTGGTGATGTTTCATTATGTCCTATCCGAATCAGTGCTTAAGCGGATTCAAGTGAGTGAGAAAAAACCGCAGGGAAGTCTGCTCGGAAGGCGCGCGTCATCGGTTGACGAGCCCAAGCCGATATCCGTGCTTCGCCCTTTGGTCCCACGGCCCATCGGAGGCGGGGTTTTCCGTCAGGATCGCCGGTGAGGCACCGGGAATTTTAGCTCTTTTGAAGTCTGATACGGGCGGCGCATGAATGCATCCATGATCGGCCGCCTCCGGTATCAGGGGGCATAACGCTGCTGGAGAATCTGACTTGGCCCGTCGTTTCCTCTTTTGCCTTGCTTTAGGTCTTATTGCGGTCGCCGTCCCCCCGGCTTCGGCCCAGGTGGCCGCGCCGCCCTTGGTCGAGGAGGTTCTTCCGGCACTCCCGGTATCGCCCGCCAACGCGAACACCCATGCCTCGCCGGTCGCCTGGTACAAGGGGGCGGTCTACACCGCCAACGTCGAGCCGTCGGAAGGCCCCGCCACGGGCACCAATCTGCGCACCGTCGTGCGTAAGGGTACGCGAGGCAAGGACGGCGCCTGGACTTGGGCGGTCCATGTGATCGAACCCCGCACCATCCATGATCCCTGGCACAATGTACCGTCCATCGCCGTCGACCGCGGCGGTTTCGTGCATGTTGCCTACAACATGCACAACATGCCGTGGCAGTACGCCGTGTCGGAGCGGGCGGAGGACATTTCCGGCTTCGTGTTCCGCGGCGAGGCGGTGACACAGGAGCAATTGGATCTGGTCAAATTCCAGAACCGGACGCCGTTCGCCTCGCCGGGAACTGGGGCCATTCCCGGAAACGGCGTGACCTATCCGGCGTTTTTCACCGACCGCAAGGGAGACCTGTACGTCACCTATCGCTATGCCGTGCGTCCGAAGAAAACCTATGCCGCGCGGGCCTACGCCGCCGGCATTGCGGTCTACGACATCGCCAGGCGTACGTGGTCGCCGATAGGCTGGCCGGTGGAGATCGGGCCGGACGACGCGGACTTGGCGGCGGATCTCAAGACCGCCACGAGCTATCCGTTCGCAATGCAGGATGGCTGGTGGGCGTTGCTGCCGCGGCTGTGGTTCGATCGCAACAACGGCATGCACGTTACGTGGGTTTGGCGCAAGGGCAGTGCCGGCATGGACGCCACGCACCCGAGCTACGCGTTTTCCCCGGACCGGGGCAAGGCGTTCCGGCGCTCCGATGGCTCCCCCTACAGCGCGCCGGTCACTCCGCAAAACGCCGACCTGTTGGTCCGCCAGGGCGACGACGCGAAGTTCTACGCCCTGACGTCCCTGGCCTCCGACCCGGCCGGCAACATGGTCGCCCTCGTGATGCCGGAAAAGAAGGCCTACACGCTGGTCCGGTGGGATGCCAAGACGCGCCGCTGGTCGGAGCCGGTTCCCTCACCCTTCGGCGCCAGCCAGATCCTGATCGATGACGACGGCACCCAGTGGGCGTTCGCCTCCGGTCCTCGCATCCTCACGCGGGCGGCCGATGCGGCTCCCGACGCGCCGTGGGCCACGGTCTATCAGGAAACCGGCTTCTGCTACCCCAAGATCGCGCGCGCCGACGACGAGCGGGCGTTTATCATCCACGCCCAGGCTTGCGACAGCACCAAGGTGCGAATCCTGATGTTCAGGAAACGTTAGGCCGGCGGATCATCTCGGCGAACACCATGGCGAGGAAAAGCGGCGAGGAAACGAAGTTGCGGCGCCACAAACGGGCCGGCTCCCGCAGCAGACGGGGCAGCCACTCCAGCCCAAGCCGGCAGATCCACCGGGGCGCCCGTTTGCGCGTGCCGGCATAGAAATCGAAAACGGCGCCAATGGCTCCGCAAAAGGGAACCTGTAGCCGTTCGCGGTGGGCGAGAATCCATTTCTCCTGTTTGGGAGCGGTCATCCCGACCCACAGGACATCGGCACCCGACTGGTTGACCGCCTTCAGTATGGCCTCGTTATCCTCGTCGGTGAATTGGTCGCGAAAGGGCGGGGAATAGGTGCCGGCCACACGGATCGACGGGAAGTCACGCGCCAGTCGGTGGGTGATGAGGCTCAGCACCTCGTCCGTCGACCCGAGGAAAAAGTAGCTGAGTCCGCCATGGCGTTCGGCCCGTTCGGACAGGCCCTGGAAAAACTCGAAGCCAGCCACCCGCTCGTGCAGGGGACGGCCGAGAAGCCGGGCGGCGAGGATGATGCCGGTGCCATCGGGCAGAAGGATATCCGCCTGCCTCAGTGCCGAGGCGAAGGCGGTGTCCCGCCGGGCTTCGACCAGCGAGTGGGGATTGGCGCATGCCATGTAGCGGCCGGACTGGCCGTCTTTCACCAGAGTCCATGCATCGGAGATGGCGGCCTCGATGCCGCCGCTGTCGATCGCGTAACCCAGGATGTTGGTGTTGGATCGCATGGGGTGGCTCGCTCCGATCTACTGTGACTGAAGAAGCTTCAATGCCTCCTCGCGACCGGGAAAGTTCTCGGCGGAGACGGCCTGCAGGATCTGCCTGGCTTCGTCGGCTCGACCGCGCGAGGACTGCACGGCGGCCCAGTGGAAGCGGAGCTGCGGGTTGGCATGCGCCGATGCTCCCGCGCGGTCGAGCAACTCGGCCGCCAACTCGTCCTGGCCCAGGCGGTGGTGCAGCCAGGCCAGGGTGTCGAGCAGCAGCGGATTTTCCGACACGCGGAACCGCTCAGCCAGCAACAGTGCCTTATCCAACTGCTTGCGATCGCCCGGGAAGCGGTCGGCGGCGAGGGCGGCGTAGTTGTTGATGGCAATGTCGGAGTTGGGGTCGTGCTCCAGCAGCGCCTCGTACGTCGCCAGCGCCTTGTCGATGATGCCGAGCCGTTCCTCGGCAAGCCCACGGACAAGCAGCAGCGGCTTGATGTCGGCCTTGCCTTTAACACCCAGGTTGTAGACCTCGATCGCGCGCGCCGGCTGCCCCATGGCATCCAGCATCTGGCCAAGCTCCAGATAGGGAGCCACGGAGTCGGGCCTGTTCCCGATCACCCGGCGGAAAGCTTTCTCCGCCTCCGCCATCTGCCCCTGTGCGCTCATGGCGCGTCCGAGCAGCAGGTCAAGCAGCGGGTCATTGTCGTGCGACGGCGCGATGGCGGCCAACCGCTCGGCGGCGCGGCTGGCCTGACCGGCCCGAATGCTCGCGTCGACGTAGCTGATGAACGCGAGGTCGTCGCGTTCCGCCCCGGCGGGAGCGTTGAGAAGGATTTCGTACTGCTTCGCCGCCTCGGCGGCATCGCCTTGCGCGGCAAACTTTTCGCCACGGAGATGGACGGCCTCGCGGTCGCTCCGCGCCAGTTCGGCCACGCGGTCGATAAGAGTGTCGACATGTCCCCAGTCGGCACGCGCGATGGCTACACGCGCCAGCGTCACCCAAGCCTCCACCATATCGGGGCGACGGCCGGCAACCTCGCTGGCGATGGTCGCGGCCTCGGTGAGGGAGCCGCGGCCTTGAAGCATGCGGGCCAGCCGCAGACGCGAGCGTTCATCGAGCGGATCGATCTCGATGGTCGTCTTCAGGACGTCCAAGGCCAGTTCACGCTCGCCGTTGCGCTCGTGCGCCTCGACCAGCAGCCGCAGGGCCTGAGCGTGCTGCGGCGTGCTGCGCAGGACGGAGCGCAAATCGGTGATGGCGGCGACCGGCGCCCCCTGGTCGAGTGCCAGTCCGGCCCGTACCAGCAGGGCGGCTTCATTCTGGGAGTCCGCCTTGAGCACCTCGGCAATAAGCCGGCCGGCTTCGGCCTTGTCGCCCGACAGCGCTTTGATCCGGGCAAGGCTGCTGCGCGCGGTCAGGACGGATGGGGCAGTGCCCAGCCGGTCAATCATCTCCCGCAAAACGGTTTCAGCCTGGACGGCGTCGCCCCGGCTTTCAAACAGCTCGGCCAGGGCCAATCCATAGTCGGCGACATCCGGAGCGCCCCGGATGAATTCCCGAAGCTCGGCGGCGGCGCTATCGGCCCCGCGGTATTTTGTGAGGAAACCAACCAGGAGCATCTTGAGTTCATCGTGGTCGGGAACCTTCTGGATGCCGTCGCGGATCACCCGCTCCGCCTCGTCGAGGCGGCCGCTGTCGGCGAACAGGCTCGCCAGCGCGGCGCGGTGCTCCACCGAATCCGGTGCTAGGTCGATGATCGAGCGGTAAGTGCGCTCCATCTGTTCGGTGTCCTGCTGTGCCGCGTAAATCTCGGCCTTCAGCATCAGGAGCGCGACGTTGTCCTGGTTGGCGGCGATGCCCGCCTCCAGCACCTGGATGGCTCGCGTCACGTTGCCTTGGGACATGTGCAGGCCGGTAAGAACAGAAACCGCCCCCTTGTTGCCCGGAGACAGGGAAAGCGCCCGCTCGGCATCCGCCTGCGCCTCGGTCTTGCGCTGTTGGCGCAACGCGATGGCGGCGCGAAGGGCCAGCGCGTCGACGTTTTCCGGCTGCATGCCCAGGATGGTGTTGACCTGCATCTCGGCATGCTTGAGGTCGCCGGCGGCGAAGAGGTAGTTGCCTACCTTCATCAGAGCCATGAGATTCCCTGACTCTTGCTCCGTCACCCGCAGGAAATTCGCGAAGGCTCCTTGCAGATCGCCTTCGGTTTCAGCAATCAGGCCAAGGTAATAGTAGGCCGGAGCGGCGCGAGGGTTGATCTGAAGAACATTCTTGAACTGGAGGCGAGCCTTGGTGTAATCGCCCTGTTCGAACAGTTGCGCGCCACGCTCGAAGTATTTGGCTTCACGCTCTTCGGCCCCGCCGCAGCCAACAAGCGCGGCCACCGCCAGGGCGGCCGCAAAAAAGCGTCCACTTCGGCTCATTTTGTTCTCCACATCCACTCAGAGCGCCGACGTCGCGGTTGTATGCGATTTGCAGCAAATTATAACCGTTTGTCAGCTAAATTCCGAGCAATCCGCGAAGGCCCCCCAAGCCAAGGGCGATGCATGTGGGAATGCCGACACGTCGGCTGCCGGCGGGGTCGCGTTGCAGCAACAATTCGACCACGTAGAAGTGAACGGCGACCACAACCACCATCTGGCCAAGGTCGCGACGCACGATAAGATCGGCGGGCAAATAGGGTACCGTGGCCGCCATCAGCACCACCAGAAGATCTTGCGGCGTAACCCGGAACAAGGCGCGTCGGGTGACGCGGATGCCGAGTACCAGCACGGGAACGACGACCACTACGTAGGCCCAAAGGGCGATGCTCAAGGATGAGCCGTGCGGTGCGAGGCCACCCAGCAGGTAGGCGTTCAGGCCGATGGCGACATAGGCGCAGCCGCGCGTCACGATGCGGCGTGGGTTGGGGCCAAGAAGCTGGGCGGCAGCGGCGGCGGCGGCGATGGAAAGAAGCGGCGTGGCGAGATCGGCGAGCCCCTGCTCCGGCAAAAAGGCGCCCCACCCGAGGAAAAGGCTCAGGCCGCCCGTCAGGATGGCGACGCACAGATCCGGCAGCCAGTCGAACCGGCGCAGGAGTTTGTTGCGGCGTTCGACGAACGTGCCGGCCGGCGGGTTCGGGCGCAGGCGCCAGCCCTTTGCCCTGCCGTAGGCGAGGCCGCCGATGACGGCCGCCGAAATCGCCGCGTACAGGCCGAGAATCAGAAGATCATGCTCGTAGCGCAGCATGAAGGCGCTGACCACGAGGATGGCCTGGACGATATAGACAACCGATACCGCCTCGTAATGGTGGAAGCTGAGCGCCAGGAATTTGTGGTGGATGTGGTTCTTGTCGGGCGAGAAGGGAGAGCGCCCCTCGCGCAGGCGCTGGCTCATCACCTGCAGGGTGTCCATGATCGGCAACCCCAGCAGCAGCGCCACGACCGACGGGCTGAGCACGATGTTGGCATGCTCAACGAGACGGATCGCCAGCACCGCCGCGGTGAAGCCGAGCAACTGGCTGCCGGCGTCTCCCATGAACACCACGGCAGGCCACGAATTATAGCGCAGAAAACCCAGAATGCCGCCGATCATCGCCACCGCGATCATCGGAACCGTTCCCGCGGGATCGTTGAGGCCCAGCAGGACCAGCGCCGCCAGCGACATCACTCCGCACCCGCCGGCCAGACCGTCCAGCCCGTCGAACAGGTTGACGGCGTTGGTAACGCCCAGGAGCAGGAAAAAGGTCACGGTGTGGCTGAGCCAGGGCGGGGCGGGATCGTCGCCGATCAGGGGCAGGTGTTCCAGAACCACCCCCGATGCCATCACCACGCCCACCGCCAGGAACTGGCCGGCGAACTTCCAGCGATAGTTCAAGGTGACGATGTCGTCCCAGATGCCGAACGCAAGGATGATCAGGGCGCCCGCCAGATAGCCCGACAGAAAGAAGTCCATCTCGCCCCAGGCGACCAAAGGCACGATGGCGCCGATGGCGAGCCCGATACCACCGCAACGCGGGATGATCTGGCTGTGCACCTTGCGCGCGTCCGGCAGATCGACCAGCCCCAGGCGTGGGGCGAGCCTCATCAGCGGTGGAATCACCACCACCGTCACGGACAGCGACACCATGAAGGTGAAAAGCAGGAGCATGGGGGTCCAGGGGGGAGGCGTTGCTTCCTAGGTGCCGCGACACTCAGCGCGGCAGATGGCGGGCCAGGTGCGGATAGACCGCCTTCAGGAATTCAGCAAGGCGACCATCGGCCGCCGTCTCTTCTTCACCCGGCGGGATCGGGATGGCCAGACGCACCAGTGCCCCGTCGGTTCGTTGTCGGGTCAAGGCGTCCCACAGGATATATACTTTCACGAGATACTCGTTGGTTATAGCCCGCCCGCGCTGTTCAAACCAGTAGTAGATAAGCTGACGGGCATCCCCGCGTCGGATCAGGACGCGGTTCACGGGAAACGCCATGAAATCTTCCGCCGGAGCTTGGGGGGCAAGTTGGCGAATGTCGTCGATCAGCCAACCACCGGCTGGAATGCATGCCTGTGGCGAATGCGCGGAAGCCCCCGCCCGTTGCGACGCGTAATAGGCGACGTGCAGGTTGATGAAAGCCCCCGGCTCTGGGGTGCTGTAGTTGATCATGGCGTAGTCCGTCGGCTTCAGTACCTCAAGAGTTTGTGGGGCCAGAGCCTCCGCCTTGCCTGTCCATGGGGCGATATGAAGAGGAAAGTCCGCCAGAGGCGCATGTCCCGGCGTCTTTTCCGGGCGCGCGTCGAGCAGTGCCACTCCGGCACCGGCCGCCACGATCAACAGGACCGCGGCTTTGAAGCTGGAAGGCGCCGGCCGCCGCGCGAGGGAAAGCAGTTGGGCGGGCTGCGGCACCATATCGCCAACCGGAACGAGTCGACCGCGCCGGCCGCAACGCATCAGCAACTGGATTTCGACGAGCAGGATGGCGATGCATACGACGAACACCAGCCATCCTTCGAAGAAGTGGAGCGCTCCTTCCGCCATGGCGATGCCGTGGCGGTCCACCAGGATGCCGATGACGGCGATGCGCAGCGCGTTCATGCTGATGGCGATGGGAATGGCCGACAGGAACAGGACGGCCCGTTTCCACCAGGCATCCTTCAGCAGCAGGGCGGCCAGAAAGCTGAAGCCGGTGAGCGGGAACAGGTAACGCAGACCGTTGCAGGCTTCCGCCACCTCCAGTTTGTAGATACCCAGGTCGATGACGTTGCCTTCCAGATAGACGCTGACGTCCAGGGCGCGCATGATCGTCACGCCCAGCCGGGAAGACATAAGCTGCATCTCCAGCGACAGCCCGGCCTGGAAGAAGTGGGGCAGGGGGACGGCAAACCCGAGGTACACCAGAGGCCCGATCAGCGCCGGCATGTTCCGCGTGCCGGCCGCCGCCCAGACCAGAGCGGCGATGGTAAGGATCAGACCGATCTGGGACAGGGTGTAAACAGCCGACAACTCACCCAGCGCGAGCAGCATCATGCCGCCACCGGCGAGAACGATACCCCCGGGCGAACCGCGGCCCGTGCCGGGAGGCGTAACACGGTGCAGAAGGAGGAGGGCCGACAGGATGGGGATCAGCCAGCCGTGGCTGTACTCGTCGTAACGCCAGGAATCGGCCATGGCCGCGATGGCGTGACGGAACGCGAAAGCCACCACGACGACGGCGACGAGACTGTAGATCAGCAGACCGTGACGCCGGAGAAAGCCGCTGGGAGTGGCGGATAAGCTGGCCGAGTCGGCCATGGCTTAGACCCCTTCCCCGGCGGCGTCCAGGCCGGGAGACATGCCGGCGCGGCGGTTGAGAATTTGGTTCGTCACGGTTTGGTCCTCGCCGGCGGGCATGCGGCGGAAAGCGCTGAGGCCCGAGGCTTCGCGGTCGCGGACCACGTCGAGGACGGTGGAAAGATCGATGCGCCGCAGATCCTCGGCATATCCATAGACCAGGGCCATGTCGCACAGCGAATTGATGAGACGCGGAACCCCGTGGCTGAAGAAGTAGACGCCGGTTCGGGCTTCGGCGGTGAAAAGATCGCCACTGCCCCCGGCGTTGGTCAGGCGGTGGTCGATGTAGCCGGCGGTATCCGCCGCGTCCAACGGGTCCAGATGGTAGCTGGCGGCGATGCGCTGGGCGAACTGGTGAAGTTCGGGCCGGTTGAGGGCGGTGAGCAACTCCGGTTGCCCCACGAGGATGGTGTGGAGCAGCAACTCCTTGCCGGAGTTGATGTTCGACAGCATGCGCAGCTTCTCCAGCATGTCGAGGCTGAAGTTCTGCGCCTCGTCGATGGCCAGGATGGTGCGTTTGCCGGCGGCGTATTGTTGGATGACGAACTCGACGAAGGCGTTGTAGAGGGTGGCGGGATCGTTGGCGGTGACCGGGATGTCGAAGGACTGCGTCACCCAGCCCATGGGGTCGCCAAAGGAACTGTGGACGTTGGTGATGAGGCCGATGGTGCTTTCCGGCCCCAAGGTCCTGAGGAAGTATTGCAGAAGTGTCGTCTTGCCGGAGCCGATCTCCCCCGTGATCACCGTAAACGCCGCCTGCGAGGTGATGCCGTATTCGAGCAGCCCCAGCGCCCTGCGGTGCCGGCTGCTCAGGTAAAGCACATCCGGGTCGGGCAGCAGGGAGAACGGCTTGGTCGTCAGTCCGAAGTGCTGCTCATACATAAGACGGCCTGTGGCGGCGGATGGGGAGGATCATGGATCAGGTACGGACAAACGAACGATCGGACGACTGGTTGAGAACCGTGCCAAGGACGGTCGTGTTGTCGGCCAGCAGGCCGATGGCCCGACGAACATCCTCGGCCTGGGTGGCTCCTTCCTTGATGACCAGCAGACTTGCCTCGATGTTCGGCAGGAAGGCCATCGTGTCGTCGGAGGTAAAAAGAGCGCGCGTATCATAGATGACGATGCGGTTGGGATAGCGGTTGCGCAACTCCTGCGACAAGCTCTGCATCCGCGGAGCGGCCAGCATTTCCGACGAGCTGTCGAGCGGCCGCCCCACCGGCAGCACCACCAGCCGGTCGAAACCGGGGTGGATCAGGCACTCGGCCAGAGGAACGTCATGCAGCAGATGATCGCCCAGCCCCTTCTCGGGCTTCAGGCCCAGGTAATGGTGGACCGACGGGGTGCGGAGGTCGAGGTCGACCAGCAACACCGTCTGTTTGACGTCCAGGGCGATGCTGAGCGCCAGATTGACCGCGATCAGGGTCTTGCCCTCGCCGGGATTGGCCGAAGTGATGGCGAGCGTCCGCTGGCCGCCGCGCGCCAGAAGCTGAAGCAGCTTGGTGCGCAGGATGCGAAACGCGTCAGCGCTGAGGCCGCTTCGCTCAACGGCGATCACCCGCATCTCGCGCAGCACCTCGGCGGAGGGGCGGACAACGCGGGTCTGGTTGTAGATGATCGGCTGCCCGTCTTTGGCGCGGGACGCGGCGGTCGACCTCTCGGCCGGCGCATCGGGCGGAAGCTTATCCGCCGGCGCGGGCGCGTTCGTCTCCGGCGCCGGAAGGGGCGCGCCGTTCCCGCTCTCGCCGGCCAGCCGCGCTTCCCGCTGTTCCCGAGCCTTTCGTAGGGCTTTCTCAAGCTTGTCCATGGCGTTTTCCGTGGGCGCGGCGGTGGCTGGCTATTGCAGGCCGAGTTTGCGCATGATCATGAACTGTACGACATCCAGGGGGATGACGTATTGATCGACGATGATCAGGCCGATGATGATGGCGGCGACGGTGACCGCTGCGGCGATCATCATCTTGCGCCGTCTTCTGGTGATCTCGCTGGGGCACTTGATGTAGGGAATGGTGGCGAGCGGCAGCTCTCCCGCGATGTCGTAGATCCGGCGCGAGCTGTGGATGGCTTGGCTCATCGCTTCCGCGGCGATCACCGAACCCAGGCCGCCGCCGAAGGCCAACATGAAGCCCAGGGCCACGATCAGCCCGCGCTTGGGCTTGACCGGCTTGGCCGGCAGATCCGGAGGCTCGATCAGATTGAAGCGTTCCGCCTTGCGGTCGCGCTCCATCGCCTGGCCCAGTTCCGCCTCCATCGTCTTGGCCTTGAGATCCTTGTAGTGCGCGGCCGCGTTGTCGTGATCCCGCATCAGGGCCAGGTACTCCAGCTCCACTGTCGGTGTCGCGACAACCCGCTCGCGATAGAAGGCAAGCTGTTGGCGCACCGTATCCCGTTGGGTCAGGACGGTCTGGTATTCGGCTTCGATGCCGTCAAGCTGGCCCTTGAGCTGAAGATAGGCCGGGTTGTTGATGTTCTCGGAGCGCGCCTTCGCACGGCCGGCGCGCGAGCGCAACTGGCCCTCCAACTGGGTGATCTGACGGCGCAGGCGGGGCAGGTCGGGGTGTTCCGGCCCCAGCCTCTGTTCCGACTTGGCGAGTTCGTTCCGCAGGTCGTCCAACTGCTGGGCGGTGGCCAGGGCGATGTCGTCACCACCGGCGATAGCCCGCAAGGCCTCGATTTCGCGCTTGGCTTTGTTCACGTCAGGATGATCGGGGCCGTAGCGGGCCTTCAGGCTGACGTACTCCATTTCCAGAATCTTCAGCTGGGTGGCCGGGCTGGCGACCATGCGCCCGCCCACCACGGCCGGGGCTGAAGGATCGACCTGGGCAAGCTGGGCGCGCAGGGCCGTTCGCCGCTGCTCGATAAGCTGGAGTTGCCGGGTCAGCTCGGTGAGGTCGCGCTCGTTGCGCTCCACGAGTTGCTGGTTGAAGCTGAGGTCTTCGGGGAGGGCGCCGGCATTGCGGGCCTTGAACTCGGCAATTTTTTCTTCCTGCTCGCGCATGGTGTCTTCCAGGCGCTTCAGCTCGGCACTCAGGAATCCGATCGCCTGTGAACTTCTTTCGCGGCGTTCCTTCAGGTTCTCGTTGAGGAAACGCGACACCAGTTCGTTGGTGATACGTTGCGCCATTACCGGGTTGCCGTATTCAAAGCTCAGCATGAACCCGATGGACATCTGAATGGGTCGGCCGGTCAGCCGGTCGTTGACCTCGGCCGTGACCGGAGTGATCTTGATGGCGGTGCGCATGCGATCGACGGTTTCGGCGCTCGACGACGGCTTTTCATTCGGTTTGGTGTAAAGGCCGAACTGTTTGATCATGTCCGCAAGATCGGGGGCGGACATGATCTTCTGCTGGATCATCTGCATGCGCTGCTCGGCCATCGACGAGGCGGACGAGCGGACCAGTTCCTTGGGAACGTCCGGTTCCTCGATCAGCACGGTGGCGGTCGAGCGGTAAACCGGCGGCAGGATGGCGGCCACGAAGACGGTCAAGGAAAAAACCAGGACAAACGGCACCAGGAGCTGCCATTTACGGCGTCTCAGGATGTTCAGAATGTCGTGCAGGCTGACGCCGTTCATTGTCGTTCCTGGTGCTTCGTCAACGTTCCACGGTCATGGCATCGCTTCCCATCATAATCCAGACGTCCAGGGCAGAGGCTGCCAACTGAGTGACACCAGCAGCGCGTCGGAAACCCGTGGCTCATCGTCGAAGCCGTACATCTGCCAGCGGTGCCGGAATGAGGAACTGAATTCGATCTCCTCGGTCCACCGATAGCGCAGAGTGGGCATCAGATCGAGGTAGCGACGGGAATCATCGCGCCCGGCGCTGCCCGCGCTTTCTTCCATGTACCGCGCGACCAGGGAAAGGGTGGTGCGTTCGTCCAATCTTTCGCTGGTGCTCAGGCGCCAGTCGTCGCGGGTGCGCAGGTCGCCCAGGCCGGTCGGGTCCACCGAGCGGGCGTAGGACGCCTCGTAGGTCCCGGTCAACGTCTTGTAGGCAAGGCCGAGATCGGCAAGCCAGTTGGTTTCGCCGCGTGTCTGGCCTCGCGCCACGCTGTCGCTCCAGCGCATCCCCACGCCCGAGCGCAGGGTCAGGCGCTGGTTCAGGTAACGGGTGAAGGTCAGCACCCCGCCATAGCCGTCGCTCATGTGCGAGCCCGAGCGGCTTTCGAAATGATCGTAAAGGGCGCTGGCTTGAATGGTGTCGCGCGGACTCAGGCGGTGTTCAAGGCCCGGCTGGGCGGTCTGGCGCGTGTAGCCGGTGAGCGTCGGGTTGTCGTAGTCCAGTTGGAGGTGGCTGGCGGTGAGAATAAGCCGATTGCGCTGGGTCAGATCGCGCACCCAGGTCGGCGTGAGCGACAGCAGGGTCTGGCGCGCGCTGGGGGCGAGCCGGCCCGTGTCGGCGGCTTCCGCCGCCGAGGTCGCCTGGTTGTCAAGCCCGGCCTCCAGCCGGACGACATCGCGCGGACCGCGGCGCTCGATCCGGGCGGTGAGGTGGTTGTCGGTCCGGTTGAGCGCCTGGTCATCCGCGAAGCGCGCGATGTCGGCGCGTTCGCGCACGCTGATGGTGGTCTTCTCTCCGGCAAGTTTGATGTCAACCGTCGGCGAGGAAACCGAACCCATGGTGGCGTTCGGGTGATCCTTGGACAGCAGGGCGTTGCTGTCCTGCTCCACCCGTTGGGTCAAGGACACCTTGAAGCTCAGTTCCTTGGCGGCGATGCCGCCAGCCGCCAGCGCGAGGCCGCATCCGGCGGCAGCGGCAAGCGCGCGGATGGCGACGGCGGGAGGCGATGGCTGCGACCCGACCGCGTCACCGTCAAAACAAGCCGTCACTGGGGACCACCACGACATCGCCGGGCGTCAGGGGGATATTCTGTTCGAGGCCGGTTCCTCTCTTGACGTCGCCGTACCGGAACGGCAGGGCGGTTTCCGTGTCGCCCTGGCGGCGTAAAACCTTGATGGCATTCTCGCTGGCATAGGGGGTCAACCCGCCCGCCAGAGTAAGCGCCTGCATGATGCTGACACGCCCGACGACCGGAAATTCGCCGGGGCGGTTGACCTGTCCCAGAACGTAAACCCTGTTGCCGACGGCGCTCTTGACCGCCACGCTGACTTCGGCGTCGGGGATATAGGGTTGAAGCTGCCGGCGAAGGTTTTCCCGTACCTGGGCCACAGTCAATCCACGGGCGGTGAACTGCCCCGCCAGAGGGAATGAAATGGTTCCATCGGGCAGGACGAGAACCTCACGGTGAAGGCCGTCCTCTTTCCAGACGGAAATGTCGAGCACGTCGCCGGGGTTGAGCGTGTACTGGTACTCCCCTGCCGCAACCGTCGCCGGAACCAGCAGGGCCACCAACAGCAGCAGCCTTGTCATCAACGCTCTCAATGGAAACCACTCGGCTGCGGGTTTGAGGCAGGCACGGGGCGCTGCTTATGACTCGATATCTCGGTGCGCATGTTCTCGCCGACGCTGACTGGTCCAACAACAATAAACGATCGATGGAGCGTTTTCAACAAAGTGAGATAAGTTAGCGGCAAAATCGGGACGCTAAGGCCGATGCCGTGCCGATGACAAAATGGTTGATCTGTAAAAGCGTATAGTTTGGCAGGCCCTAAGGAGGCAAGGTCTGGTGAATGGATGATCCTGCACCGGGAAGCCTTGCGCCAATACCGTGTCATCCCCCCTGCAATACGCCGATGACGCCGGTTAATCGAGAGCAGGGTTGAGGTTTCCTCAGTCGCCTGAGTGTGCGGTAGGGAACGGCGACTCGGCGCAAATCGCGTTTCTCCGGCACGCCGAAGCGATTGATGGCGCTCCCAAAAAGTGTGCTGTGTATGGCCATATAACGCAAACGTTGCCAAATGGGAAATATGATTTCAAATATAATCGAATTTTAGGAAAAACACCCACCGATATAGTAAGGCAGCTAGGCAAATTTGGCATGTTTTTTATACAAGTGTGTTCACCTAACATATGGCGTGGCGGGGGCGTGGTTTGACGATCCCCCGATCCTCCGGCGCAATGCCCGGGGGGGTACAGGTGGAGTAAGGCGATGTTGAAGCTGGAAATGCGATCGTTCGTCGGCTTGGTGCCGCGCGTTTTGGCTGTCATGCTGTTGATGGCGTTTCCGGGCGTGGGAGCCCAGGCGGCAACGATCAATCTGTCGGATTCCTCCACGCCGTCAACGGCGCTCCGTGTCGGAGATTCAGGCTCGCTGGTTCACTCGTCTCTGGGGAAGGGCTCCTTCTCCCAGACTTTCGCCTTTCAACTGGCACAGCCGGCGCAAATCAATTTCAACGCGCAGGCCCTGTTCCCCAGTTTCAGCAAATTCTCGGTTTCCCTGGAGGGGAGGTCGGGCAACAAATGGGTGAGCGTTGCGAGCGCTGGGGGCGGCGCGGCCGGCGCCAACGATGTGTTCACCCTCAACTACGCGGCCCAGACGCCGCTGTCGGCCTACCGGCTGGTCGTTTCGGGCAACCAGAAGAGCGGCACGGGTATGGGGTACTCGGGGTCGTATCAGGTGTCGCCCGTGCCGCTTCCGCCGGCGGTGATCCTGTTCGCCACGGGTCTGGTCGGTTTGTGGATTTTGCGGCGCAAGCCCCAGAGGGTGGCGGGCACCTGATCGGTTCGGGCGTCTTTACAGCACGCGCAGGAAGGAGTGGCGCAACGTTCGGGCACCCGCTGTCGCCTCATCCGCCTGGACCAGCAGCCGGTCACGGTCTTTCGGCAGGATGCCGGCGACGGCAGGCCGTTCGACGCGTGATTCAAGCGGAAAATCACCGGGGCGGTGTTGACGAGATCGCGATGATGAAACCGGGTGCCGGTGTGGTCAAGCGGCCATGATGGACCAAGCTCGGGAAATCCGCCGACTCCGGGTCCGACATGGCCTTCTCTGTGTTTTCCATCCGTGGAGTGATCGGGAGAAACCATGGACCCACAAGCCGAAGCACGGCGGGAAGTCGGGCTGGAGATCGAGCAACTGGCCGAGGAATTCGAAAAGAGCGACGAGGCCGCGTTCTTGCGAACCCGCGTCGCCTGCTGGGGCGTCGTCGCGGTCGTCACCGTCGTTATCGCCGTCCTGCTGGTCGGTGGCGGCGATTGGCGATACCTCGTGGCCATTTGGGTGGCCATCATCGGCCTCACCTGGGCCGGTTACGGACTCTCCAGTCGCCGTCAGCGCCAACAAACCGCCCGTCTCCGCGCTCTGGCCGTTCGGTGGTTGAGCGGAGAGCCCCTTTAAGTCTGTCCGAGACGATGCTCGACGCTATCGGGGACCTTCACGTCACACCGTCGTCATGGCCGGACTTGATCCGGCCCGGCGTGGAGGCGCGGGGCAAGCCCGCGCGGGACGACATAAAGCCACTTCGTGATACGGCGTTGATTGTCCCCGGACAGGCTCTAAGGCAATTTTTCAACGGACTCTGACCGGACAACTGCCAATTTATGCATACAAGCCGGAGATGCGATGCAATCAATCGCGACAATAGGGCTTGCGCGCATGCAGGCGCGCGGTGATATGCTCCGTTGACGTGGATTGACGTCGCCTCGGCAGGTTGGTGAGGATTTAAATGCGGCCGGAACAAACCCCTTGGATTCCTGAGATAGGGGACCGGAGCAAACCTGTCTACCTCGCCATCGCCGACGCCATCGCCGACGATGTCCGCGCGGGGCGGCTGGCTCCCGGCCAACGGCTGCCGCCGCAACGGCTGCTGGCCGAGCGGATGGGCCTCGACTTCACTACCGTGAGTCGCGCGTACGGCGAGGCGCGCCGCCGTGGGTTGGTGGATGCGCGGGTGGGCCAGGGTACTTTCGTCCGCCCCCCTTCCGCTCCGTGCCGTCCGCCCGATCGCGGTCTTCCGGTTTCAGCCGGGCTCATCGACATGACGATGAACCAGCCGCCGCTGCCGGATGGCCAGGAACTTCTGGAGCGGCTTCGGCAGGGGATGGCCGCGGTCGTCACCGACATGGGGCTGCGGGGGATTTTGCACTATCCCGAAGCCGGCGACCTGAGCGAGGACCGCTCGGCGGGGACGCTGTGGCTTCGCCGCCGCCTGCCGGACATGGCCGTCGAACGCATCCTGGTTTGTCCGGGGACTCAAGGCTCTCTGCTGGCGTTGCTGACCGCGCTGGCCCGCCCGGGCGACACCGTCTGCGCCGAGGCGCTGACCTATCCGGGCTTCAAGGCCGTTGCGACGCAGCTTGGGCTCAAGATCGTCGGCGTTCCAATGGACGCGGATGGACTCGATCCCGACGCGCTGCGGGCCATCCTGGCCGCCCATCGGCCGAAGGCGCTCTATTGCATGCCGACGCTTCACAACCCGACCACGGCGACGATGCCGCCGGAGCGTCGACGGGCGGTGGTGGCGGCGGCGCGCGACCATAACGTCCCGATCATCGAGGACGACATCTACGGACTTCTGGCGGAGGACGCGGCGCCCCCCCTTGCCGCGCTGGCGCCGGAGATCACCTATCATATCGCCGGCCTTGCCAAGAGCGTGTCGCCCATGCTGCGCGTGGCCTACGTCGTGGCGCCGGACGCGCGGCAAGCCCTGCGGCTGGCGGCGGCGCAACGGGCCACCATGCTGATGGCCTCGCCGTTGTCCGCCGCCATAGCCCGGCGGTGGATCGCCGATGGTACCGCCGAGGCGGTGCTGGCCGCTGTCCGCGACGAGGCCGTGGCGCGCCGGGCCTTGGCGGATTCCATCCTTCCGGTGGGAAGTTTCGCGGCCAAGCGTGAGGCATTCCATCTCTGGCTGCATCTGCCGGAAGCCTGGACGCGCGGCGAATTTGCCACCCACCTGCGCACGCGTGGCATCGCCGCGGTGGTCAGCGACACCTTCGCGACCACCGCGGAAGCCCCCGAGGCGCTGCGGATTTGCCTGGGCGCCGCCGCCGACCGCCAAGAAACCCGTCGCGTCCTTGATATCCTTGCCGAAGCCCTCGACCAATCCCCGGCGCTGGCCGCGGTGGTGATCTGATACCAAAGGCGGTTGCATTGGGCCGCGTCCCTTACAATCCATTCAATGGCGCTTGATGCCAAATTATTGATGGCATACAATGTGCGGCACGGCAGAAAAGGGCCAAGCGCTTTCCATCATCCAGAGTTCGGGGAGTGGCCCTCCTCATACTTTCCGCTCAGCAAGGCATACCATGGAAAAACCGTCCGGTCCTCACGGTCCAGCCACAGCATCCGCTCCGCCCTCCCTCTACGCGGCGCACAAGAAAATCCATCCCAAGGCGGTCAGCGGTTATTATCGCCGCGTCAAGTGGATCGCGCTCGTCGTGTTGCTGGCGATCTACTACGTTCTGCCCTGGATTCGCTGGGATCGTGGCCCCGGTGTTCCCGATCAGGCGGTGCTGTTCGACCTGGAGAACCAGCGTTTCTACATGTTCGCCATCGAACTCTGGCCACAGCAAATCTATTACTTTACCGGCGCGCTGATCCTTGGGGCGGTCGGGCTGTTTCTGGCCACCGCGCTCGCCGGCCGCGTCTGGTGCGGTTACGCCTGCCCACAAACCGTGTGGACCGACCTGTTCGTCCTGGTCGAGGGATGGATCGAGGGCGACCGGGGCGCGCGCATCCGGCTCGACAGCGGCCGGCGCACCCCCGCCTGGTTTCTCAAGAAAACGGTCAAGCACGCGGCCTGGCTGCTGATCGGGCTGGCGACCGGCGGCGTGGCGATCTTCTACTTCGTGGACGCTCCGACCCT
>Ga0196976_1000702_pt1 | contig 19501 bp, 23 predicted proteins | sample S3v_513CmetaG_FD_148644 | JGI IMG/M metagenome (GOLD analysis project Ga0196976, IMG submission 148644) | Soil microbial communities from Anza Borrego desert, Southern California, United States - S3+v_5-13C | ecosystem: Environmental > Terrestrial > Soil > Desert | place: USA: California...
CGCCTTCACGGGCGCCGTCGGCGACCGCTTTGATGCGGCCGTGATATCGATAGCCAGCGCGGTCGAACACCACGCGGGTAATTCCAGCAGTCTTCGCGCGCTCGGCGATCAGCTTGCCCACTTCGGATGCGCGCTCGCCCTTCTTGCCCTGCTCGATGCCGAGGTCGGACACGGTGGCCAGCGTGCGATGCGTCGTGTCGTCCACGAGCTGCGCATAGATGTGCTTCAGGGAGCGGAACACCACGAGGCGCGGACGCTCCGGAGTGCCCGAGATCTTGTTGCGAACACGGAGATGGCGCTTGAACCGCCGCTCGGTGCCCGTCTTCGGTACGCCACTTCGCATTACTTGCCTCCCGCCTTGCCGGCTTTCCGGCGGATGTTCTCGCCCGCGTACTTGATCCCCTTGCCTTTGTACGGCTCGGGGGGACGCAGGCTGCGGATTTCCGCGGCCACCTGACCGACGATTTCCTTGTCCGCGCCCTCGACCTGTACCGTCGTCGGGTTCGGCGCCGTCAGCTTGATCCCCTGCGGCGCGCGATACTCGATCGCATGTGAAAAGCCGAGCGCGAACTGCAGCCCGTATGGGCGCGGCTCGGCCTTGTACCCGACGCCCGCGATCTCGAGCGTCTTCGAATAACCCTTCGTGACGCCCTCGACCATGTTGAAGATGAGGGTGCGCGTCAGTCCATGCAGCGACTTGTGCTCCTTCTCATCCGACGGCCGGGTGACGACGACGTTCCCGTCCTCGACCTTGATGCCGAGATCGGGATGGAAGGTCTTCTTCAGTTCGCCCTTCGCACCCTTGACGGTGACCGTCGAGCCGTCAGCCGTGACGGTGACGCCCTTGGGGATGACGACGGGAAGTTTTCCGATACGTGACATTGCCGTGTGCTCCCTTACCAGACGAGCGCCAGGAGCTCGCCGCCGGTGCGCGACTGCCGCGCCTCCCGGTCGGACATCAGCCCCTTGGACGTGGAGAGGATCGCCATACCCAGGCCGTTGCGAACGCGCGGGATCTCCTGGACGCCGACGTAGTGCCGGAGGCCTGGGGACGACATGCGCTTCAGCTCACGGATCACGGGTTCGCCACCCGCGTACCGCAGGCGGACGCGCAGCAGCTTCTTGCCGTCGTCCGTCTCGAGCGTGGTGTAATCCTGGATGTAATTGTTCTCCTTCAGGATGCGGGCGATCTCGGTCTTCATGCGTGATACCGGCATGTCCACGCGACGGTGCTTGGACTGACACGCATTGCGAATGCGGGTCAACATGTCGGCGATCGGATCAGTCATGCTCATGCGTTTGCTTTTTCCTTTCCTCTCGTATCCGTGGACGTGGAGGATGTCAGTGTGAATTGTGGCCTCGGCCTCAGCTGGCAGCCTCGGCACGCGAGGCCGAGGCCGAGGCCGAAGGCCGAGGCTGGTCGTGCTACCAGCTCGCTTTCCGCACGCCCGGGATCATCCCCGACAGCGCGAGCTCGCGGAAGCAGATACGGCACAGCCCGAAGCGGCGCAGGTACGCGCGTGAACGGCCACAGCGCGAGCACCGGTTCTTGTGTCGCACCTGGAACTTGGGCTTCTGCTTTGCCTTTTCGAGCAATGATTTCGGTGGCACTTACCGGCCTCCCTTCTTGTCTTCAGTGGTACGGAACGGCATCCCCAGCTCCTTCAGCAGCGCCAGCGCATGGTCGTCACGCTCCGCGCTCGTCACCATGGTGATGTCCATGCCGTGAATCATTTCGATATCGTCGTAATTGATCTCGGGGAACATCATCTGCTCCTTGAGACCCATGGAGTAGTTGCCCCGCCCGTCGAACGACTTCGTCGGCAGGCCGCGGAAGTCGCGGATGCGGGGAATCGCGACCGCGATGAGGCGATCGAGGAACTCCCACATCACCGGACCGCGCAGCGTCACCGCCGCGCCGATCTCCTGTCCCTGACGGAGGCCGAAGTTGGCGATCGACTTCTTCGCCTTCTTCTTCACCGGATGCTGGCCCGTGATCGTCGCGAGCTCCTCGACGATGCCGTCGAGCAACCGCGGCTGCTTGATGGCTTCGCCCAGCCCCACGTTGATCACGATCTTCTCGAGCGTCGGGATCTCGTGCGGGTTCTTGAACCCGAACTGCTCCTTCAGCTTCGGCCGCACCGTCTCCTGGTAGAACGTGCGCAGACGCGGGGTCGGCACGGGGAGGTTCGCGCCCGGGTGCGGACCACGCGATGCCTTCTCGCGCTTATCCCCCTTGCCCTTACCGCCGCCGCCGGCGCCGCCCTTCTTCTTCTCTTCCTTCGCTGTTGTTCCCATGTGTCCCGTCCCGGTCAGCGGTTACGCGAAATCGCGTCGCCGCTCTTGATGCTGATGCGTTCCTTCGTGCCGTCTTCGTCGATGCGCGTCCGGATCCGCGTCGGATTTCCCTTCGCGTCGACGAGCATGACGTTCGAATGATGGATTGGCGCAGGGAAATCGATGATTCCACTCTGCTCCTCCGCGCGGCGCGCCTTGCGATGGCGCTTCACGATGTTGATTCCCTCGACCGTCAGCCGCCCGGTCTTCGGGTACACGCGGATCACCTTGCCTTCCTTGCCCTTGTCGTCGCCGCGCATCACCCGGACGGTGTCGCCCTTCGTGATGCGAAGCTTCATGCGCTCGGCGTTGTCGCTGTGCCGCTTGCGGTTCACCGCGCGCGGCCGATCGGTCTTGCGATAAGTCAGCTTTCGCATGGTTACAGCACCTCAGGCGCCAGCGAGACGATCTTCATGTACCGCTTCTCGCGCAGCTCGCGCGCGACGGGACCGAAGATGCGGGTCGCACGTGGCTCGCCCTGGTCGTTGATGATGACGACGGCATTCTCATCGAAGCGGATGTAGCTGCCGTCCTTGCGCCGCGTTTCCTTCACGGTGCGCACGACGACCGCTTTCGCGACCTCGGCTTTCTTCACCGTGCCGTTCGGCAGCGCGTCCTTGACCGCGATCACGACGAGATCGCCAAGGCCGGCATACCGCCGCCGGGTACCGCCAAGCACACGGATCACCAGGGCGCGCTTGGCACCCGAGTTGTCCGCGACCTTGACCATCGATTCCTGTTGAATCATCGGGGTGTCCTCGTTCCCTTAGCGTGCGCGCTCGACGATCTCGACGAGCCGCCACCGCTTGTCCTTGGACAGCGGGCGCGTTTCGGCGATGCGCACGAGGTCCCCGGTCTTCGCCGAGTTCTCCTCGTCATGCGCTTTCACCTTGCGAGTGCGCGTCACCATCTTCCCGTAGACGGGATGCGGAACGCGGCGCTCGATCGCCACGACCACGGTCTTCTGCATCTTGTCGCTCACCACACGGCCCTCGCGTTCCTTCCGCGAGCCGCGCTGCGTGGTACCGGTCTCAGTCTTGTTAGCCATTCGTCGATCGCTCCCGCTCGCTCAATACGGTCTTCAGACGTGCGATGTCCTTCCGGATGGTGCGCAGCCGCAGTGGGTTCTCCAGTGGCTCCGTCGCGCTCCGGAAGCGCAGGCGGAAACGCTCTTCCTCGAGCTCCGCGACGCGCTGCCTGATGTCGTCGACGGTCAACTCGCGAATTTCCTCAGCTCTCATTCGTGCCCTCCTCCCTCACCCGCGGCTTCGGTCTTCAGGTCGTCGCGAACGACGAACTTCGTCTTGATCGGCATCTTGGCCGCGGCAAGCGCCATGGCCTTCTGCGCGATGTCCTTTGGAATCCCCTCGAGCTCGAACATCACGCGTCCCGGCTTGACCACCGCGACCCATCCCTCAGGGGAGCCCTTGCCCTTCCCCATGCGGGTCTCAGCGGGCTTCTTCGTGATCGGCTTGTCGGGGAAAATGCGAATCCACACCTTGCCGCCGCGCTTGATGTGACGCGTGAGCGCCACGCGCGCCGCCTCGATCTGCCGGTTGGTGATCCATCCCGGCTCGAGCGCCTGCAGCCCGAACGACCCGAAGGCGATGGAGCTGCCGCGCACGGCGACGCCGCGCGTGCGGCCCTTGAACATCTTGCGGAACTTGACCCGCTTCGGACTCAACATTGGTGATCAGCTCCCGGTCGAGTACGTGGTGCCGCGGCGATCGTCCACTTTCTCGCCCTTGAAGATCCAGACCTTCACTCCGATGGTGCCGAAGGTGGTCTTGGCGGTCGACGTGGCGTAGTCGATGTCAGCGCGCAGCGTGTGCAGGGGAACACGACCCTCGTGGTATCCCTCGACGCGTGCGATCTCGGCGCCACCCAGGCGGCCGGCGCACTTGATCTTGATCCCCTGCGCGCCCATGCGCATCGCGCTCTGCACCGCGCGCTTCATGGCGCGACGGAACGAGATGCGCTGCGCCAGCTGGCTCGCGACGTTGTCTGCGACCAGCTGCGCCTCGAGCTCGGGGCGCTTGATCTCTTCGACGTTGATGCCGACTTCCTTCCCCGTCAGGTGCGCGAGCTCATCACGGAGCTTGTCCACTTCCGCGCCCTTCTTGCCGATCACGACGCCCGGGCGGCCGGTGTGCAGGGTCACGACGACCTTGCCCGGCTTCCGCTCGACGACGATATCCGCGATCGCGGCGTGGCCGAGACGCGCCTTCAGGTATTTACGAAGCAGTTCGTCTTCCTTCAGCAGCGCCGGAAGCTCACGGCCCGCGTAGTAGCGCGAGCGCCAGTCCTTGCTGATGCCGAGCCGGAAGCCGATCGGATGTGTCTTCTGTCCCATTACCGTCCCTCGGGGCGTTCGGCCACGACGATCTCGACGTGGCTGGTGCGCTTGATCATCGGCGTCGCGCGGCCCATCGCGGCCGGCGTCCACCGTTTCATCTTGATGCCTTCATTGATCACGGCGTGCTTCACAAACAACTCATCCACGTCCAGCGTGGCGTTCTCGTTGCGCGCGGCATACTCCGCATTCGCGACGGCGGACTTCAGCACCTTCTCGATCTGCTTCGCGGCGTGCTTCTTGGAGAAGGCGAGGAGCGCGAGCGCCTCGTTCACTGTCTTGCCGCGAATCTGGTCGATCACCAGGCGCATCTTGTATGGCGACTGGCGCGTGGAGCGCTGGAAGGCGCGCGCCTCACGCGGCTGATAGGCGATCCGTGCCGGTGGAGCCACCTTCGTAGCACCACTGGCCTTCTTCGCCGCTGCAGGTTTCTTCGCGGCCGTCTTGGCCGCCGCGGGCTTCTTCGCGGCTGTTTTCTTCGCGGCGCTCTTCTTCGCCGCTGGCTTCTTCTCAGCCATTACTTGCCTCCCTTCGCGGCGGGCGCGGCGGCCGGAGCGGCAGCGGGTGCGCCGGGCTTGCCGACTTTCGCGTCATCCTTGCGCGCACCGGTGTGACCGCGGAACAGCCGCGTTGGCGCGAACTCGCCGAGCTTGTGCCCGACCATGTTCTCCGTCACGTACACGGGGATGAACTTGTTGCCGTTGTGCACCGCGAAGGTGTGCCCGACGAACTCCGGCAGCACCGTGCTCGCGCGTGACCAGGTCTTGATCACCCGCTTCTCGTTGCGCGAGTTCATGCCATGCACACGCTTCAGCAGCGCATCCTGGACGAACGGACCTTTCTTGACTGAACGACCCATGATTCCCTGTTCTCTCTGACAAGCTGGCAAGCCGACAAGCTTGTCTGCTTATCGGTTTGTCTGCGTTAGGATTGCGTTGCCTTCCCTCTGCGACGACCTCTGACGATGAGGCGCTGCGAGGGCTTCTTCTTGTTGCGCGTCTTTACGCCTTCCTTCTTGCCCCACGGGCTCACCACGTTCCGGCCACCGCGGGTGCGGCCGCCATGCGGGTGATCGACGGGGTTCATCACTTCGCCACGGACCTTCGGGCGGCGACCCTTCCAGCGCGTCTTGCCGGCCTTGCCCCATGACACGAGCTCGTGCTCCTCGTTCCCCACGACGCCGATCGTCGCCAGGCACTTGCCATGGACGAGACGCATCTCGGTGCTGGGCATGCGCACGGTCACGTAGTCGCCTTCCTTCGCGACGACCTGCGCCGACATTCCCGCCGAGCGGCATAGCTGGCCGCCCTTGCCGATCTTCAGCTCGATGTTGTGCACGTCCGTACCGAGCGGGATCTCCGCCAGCGGCAGCGCGTTCCCGGTCCGGATGTCGGAGCCCGGTCCGGCGGTCACGAGATCGCCAACCTTCAGCCCCTTCGGGTGCAGGATGTAGCGCTTCTCGCCATCGGGGTATTCGACGAGGGCAATGCGCGCTGAGCGGTTGGGATCGTACTCGATCTCGCGGACGGTCGCGGCAACGCCGTGACGATTCCGCTTGAAATCGATGATGCGATACTTCCGCTTGTGTCCACCACCGCGGCGCCGCATGGCGATGTGGCCGTGGTTGTCTCGGCCGCCCGACTTGGTCAGCGGCTCGGTCAGCGACTTCTCCGGCTCACTTCGCGTGATCTCGGAGAAATCCGGCACCGAACGGAACCGGGTTCCGGCCGTGACGGGCTTGAATTGACGAGTTGGCATCTGGGTTCCTTAGCCTTCGAAGATTTCGATCGTGTCGCCTTCACGCAGCTTCACGATCGCCTTTTTCCAGTTGGGGCGACGACCGGCCGTGCGACCCATGCGCTTGATCTTCCCGCGCTGGTTCGACGTCCAGACTTCGGTGACCTTCACGCCGAACAGCTCCTCGATGGCCTGGCGGATCTGTGGCTTCGTCGCGTCCGGGTGCACCTCGAAGGCATACTCGGCGCGATCCTGATACGCGGCCGACGTCTTCTCGGTGATCAGCGGGCGAACGACCGTCTCGTGTTTCGTCGGCATTGCCTACTTCTCCTTCTTCTTGGCGGCCTTCTTCGCCGCCGGCTTCTTCTCGCTCGCTACCTTCGTCTTCGCCTTCGCGCGCGCGGCGGTCTTCTTCGCCTTGGCTTCCTGCTTGGGTGCTGAGGTCTTCTTCGCGCCCGTCACGCGCTTCCGCGCCGAGGTCGCCTTTGTGTCCGCGGTCGTGGCCGCAGTTGTGTCCGCAGTTGTGTCCGCCGTCTTACCGTCAAAGGCGCCGTCTTCGATGACGACGAGGTCCGACCACAGGATGTGATACGTCGACACATCCGAGTACGGCATCACGTGCACCTTCGGCAGGTTGCGACCGCTGAGGAACACGTTCGGCTTCGCGCCGTTCGTGAGGATCAGCACCTTCTTTTCCGTGCCGCCCACCTTCTCGAGGAGGGTGATGATGTGCTTCGTCTTCGGCGCGTCGAAATCGAGCGCCTCGACCAGCACGATCGCGCCTTCCCGGGCACGGGCGTTCAGCGCACTCTTGCGCGCCAGTGCGCGCACCTGGCGCGGCACGTACTGCGCATAGCTGCGCGGGATGGGACCGAAAACGGTACCGCCGCCCACGAAGTGTGGCGCGCGAATGGATCCCTGCCGCGCGCGGCCGGTGCCCTTCTGCTTCCACGGCTTCTGGTTGCCGCCGGCCACGAAGCTGCGCGTCTTGGTCTTCGCCGTGCCCTGGCGCTGATTCGCGAGGTATGCCTTCACCGCCTGGTGCATCGCGGGCATGTGCACCGTACCGTCGAAGAGATCCGACGGCAGGTTCACCGCGTCACGCGACGTGCCCTTGGCGCTGAACGCCTTCGCCTGAAAATTCTTTGCGTCTGCCATTGCTCGTCCTGTAGGGTCTAGCTCTTCCGCACCAGCACGATCCCGTTCTCGGGACCGGCAACCGCGCCGCGCACGTAGATCAGATTCTTTTCGGTATCAACCCGCTCGACGCGCAGACCGATCTGCGTGTGGCGCGCGTTGCCGTACTGGCCAGGCATCTTCTTTCCCTTGATGACACGCGACGGATCGGTGCCGGGGCCGATGGAGCCGGGACGCCGGTGCTTCGTGTTGCCGTGCGTGTTCGGGCCACCGCCGATGCCATAGCGCTTCACGACGCCCTGGAACCCGCGGCCCTTCGATGTTCCCGTAACCTTCACGAGCTCGCCGGGGGTGAAGATGTCGACCTTGATGACGTCGCCCACCTTGTACTCGGCCTGCTCCTTCTTCTCGGCGTTCTTGCCGCCCTTTACGCCGCCCTTGGGCGCCGCGAGGCTGAAGCTGCGGAGGACGCGCGGCGGTGCGTCGAGCCCCGCCTTCTTCGCGTGACCGACCGCCGCGGCATTCGCGCGACGGCCGCGTGGCGTGCGCTTGCCCTCTTCGCGGGCAAGGCGCTGCGCGCCGAGCCCGAGCTGGACGCCGGGGACGCCATTCTCCGACGTCGTCACGGCGACCACCGGATTCGGTTCGGCCTCGATGACGGTGACGGGGATCTGCTGCCCCTGCTCGTTGAAGATCTGGGTCATCCCCAGCTTCTTGCCAATGATTCCGATGCTCATGTCACTCGACCTTGATTTCAACGTCAACGCCCGCGGGCAGATCGAGCTTTGTCAGCGCGTCCACCGTCTGTGCACGAGAGTCGAGGATGTCGATGACGCGCTTGTGCGTCTTGAGCTCGAACTGCTCGCGCGACTTCTTGTCCACGTGCGGCGACCGGAGCACCGTCCAGCGCTGCGTCTTCGTGGGCAGCGGGATGGGACCGGACACCTGCGCGCCTGTCTTTTCCGCCGTGCGAACGATGTCCGACGCGGCCTGGTCAATCACCGCGTGGTCGAACGCCTTGAGACGGATTCGGATTCTGCCAGCCATATAAGAGAGTGCCTGTCGGCTTTTCGGCTTATCGGTTTGTCAGTCTGTCGGAAGTGACAAACTGACAAGCCGCCAAGCAGAGAAGCAGTGTTATGCCAAGATCTTCGTCACGACGCCGGCGCCGACGGTGCGGCCGCCTTCGCGAATGGCGAATCGCAGCTGCTCTTCCATCGCGATCGGCGTGATCAGCTCGATGGTCATCTGCACGTTGTCGCCCGGCATCACCATCTCGGTGCCCTGCGCCAGCGTGATGGAGCCCGTCACGTCCGTCGTGCGGAAGTAGAACTGCGGCCGGTAGCCGTTGAAGAACGGCGTGTGGCGTCCGCCTTCATCCTTGGTGAGGACGTAGACCTCGGCCTCGAACTTCGTGTGCGGGGTGATGGAGCCGGCCTTGGCCAGCACCATGCCGCGCTCGATGTCCTTCTTTTCGACTCCGCGGAGCAGAAGACCGACGTTGTCGCCCGCCTGGCCATCATCGAGGAGCTTCCGGAACATCTCGACGCCGGTCACGACCGTCTTCTTGTCGGAGCCGAAGCCGATGAGCGCGACTTCCTCGCCCACCTTGATGCGGCCGCGATCGATACGACCCGTCGCCACCGTGCCGCGACCCGTGATCGAGAACACGTCCTCGACGGGGAGCAGGAACGGCTTGTCGGTCTCGCGAACGGGCTCGGGAATGAAGGTGTCGAGGGCGTTGTACAGCTCCTCGATCTTCTCGACCCACTGCTTGTCGCCCTTGATCGCGCCCGTCGCGGAGCCACGGATGACCGGGGCTTCATCGCCGGGGAACTCGTACTTGCTCAGCAGCTCACGGACTTCGAGCTCGACGAGGTCGAGGAGCTCGGGATCGTCCACGAGGTCGCACTTGTTCAGGAAGACGACGATGTTCGGCACGTTCACCTGGCGGGCGAGCAGCACGTGCTCGCGCGTCTGCGGCATCGGGCCGTCGACCGCGCTCACCACGAGGATCGCGCCGTCCATCTGCGCGGCGCCCGTGATCATGTTCTTGACGTAGTCGGCGTGTCCCGGGCAGTCCACGTGCGCGTAATGGCGCTTGCTGGATTCGTACTCGACGTGCGAGGTCGCGATCGTCAGAATCTTCGTGGGGTCACGACGACCCTGCGACTCCGATGCCTTCGCGACTTCGTCATACGCGATGTACTTCGTGCCATAGCCCTTGTCGGCCGAGATCTTGGTGAGGGCAGCCGTCAACGTGGTCTTGCCATGGTCGACGTGGCCAACCGTGCCAACGTTCACGTGCGGCTTGCTGCGCTCGAATTTCGCCTTCGCCATTGTACGATCCTGTGGTGGTTAGAGAATCCTCTGAACTGCGCTTACCAGCTCTGAACCGCTTGTCGGCTTGTCGGCTTGTCGGCTTGTCCGACACGACAAGCTGAGAAGCTGAGAAGCTGAGAAGCGCTATGCCTTTACCTTGCTGATGATTTCTTCCGCCTTGCTCTTTGGCACTTCCTCGTAGTGCGCGAACTCCATCGAGTACACCGCGCGTCCCTGGGACATCGAACGCAGCTTCGTCGAGTAGCCGAACATTTCCGACAGCGGCACCGTCGCGGCGATGACCTGCGCTTCGCCGCGCTGCGTCATCCCGCCGATCTTGCCCCGGCGCGATGACAGGTCGCCGAGCACGTCGCCCATGTAGGCGTCGGGCACGACGACTTCCACGTTCATCATCGGCTCGAGCAGCACCGGACTGGCGCGCTTCGCACCCTCCTTCACCGCCATCGAGCCGGCGATCTTGAATGCGATTTCGCTCGAGTCCACCTCGTGGTACGAGCCGTACACGAGCTCCACCTTCACGTCCACCATCGGATAGCCCGCGATCACGCCGTTCTCCAGGGCTTCCTTGATTCCCTGCTCGACCGGCCCGATGTATTCGCGCGGGATCACGCCGCCCACGATCTTGTCCTCGAACACGAAGCCGGAGCCCGTGCCCGACGGCTCGATGTTGATCACGACGTGACCGTACTGGCCCTTACCACCCGACTGGCGGATGAACTTCCCCTCGACCTTGTCTACGCGCTTCCGGATGGTCTCGCGATAGGCCACCTGCGGGCGCCCGATGTTCGCGTCCACCTTGAACTCGCGCATCATGCGGTCGACGATGATCTCGAGATGCAGCTCGCCCATGCCGGAGATGATCGTCTGCGACGTCTCCGCATCGGTGTGCACGCGGAAGGTCGGATCTTCTTCCGACAGCTTCGCGAGCGCAATCGACAGCTTGTCCTGGTCAGCCTTCGTCTTCGGCTCGATCGCGACGTCGATGACGGGCGCCGGGAACTTCATCGCCTCGAGGATGATCGGATGGTTGTCATCGCACAGCGTGTCGCCGGTGCGGGTGTCCTTCAGTCCGATCGCGGCGGCGATATCTCCCGCACGCACTTCCTCGATCTCTTCGCGCTTGTTCGCGTGCATCTGCAGCAGGCGACCCGCGCGCTCACGGCGATCCTTCGTCGAGTTGTAGACGTACGAACCCGTCTTCAACACGCCTGAATAGACGCGGAAGAAGGTCAGCTTTCCGACAAACGGGTCGGTGGCAATCTTGAACGCCAGGCCCGCAAACGGGGCGTCATCCTGTACCGGACGCTCCGCGGTGGTCTCGTCATGATGCGGCAGGTGCCCAACAATGGACGGCACGTCCACCGGCGCCGGCAGGTAGTCGATGACGGCATCGAGCAACGCCTGCACACCCTTGTTCTTGAACGACGCGCCGCACAGCACCGGCACCATCTGGTTGGTCACCGTTGCCTTGCGAATCGCGCGACGGATTTCCTCGACCGACAGCTCTTCACCGGCGAGGTACTTCTCCATCAGCGTGTCGTCGTGCGAGGATGCGACCGCGTGGTCGATCAGCGCGTGGCGCGCTTCCTCGACGGCGTCCTGGTATTCGGCGGGAACATCAACCACGTCGAACTTCTTCCCCAGCGTCTCTTCATCGAAGATGTACTGCTTGCGCTCGAGGACGTCGATGTGGCCCGTGAACAGCTCACCGGAGCCGACCGGCAGTTGCAGCGGGTAGGCGTTCCGCGTAAGGCGCGTGCGGATCATGGCCAGGCAGCGATCGAAGTCGGCGCCGACGCGATCCATCTTGTTCGCGAAGATCATGCGGGGCACGCCGTAACGGTCGGCCTGCCGCCACACGGTCTCGGTCTGCGGTTCCACACCGGCGACGGAATCGAGCAGCGTCACCGCGCCGTCGAGCACGCGGAGCGAGCGCTCCACCTCGACGGTGAAATCCACGTGGCCCGGCGTATCGATGATGTTGATGCGGTATTCGATGCCGTTGCGCGTCCAGAAGGCAGTCGTGGCCGCGGACGTGATCGTGATGCCGCGCTCCTGCTCCTGCTCCATCCAGTCCATCGTCGCGGTGCCTTCATGCACCTCGCCGACTTTATGCGTCTTGCCCGTGTAGTACAGGATGCGCTCGGTCGTGGTCGTCTTGCCGGCATCGATGTGAGCCATGATGCCGATGTTGCGATAGCGATCGAGCGAAGTAGTGCGGGGCATTGAGCTATGAAAAGGGCCGGTAGGCCGAAAAGCGTTAATCGTTGTGCTGCTTGTCTGCTTGTCTGCTTGTCTGCTTCTGTGCTTGTCTCCGACAAGCTGCCAAGCCGACAAGCTGATAACCGTCTATCAACAAAACAGCGGGTGGACCAGGCGCTCCACAGGAGCCGGTATCCATCCGCAATCGCCGGGTACAGTCGCCACTGTAGCGTGACTGGGGACCCATGGCGCGCCGAGAGCCAGCGAAACGCAATCTCTCGACGTTCAGTTGTCCTGCGTTGCTTTTCGGGAGCGTCCCGCTCGGAGAGCGTTCAGCCGGCTTACAGCAACCCCCACCGCTCGATCGGGTGGGCCCATAGGTGCCGGCTCGCAGTCCGCCGGGCTTGTGCTACGGCCAAAATGCACCGTAGCCACCTGAATTTATTGACGATGAGTCGGAAGTCAACTGACGCACCCACAACGCCGTAGGAGGACAAGATCCGTCTCGCTCATGGCCAAATCCGGTGCACCGCCTAACTATTCCGGCCGTGCTGCTGTCATACTCTCCAGCCGGTACCCCACCCCGACCGCCCTCCAGATGTCGCCGCGCTTCAGTCTGCTCATCCTAGCTGGCGTGTCCGCGTGCGCCCAGCCGCTCAAGCTCGCCAAGGACGATTCTCCGGTCGTGCTTGCCGGTCATTCACTCCAGGCGCCCAACCCCGCCGAGCGCGGGTCCCTGACGGTGCGGTCGCTTTACTATGGAAGCGGCACCGACAAGAACCGTCCCGAGTACCGCGACTCGATCGCAATCAAGACCAAGGTCGTGGACGGCAGCAAGTTCGCCGACGCCCCAAACGCCGCCCAGCGGAAGTTACGCGAGAAATACTGGGGTTTTGGCTTCTCAAAGCTCCCCGTGAATGGCCGGGTCTGGTATCCCGAAGGGAATGGGCCATTTCCCCTCGTCCTCATGGTGCACGGCAATCACAACATGAAGGACTTCTCCGACCCGGGGTACGCGTACCTCGGGGAGCTCATGGCCAGTCGTGGATTCGTCTTCGTCTCCGTGGACGAAAACTTTCTCAACGGCAACATGAACCAGGAGAACGACGCGCGTGGCTGGATGCTGCTCAAGCATCTCGAAGCGTGGCGCGCGTTCAACGACTCCTCTGCGGCGCTCAAGGGAAAAGTCGACCTCAACCGCGTTGCGTTGATGGGACATTCGCGCGGCGGGGAAGCCGCCGCGGTCGGAGCAGCCTTCAACCGGCTGTCGCATTATCCGGATGACGCAACGGTGAAGTTCAATTTCAATTTCGGCATCCGCGCTGTCGTCGCCATCGCGCCAATCGACGGGCAGTATTCCCCGACGCAGCGCCCCACGCCACTGGAAAACGTCAGTTATCTGGTGATCCACGGGTCGCATGACGGCGACGTGTCTGCCTTCTCCGGGCTGCGCCAGTATCAACGCGTCGAGTTCACCGACGCTGGCCCCTGGTTCAAGAGCGCCATCTGGATGTACCGCGCGAACCACGGCCAGTGGAACACGGTGTGGGGCAACAAGGACAACGGGCCACAGAGCGCGCGATTCCTGGACCTTCGCGGGCTCGTCACGCCTGAAGAACAGCGCCAGTTCGGAAAGGTGTACCTCTCCGCGTTTCTCGAGGCGACGCTGAAGGATCGCGAGGAGTATCTGCCGATGTTCCGCGATCACCGCGTCATCGGCAACTGGCTGCCGAAAACGATGTACGCAACGCGCTTCCAGGATTCCCGCTTCAAGGCACTCGCCGATTTTCAGGAAGATGTCGATGTCACGACGGGCAGCGTCGCCAGCGTGCGCCTGTTCGGTGACAGCCTGGGCAGCTGGAAAGAAGCCAACATTCCCCTGCGTTGGCGCAATACCAACGTGGGAACGAACGCGGTCTTCCTCGGCTGGAACAATCGCATCGCCGGCGACGATACGACCAAGATGGGGCGCCCGGCATCGTTCACCGTGACGATCGCCGACTCCCTGCGACGCGCGTGGAATGTCACTGACGCCGCCACGATTCAGTTCTCACTCGCCCCCACCGACGCCAAACCGTCGCCGCGGAAGGCGCCCGTTGATTCGGCAAAGAAAGACAGCACCAGGGCTGCGCCGAAAAAGCCCGCTCCGAAGCCGCCGGCTGGCAAGCCGGCGAAGGATACGACGCCCGTGCATCTGACCATCGAGGCGGTGGACGCCGATGGCGACACCGCGCGCGTGCCCCTGGCGAGGTATGGCGTGCCCCGCCGTCCCTTGGAGATCCAGGTCATGCGGCGCGCGTCACGCGAGCGCTCGGCGTTCGCGACGCAGCATGAGATCGTGCTGCAGACCTATGTGATTCCCCTACGGGATTTCAGGGACAACCAGCCGCGCTTCGATGCCTCCAGGCTCGCCTCCATTCGGTTCGTCTTCGATCGAACCGCCGCCGGTACTGTGTTGCTCGACGACATCGGCATCTCCGCCATCAACCCCGCCTTCCTCTCCGCCACGGTGCACACGCGCGGCACTCCATGATTCCCATGCAACGATTTTTGGTCGGGTTGGCGATGCTCGCGGCATCCACCGCTGGCGCGCAGACAGTCCTCCAACTCCCCGCAAGCACCCGCGCCCTGGGCCTGGGGAACGCTTTTGCCGCGGGGCGCGGCAGCGAGATGATTTTCTACAACCCGGCATTGCTGAATCAGCAGCCGGGCTTGCACGTCTCCGGACAACGCATCGGCGATGCGAGCAGCCTTGGCGCGATCTCGAGCAGCTTCAGCGCCGGGCCGATCGCCGCGGGGGTCGGCGCCCAGTTTCTCGACTACGGCGCATCCGGATTTCGGGCAGGCAACCTCGCTACCCGCGGGTCCATCGCGGCTTCGAGCCTCGCGGCATCACTTGGAGTCTCGTCGCAGTTCAAGGGGGTGCGCGTCGGAGTCGCGGCAAAGTTCGTGGAGGAGCGACTCGGGTTGCTCCGCGATGGCGGAGCCGCATTCGACATCGGGCTGGCCCGCGACTTTCCCTTCCGCAGCACTGTCGGCCTCGCGGTGCAGCACCTTGGCAACTCGCTGCACATCGTCGACCAGCGTCTGGCGCTCCCCGCGCAGACCACGCTTGGCGCAGCGACATCCGCGCCTCCGCTCTTCACGTTCTTTGACGTCGCGGCGACGGCCGCGGTGACCTATCGTCATGACGGGCACTGGGTGCCGGCCGGCGGAGTCGAGGTGACCTACGTGCCCCTCGACGGGTGGGCGTTCACGGGCCGAGTCGGCGCACGAAGGGTCGCGGATGATTTCGGCGCGAAGCCGCTCACCCTCGGCGCTGGTATCGGGTTCGATCGCATTGGCCTGGACTACGCCTGGCACGGGATGGATGGCGACGTTTCCGCGCACAGAATCGGCCTGCGACTCCGCTGACGAAGCGCGCTTAGGGTTTCAGGGTTTCAGGGTTTTAGGGTTTCAGAGTTTCAGCGAGGGCGCAAAGAAAAAGGGTCTGAAGGCAATTGCCCTCAAACCCTCAAACCCTGAAGCCCTCAAACTTTCTGTTACCAGCGATAATGCGCGAAGGCCTTGTTCGCGTCCGCCATGCGGTGCGTGTCTTCCTTCTTCTTGATCGCGTTGCCTTCACCCTTGCTGGCGGCGATGACTTCGGCGGCGAGCTTCTCGGCCATCGACTTCTCACCGCGGTCGCGGGAGAATGAGATGAGCCAGCGCATCGCCAGCGCCGTGCGGCGTTCCGGGCGGACTTCGACGGGCACCTGATAGGTGGCACCACCGACGCGGCGGCTCTTCACTTCGACCACCGGCTTCAGGTTCGCGAGTGCTTGCTTGAAGACGTTCACACCAGGCTGGCTTGTCTTCGACTCGACGATGTCCATCGCCTCGTAGAACATGCGCTCGGCGGTGGACTTCTTCCCCTGATACATCAGGACGTTGATGAACTTCGAGACAGTCTGGCTGTCATAACGCGCGTCGGCGAGGACCGGGCGCTTGATGGCATTCTTGCGGCGGCTCACTTGGCTCCTGCCTTCGGCTTCTTGGTCCCGTACTTCGAACGGCTCTTGTTGCGGCCCTGTACGCCGGAGGCGTCGAGCGATCCACGCACGATGTGATAGCGCACGCCCGGCAGGTCCTTCACGCGGCCACCGCGCACGAGCACGATCGAGTGCTCCTGCAGGTTGTGTCCCTCGCCCGGGATGTAGGCGATGATCTCGAATCCGTTGACGAGACGAACCTTCGCAACCTTGCGGAGCGCCGAGTTCGGCTTCTTGGGGGTAGTGGTGTACACGCGAGTGCAGACGCCACGCTTGAACGGATTCGCCTTGAGTGCGGGCGATTTTTCCTTCTTGGACACGTCACGGCGACTCCGCCGGACGAGCTGATTGATAGTCGGCATTCGAATTCAACGAGAAAACACACGCTCCCCCTGACAAGGGAGCGACAGAGCCCTGAAAACTATCGGCGGGCACGATGCCGGTCAACTGGAGACGGCGCAACGATTTGGCGTTCGGCTTTAGCGGCTCTCGGGCCCTCGGTGGAAAGCAACGGGCCGGTCGAAATGCACCGGCCCGCCGTTAAATCAGCCTGCTAGTCCTAAGGTCAGGCTATTAACCGTTCTTCTCAGATGTTCGGGTTTGCATTCAGCTCGGCCGTTGGCAGCGGCCAGCAGTCTATCAGGGGATTGTACACGGCTCCTGACGTGGAGCCGGGGTAAGGGCCCGATGGGAACTCGTCGATCCCGTAGAATTGCTTGTAGCGTCGCAGGTCACCCAAACGGTGGTTGTCCAGGTAGAGATCGCGACGACGCTGGTCTCGCAGCTCCGCCATGATCGCCGGATCGCCCGCTGCGAGGTTCAATGCGGCCTGACCGCCTACTGCACGACGCTGATCGACGAAAGCCGACGTTGCCGCCGTCGGACCGGCTGCCTCGGCGACGATGTACTGCGCCTCGAGGCCCGACGCGATCCGCTGACCGATCGCTGGTGTAAAGACGCCACCCGCATTTCCAGGAAGGCCGTTGTAGCTCGTGAAGGCGGTTGGAGACAGCGGCTTTCCGTTCGTCGCCGTGGTGTTGATGAGACGGGGAACGCGTGGATCTGTGGCCATCGCCTCGAACGGCGTGTTGAGCAGGTTGCCGCTGCTCCCCTGCTGCAAACGGTTGTACACACGATTCGTCAGGGTCGTCGAATACCACGCATAGAAATTGAACGCCGGCGGAACCTGCGCCGCATACGTGGACGCAATCGCCAGCTCGTTCCGGTCCAGCGCCGCACGTGCCGCCCCGACCAAGGCAAAGAACCGGACAGAGTCGGTCGCGGCGATCACGTTTGGATCAACGTTCGGCAGCGTCTGCAGATACGTCTTCGCGGCGGTGGCGATGGTGATTGCCGAGTCGAACTTCTGGATCGCGTCCGCAAAGATGTCCGCCGACGACTTCGGGACACCGAGGTTGATCGGTGTCGTGCAATTCATTTCCCCCAGACCCACGTAGGCGTATCCGGAGTACGCGAGGGACCGCGCGACGCGAAGGTCGCGACCAGCCGAATCGCCGAGGATTGCGATCATGCGACGCGCCGCGTCCTCGCCCACGAACCGCGCGTGCTGCAGCGGATTGTAGGTGAAGGCGGTCATGTAGGTCATGTCGGAGTGGAGCTCGCGGCGGTCGATCTGGCCTTCTTCGATGAAGACCTCGCGATTGTGAATCTCGTCCGCGAGCTGCCCATTCCAGTAGCTCACGTCATCCCATGCGGCCTGGAACGCGTAGATGGGACCGTTGGCCAGCAGGTTCACATATGCCGGATCGGTGACATCCGGTTCCTCGATGGCGCCCGGGTTCTCCGCGACCAGGAAGTCGGAGCAGGCGGCGCCGGCAATGACCGCGGCAATCGCGACGAACGATGCGACGCGCCGGCGAGGTGAAGAACTATTCATCATGGTTGAGATTCCCATTAGAACTGAAGGGTGAGCATCGCGGAGTATCGACGCATCATCGGAGCTGCATAGGCGTCGATCCGGACAAAGCTGCGATTGCTGTACGAATTCACTTCGGGATCCGCGCCCTCGTAGTCGCTCCAGACGGCCAGGTTGCGGCCAGCGAAGGTGAGCGACGCATTCGAGGCACGCACACGCCGCGCGTATTGCTGCGGGAGGTCAAGCGTGAGCGACACTTCACGGAGCTTCACAAAATCCCCGTCCTGGATCCACTCGGTGGACGGGCTGGTCGACCGATAGACCGCGAGCTCACGGAATTCGCGCGATGCCCGCCATGCGACGGTATCAGCGGCCGTGTTTCCCTGCGGGAACCGGGCAATCGGGTTGTTCGTCCGTGAGCAGTTATCCTGCGACTGGCAGCGACCACGTTCCTGCTGATTAAAGACCTTGAATCCGCCCATGTGGTCGAGCAGCGCGTACAGCCGAACATTGCGGAACAGCGTGACCGTATTTGCAAAGCCGATCGTGCGCGAGGGGCTCGGCGAACCGAGGTACCGCCGTGCCGTGTCGCCGGCGTTCACGATCGCGGCACCCGCGGCCGTCAGCTGCGCGACGCCAGTCTCGACGTTATCGCACGTCGTGGGCGCCGCTGTCGCCGCGAGCGCGTCGATGCCACAGCGCAGGTGGGGCGCGACCCAGAAGCCGCCCAGGGGATAGCCTTCGCGGTGCTGCTGCACGACGCCGTACGGCTGCGTCCCGGCGCTTTCCAGCGTCTTGCCCGGAACGCCGAACGACACGAGCTCGTTCTTGTTCGTCGCGATGTTGAGGCGCGGTTCCCAGCGCACGCGATCACGATCGATCGCCATCCCCGACAACGAGATTTCAAAGCCGCTGTTGGTCACTTCGCCGAGGTTGGACAGGTAGCTGCCGAGGAAACCCGACGATCCACCGACGGGAATCGACTGCAGCATGTCCGTCGTGCGCTTGTTGTAATACGTGAAGTCGGCGCTCAGGCGATTCTGGAACATGCCTGCTTCGAAGCCAAGCTCGATTTCCTCACCACGTTCCGGCTTGAGCACAGGATTGCCGAAGGCCAGCGGGCGAAGGGCTGACCCCAAGCCGGCACCGAGCTGCACGGTGCTGATCGTGTACGTCTGCGGACCGGAGTACGCCGACGGCGCGCGACCGGCCTGGCCCCACGCCGCACGAAGCTGAAGGCTGCTGATCCGCGCGCTGTTGAGGAATGGCTGCGCGGCGGGTTCGTCGGAGAGCACGTATGACGCCGACAACTTCGGATAGGTGATGATGTCGAAGTCGGAACCGAACGACGAGTGGTCATCCGCACGAATCGCGGCTGTCACGAACAAACGATCGCGCCAGCCGATGTGCTCCTGGACGTAGTAACCCACGGAATTGTTCTCCGTGAATCCTTCGTTGCCCAGGGTGCGCTGCAGCAGGTCGACG
>Ga0196976_1000703_pt1 | contig 19470 bp, 16 predicted proteins | sample S3v_513CmetaG_FD_148644 | JGI IMG/M metagenome (GOLD analysis project Ga0196976, IMG submission 148644) | Soil microbial communities from Anza Borrego desert, Southern California, United States - S3+v_5-13C | ecosystem: Environmental > Terrestrial > Soil > Desert | place: USA: California...
TCGCCTCGAGGACGGTGAGCCCGTCGGGCACGTCGCCGGGTGCGACGGTGCCGGCGGGCGCGACCGCGACGAGGAAGCCGAGGCGACGTGCCTCCGCGAGGCGTTGCCGGAGGCCCTGCACGGCGCGGACCTCGCCGGCGAGGCCGACCTCGCCGAAGGCGACGAGACCTGAGGTGAGGAGCGCACCGTTGTCGGCGTCGTGCGCGCTGCCGGCGATCGCCAGCGCGAGGGCGAGGTCGGCGGCAGGCTCGATCACGCGCGCCCCGCCCACGGTCGAGGCGTACACGTCGGCCGCGCCGAGGCGCAGGCCGCCGTGGCGCTGCAGCACGGCGAGCACCATGGCGAGCCGGCTGGAGTCGAGCCCGCTCGTGGTGCGGCGGGGGTTGCTCAGCATGGAGGGCGCCACGAGTGCCTGGATCTCCGCGGCCAGCGGGCGCCGACCTTCGAGCGTGACCGTGATGCACGTGCCGGAGACGTCGTGCACGATCGACGAGAGGAACAGCCCGCTGGGGTCCGGGACCTCGTGCACGCCCGTGCCTGTGAGGTCGAAGCAGCCGACCTCGTCCGTCGGCCCGTACCGGTTCTTGGTGGCCCGGATGAGTCGCAGCCGTGAGTGCCGGTCGCCTTCCACCTGGCACACCACGTCCACCAGGTGCTCGAGCGTGCGCGGCCCGGCGACACTGCCGTCCTTCGTCACGTGACCGACGAGCAGCGCGGGGATGTCGCGCTCCTTCGCGGCCGCGATCAGGGCGGCGGCCACCTCGCGCACCTGCCCGACGCCGCCCGGCGCGCCCTCGACCTGGGCCGAGGCGACGGTCTGCACCGAGTCGACGACGAGCAGCACCGGGTCGCAGGCTGCCAGGTGGCCGAGGACCGCGCCGAGGTCGGTCTCGGCCGCGAGCAGGAGACCGGGCGCGAGCGCCCCGATCCGCTCGGCACGGAGGCGCACCTGGCCGGCGCTCTCCTCGCCCGTCACGTACAGCACGGTGCCGGTCCGGGCGATGCGCGCCGCCACGTCGAGCAGGAGGGTCGACTTGCCGACGCCGGGCTCGCCCGCCATGAGCACGACGGCGCCGGGCACCAGGCCGCCGCCGAGGACCCTGTCGAGCTCGCCGACGCCGGTCGGGCGGGCGCGCGCCGTCTCGACGTCGATGCTGTCGATCGGCCGGGCCGGGCCGCGCGTCGGCGCCGTGGCGACGGTCCGCGGGCCGGCCGACACCGCGTCCTCCACGACGGTGCCCCAGGCCTGGCACTCCCCGCACCGGCCCACCCACTTGCTCGCCGTCCAGCCGCACTCCGCGCAGGTGTAGCCGGGCCGGGCGGTGCGGGCGGCCGCGCGCGTCGTCGTGCTGGACATGGGCCAGACCGTATCGGCGCCCCCCGACACCGCTCGCGGTGCCTCGCCGCCGCTCTACCCTCAGGTGCATGGAGCAGCCGGAGCGGGTTCCCGCCCGACGGCGCGGCCGCCGCGCCTCGGGGGAGGACACCCGTGAGGAGATCCTCACGGCGGCCCGGGCCGAGTTCGTCGAGCAGGGGTACTCCGACGCGAGCGTCCGCGGCGTGGCCCGCCGTGCCGGGGTCGACCCGGGGCTGGTCCGCTACTGGTTCCCGGGTGGCAAGAGCGAGCTCTTCGCGACGAGCCTGATGCACCCGCGGGTCAACCCTGCCTGGGTGGTCGCGCAGGCGATGGACGGGCCGCCCGAGCAGCTGGCGGCGCGCCTGCTGACCACCATCCTCACCGTCTGGGACCCCCCCGAGGTGCACGAGCGGCTGCGGGTCGTGCTGGGTGCGGTCGTGACAGGCGCCGAGGGCGGCGCGGTGCCGGGGTTCCTCCGGGACGAGGTGTTCGCCACCCTTGCGCGCCGGATCCCGGGGCCGGATGCGATGCTCCGCGCAGAGATGCTCGCCTCGCACGTCGCCGGGCTGCTGATCGCGCGCTACGTGGTGCACATCGAGCCCCTCGCCTCCGCGCCGGTTCCCCTGGTCGTCTCCTGGATGGCGCCGTCGTTCCAGCGGTACCTCGACGGACCGGTGCCCGCGCCGGTCGACACCGACAGCCTGCTGCCTCCCGTCGTGCGGGCCTACCGCGACCAGGCGATCGCCGGTGGGAGGCGGGACGGTGACGTGGGCGACGCAGGGCCCTAGGTCCTTGCAGCGCGCCGACCTCCGGCGTAGATTTCCTCACGTGGAGAAAAACATGCCCGCGCTGATGATCCGAGACCTGCACGTCACCCGGGGGCGCAACCACGTGATCCGCGGCGTGGACATGCAGGTGGACCGCGGCGAGCTCGTCGGCCTCCTCGGCCCGAGCGGCAGCGGCAAGACCACCGTGATGCGCGCCGTCGTCGGCGTGCAGCAGCACGTCCGGGGCACGGTCGAGGTGCTGGGTCTGCCCGCCGGGCACCCGCGGCTCCGCGACAAGGTCGGGTACGTCACCCAGGCCCCCAGCGTCTACGGCGACCTCACGATCGCCGAGAACCTGCAGTACTTCGCGCGCCTCCTGGGCACCACCGAGGCCGACGTCACCCGAGCCCTCGAGGACGTGGACCTCTTCCGGATCGCCGACCGCAGGGTCAGCGTGCTCTCCGGTGGTGAGCGCTCCCGGGTGTCACTCGCCGTCGCGCTGCTCGGCCGGCCCGAGCTGCTGGTGCTCGACGAGCCGACCGTCGGCCTGGACCCCGTGCTGCGCCGGGACCTCTGGGCGCTCTTCAACCGGCTCGCCGAGCGGGGGATCGCCATGCTCGTGTCCAGCCACGTGATGGACGAGGCGCAGCGGTGCGACCGCCTGGTCCTCATGCGCGACGGCCGCGTGCTCGCGGACGACGCGCTGCAGCCACTGCTGGCCCGCACGGGGGCGCCCGACGTGGAGGCGGCGTTCCTGCACCTCGTCGACGCCGCCAACGACGCCGACCGGGCCGCTGCGGACCACTCCGCGGCCGCACCGGCCGTCGGGCAGCACGCCGCCGCCGACCTGTCCGCCGACCGATCCGCCGACCGCAACGTGGATGGTGCCCGATGAACGCCCGCCTGACCCTGTCCACCGCACTGCGCGTCCTGCAGCAGATCCGGACCGACAAGCGCCTGATCGCCATCCTGCTGGTCGTGCCCTGCGTGCTCATGGGGATCGTCGCCTGGATGTTCGAGGGCACGCCGGTCATCGACCAGTTCGGTCCGCTGCTGCTCGGCATCTTCCCGTTGTTCATCATGTTCCTGGTCACCAGCGTCGCGACCCTCCGTGAGCGGCAGTCCGGGACGCTGGAGCGGCTCATGACGACGCCGATCCGGCGCGGCGACTTCGTGCTCGGCTACGCGCTGGCGTTCGCGGCGCTGGCCACGGTCCAGGCGCTCGTGCTCACCGGCTGGGCCGTCTGGGTGCTCGACATGGACGTGCGCGGCGACCTGTGGCTCGTCATCGTGGTCGCCGTCCTGGACGCGGTGCTCGGCACCGCCCTCGGCCTCGCTGCGTCCTCCCTGGCCAGCACCGAGTTCCAGGCCGTCCAGATGATGCCGGTGGTGATCCTGCCGCAGCTCCTGACCGGCGGGCTGCTCATGCCGCGGGACCAGATGCCCACCTGGCTGGAGTGGTTCTCCCGCGCGATGCCCCTGACCTACGGCATGGAGGCCCAGCAGGAGCTCGCCGCCGGCGCCGACTTCGCCGGCGTGCAGGGCGCGGTCGGCGTGATCGTGCTCTTCATCGTCGGCTCGCTCGTCCTCGGCTCCCTCACGCTGCACCGCCGGACACCGTAACGACACCCCGACCGGTGGGCGGGCCGCGACGCACGGCCCGCCCACCGTCGCCCGCGCGGCGGCAGGCCCTAGGCTGACCGGCAGGACGCAGGCGGGGGAGGATGCATGACGAGCAGTGCGGGCGGTGGCGGGAACTGGCCGTTCGAGCGGGTGGTCGGCGAGCCGTCGTCGTCCGCCGCGGTCGGCAGGGCCGGCCAGCCGCCGGAGCGCCCGGTGGCCCCCGCCGGCTTCACCGGCCCGACGACGCCGGAGCACGCCTCCGGCGGGACGGCCGCCTCCCATGGCATCGGCGGACGCCCGTCCGGGCCGGGTGGGGGACGGCCCGCGCGCCGGCGGCCACCGCTGTGGCTGCTCGTCGTCGTCGGCCTCGTCGTGGTGGGGGGCGTGGTCGCCGCGATCCTGCTCCTGACGAACCGGGAGGCCCCCGCGGCCGAGGTGCTCGAGGCGGAGACGGTCACCCTTCCCGTGCCGACCCCGACGGTGGAGCCGATCGCCCGGGAGGGCGGCACCGCCTTCCAGCAGGCGATCCCGTCGACCGTCCTCGACCACGTCGTCAAGGAGATCGTCGAGCACGACGCCCTCCTCCTGGCCGGTGCCGTGGAGGGCTGGAAGTTCACGTACACCGACGGCGCGCAGGACGTGGTCCTGTACGCCGGCCAGTTCCGCGACGCCGCGACGGCGGAGGCCGCGTTCGACCAGGTGCTCGCGGCGAACCCGCTGCCGACGCCGGCCGAGGGCGGCGAGGAGCCTGCCGAGCCGACCGAGCCGGCGGAGCCCACGGAGGGCGCGACGGCCACGCCGACCACGGAGCCGGCGCCCGAGCCCGAGCAGGGTGTCGTCGAGGTCGACGGCCAGCAGGTCGGCCGCTTCCTCTTCCTCCCGCGGGAGGACGGCACGGCCTCGCTGTGGTGGACCAACACCACCGTCCTGCTGCAGCTGGACGGCGCCGCCGCCGACGTCCGCGACCTGTACGCCGCCTTCCCCCTGTGACCGAGAGGCCCCCGATGTCCGAGCCGCAGCGCGTCGCCGTCCTGGGTGGCGGCGTCATGGGGGAGGCCCTGGCCGTCGCGATCATCCGGTCCGGGATCGCGCCAAGCTCCGTCGTGGTGGCCGAGAAGGCCCGTGCGCGGGCCGACGCACTGGAGTCGCTGCACCGGGTGCGGACGACGGCGAGCCCGGGCGACGCCGTCCGGGGCGCCGACGCGGTGCTGATCGCGCTCAAGCCGAACGACGTCGCGCCGGTGCTCGCGGAGATCGGCCCGGTGATGGCCGGCGGGGCGCTGGTCGTGACCGTGGCGGCGGGACTGCCCCTGGCGTTCTACGAGAAGCGGCTGCCGCTCGGCACGCCCGTGGTGCGGGTGATGCCGAACACGCCCGCGGTGATCGGTGCGGGCGCGAGCGGGATGAGCGCGGGGGCTGCGGCGTCGTCGGGGCACCTCGCCCTGGCCCGGCGGCTCCTGGAGGCCACGGGCGTGCTCATCCAGGTGCCCGAGGCGCACCTCGACGCGGTGACGGCCGTCAGCGGCTCCGGCCCCGCGTACGTGTTCTACCTGGTGGACGCGCTGACGGAGGCCGGGGTGCTGCTGGGCCTGCCGCGGACGCAGGCGCTCGAGCTCGCGGTGGCGACCTTCCGCGGCTCGGCGGAGCTCCTCGCCCAGACCGGCGAGCACCCGGTGGTGCTCCGCGAGCGCGTGTCGTCCCCGGGCGGCACCACGGTCGCAGCCCTCGAGCAGCTCGACGCCCACGGGGCGCGGGCCGCCGTCCTCGCCGCCGCGCGGGCCGCCCGGGACCGCTCGCGCGAGCTCGCGGCCGAGGCCGAGGCGAAGGAGCAGACGAGGTGAACACGCCCCGGCCGCCGGCCATGAGCGACGTCGCCGCCGTCGCGGGCGTCTCCCACCAGACCGTGTCCCGCGTGCTCAACGACCACCCGAGCGTGCGTCCGGAGACCCGCCAGCGGGTCCTGGACGCCATCGCCCAGCTGGGCTACCGCCGCAACACCGCCGCCCGTGCCCTGGTCACGCGGCGCACGGGCACGATCGGCGTCGTCGGCTCGGGCTCCGCCCTGTTCGGCCCGACCAGCACCCTCATCGCGCTCGAGTCGGCGGCCCGTGACGCCGGGCTGTTCGTCAGCCTCGCGACGGTCGCCCGGTGGTCCGCCGACCGGGTGGCGGGCGTCCTCGAGCACTTCATGTCGCAGGGCGTCGACGGCGTGGTGGTCATCGCCGCGCACGACGACGCCGTCGAGGCGGTGCGCGCGTTCGACGAGCCGGTGCCGATCGTGATGGTCGGCCCGAAGGGCCTGCCCGGCCCGCTGCACGCCGTCGCGGTGGACCAGTACGCCGGTGCCCGGATGGCCGTGCGGCACCTGCTCGACCTCGGGCACACCGACGTCCTGCACCTCGCCGGCCCGGTGGACTGGCTCGACGCGCGATGGCGCATCCAGGGCTGGCGGGACGAGCTCCGGGCAGCCGGGGTCGCCACGGGCGACCCGATCTCCGGGGACTGGAGCGCGGCCCGCGGGTACGCGGTCGGGCGGTCGCTCGTCGGCGGCACCCTGCCGACGGCGGTCTTCGCCGCGAACGACCAGCTGGCGCTCGGGCTGCTGCGCGCCTTCGCGGAGGCCGGGGTCCGGGTGCCCGACGACGTCTCGGTCGTCGGCTTCGACGACGTCGACGGCTCGGCGAACTTCTACCCGCCGCTCACGACGGTCCGGCAGGAGTTCGGGGCGCTGGGCCGGACGTGCATCGAGATGCTCGTCGAGGCGATCGCCGGTCGGCCGGTCACGTCCGGGCTCATCCAGCCGAGCGTCGTCGTGCGGGCGAGCAGCGGCAAGCCGCGGGCCTGACCCCCTCCAGGCCAGGCCCGCGACCCGTCATCCCCCGCGGGGGGCGTCAGGCGCCGATGGCGAGGTCCCGGCGTCGGAACGCCGCGAACCCCAGCGCGCCCAGGCCGAGCGCGGCCACCGAGAGCCACACCACCGGTGCGGCCGAGAACGGCTCGGCGGGCACCAGCGGGACGTGCGTGAACGGTGAGACGTCGAGCAGCCACTGCGGCAGCTCGAACAGCGCACCGAGCTGGCCCATCACGAGGGCCGCGGCCAGCGCGAACCAGGTGATCGGGCCGGCCCAGCGCGGCAGCAGCCCGAACACCGCGACGACGAAGCCGGCGAGCGCCAGGGCGGCCGGGACCTGGACGGCCGCGGCGGCGGTGATGTCGCCGAGGCCGTCGGCCCACTTGCCGGTCATGGCGCCGTAGACCACGCCGCCGGACACCCCGGCGCCGAGCAGGACCGCGGCGGTGCCGACGGCCACGATGAGGACGTGGCCGGCGAGCCACTGGTGGCGACCCGTCGCGGTGGCGAGCAGCGGCTCCACGCGACCCGACATCTCCTCCGCGCGCATCCGGAGCAGCGCCTGGACGGCGTACCCGCCCGCGGCGATGCCGAGCATCGCCATGACGAACGTGTAGTAGACCTCGACCACCTCGGCCCCCGGGGCGATCAGGGTGAACATCTCGCGGACGGAGTCGTTGTCCGCGATGTACTCCTCGACGCCGTCGCCGATCGAGCCGAAGGCGCCGCCGAAGATCGCGAGCCCGACGAGCCAGACGCCGAGGACGCCGCGCTGCAGGCGCCACGCGAGCCCGAACGAGGACCGCAGCCCCGCCCCGCCGCGCGCCGGACCGGAGCGCGGCGGGACCATGCCGGAGCCGACGTCGCGGTGCTCGGTGAGCGTGTACGCGACGGCCACGAGCGCCACGGCGAGGCCGACGAACAGCCCGCCGATCCACCAGTTGTTCTCGAAGTACGGGCGAACCTGCTGCCCCCAGCCGTAGGGCGACAGCCAGGACGGCCAGCTGCTCCGGACGACGAACCCGTCGTCGGACGTCGTCCCGGTGAGGTCGCCGGCGGCGCGCAGCAGGAAGGCGACGCCGAGCGCAGCGCCCGCCACGGCGTTCGCGCCGCGGGCCGTGCTGAACACCTGGGCGGCGACGGCCGCGATGCCCGCGAAGACGAAGCCCATCCCCGCGGCGGCCATGCCGGCCGCCAGTGCGCCGGACCAGGCGAGGCCGCTCGGCACCGCGATGGCGGCAGCCACGGTGAGGCCGAGGACGACGTCGGCGCCGGCGGTCAGGAGGAGGGCGGCGGTGAGCTTGGCGTGCCGGCCGACGACGGCGGACCCGACCAGCTCGGCACGGCCGAGCTCCTCGTCCTGGCGGGTGTGCCGCACGACGGCCTGGGCGCTCATGAGTGCCCCAAGGATGGCCAGCACCTTCCAGCCCTCGACGAGCGCCATGGCGCCGATGTCCGTGCCCGAGGCGGGACCGTCGAAGATCCGCGCCATCGGGTTGGAGGCGCTGAACGTCACCGTCGAGATGCGGTCCGCCTCGGTGGGCAGGGTGCTCTCGTAGCTGGCCACCATCGCCCACGCCAGGCCGGCGACGGCGAGGATCCAGACGGGCAGGACGACCCGGTCGCGGCGGAGCGCGAGCCGGACGAGCCGGCCGGTGCCGGCGAAGCGCTGGGCGGTCATCGGGCCACCTCCGCCCCCAGGCGCCGCGCGAAGTCCTCGACGTCGCGCCGGGCTCCGGCGCCGGTGTCGGACGGGCCGCCGCCGTTGCCGCCGTTGGTGCCGTTCCCGGAGAGCCCGGCGAGCTCGTCGCCGTAGTGACGCAGGAAGAGCTCCTCGAGCGTGGGCGGGCTGCTGGTCAGGCTCAGCACGCCGTGCTGTCCGATGTGGGCGACGAGGGCGCCGAGGTGCTCGGCCTCCACCTCGAACGTCGCCGTGCGACCGTCGTCGGTGCGGACCAGGTCGTGGACGCCGGGCGCCGTCTCGAGGCCGTCGACCGGCGTGGTCGTGGTGACGTGGAGCGTGGTGCGCGTGAGGTGCCGCAGCGCCGCCAGCGTGCCCGACTCGACGATGCGGCCGGCGCGGATGATCGACACGGTGTCGCACAGCGCCTCCGCCTCGGCGAGGATGTGGCTCGACAGCAGCACGGTGCCGCCGCGCGCCGTGATCTCGCGGACGACGTCCTGGAAGACGCTCTCCATGAGCGGGTCGAGGCCGGAGGTCGGCTCGTCGAGCAGGAAGAGCTCGACGTCGGCGGCGAGCCCGGCGACGATCGCGACCTTCTGCCGGTTCCCCTTGGAGTACGCGGAGCACCGCTTGGTCGGGTCGAGCTGGAACCGCTCGACGAGCTCGTCGCGCCGGGCGACGTCCTGCGAGCCCCGGAGGGACCCGAGCAGGTCGATCGCCTCGCCGCCCGAGAGGTTGGGCCAGAGGTTGACGTCGCCCGGCACGTACGCGAGGCGGCGGTGGAGCTCGACGGCGTCGCGCCAGGGGTCCTTGCCCAGCAGCGTCGCCTCGCCACCGTCCTTGCGGAGCAGCCCGAGCAGCACGCGGATCGTCGTCGACTTGCCGGCCCCGTTCGGGCCGAGGAAGCCGTGCACCTCGCCGCGGCCGACCGTGAGGTCGAGGCCGTCGAGGGCGACGGTGCTGCCGAAGGACTTGGTCAGGCCGCGGGTCTGGATCACCGGTTCCATCGGGAACCCTTCGCTCGTGAGAGTCACTGTCAGGTGCGAGTGAAGTCGTTTTGAAAGTCACTGTCAAGTGAGAGTGGCGGTCGACTTTGGTACGATGGCGCGCGTGACCGATGGCGGCGGGCTGCGCGAGCGCAAGCGGACGGCGGCGATGTACCGGATCCAGTCCGTCGCGCTCGACCTGTTCGAGGAGCGCGGCTTCGACGAGGTCACGGTGGAGGAGATCGCGGAGGCCTCCGAGGTCTCGCCGAGCAGCGTGTACCGCTACTTCGGCACCAAGGAGCAGATCGTGCTCTGGGACGAGTTCGACCCGGCGCTCGAGCGGTTCTTCGCCGAGAGCTTCGCGGCGCCGGTACCCCTCGACGGGCTGCGCAAGGTGTTCGTCGAGCTGCTCGGCGGACTCGGGCCGGACGACGAGCAGCGCATCGTCCGCCGGCTCCGGCTCGCGCTCGGCCACCCGACGCTGGAGCAGGCGGCGATCGCCGCGACCTACACGGTGGCCGAGACGGTCGAGCAGCTGCTCGCCGCACAGCTCCGCCGCCCCGTCGTGGACCTCGAGGTGCAGGTCTTCGCCCATGCGTTCGTGGGCGGGCTGCTCGGGATGTTCCACCACTGGCAGGGGACGGGCTTCGTCGCACCGCTCGGCGAGATCCTCGAGCGCACCTTCGACATCTTCGAGGAGGGCCTCGACATCGTGACGGCGGCCGCTCCCGCGGAGGGTGCTCCGGCGTCGGCTCCTCCGGGCGCGGAGGGCGCTGGGAAGTGAGCGCGCTCCCAACCCAGAGGTGGCGCGCGACACTCCGGCCGGCCTTGACACGCACCGGAATGTGAGCGTTAACATCATCGGAGCCGTTCCGCAGCGACGTCCAGGAGCTCACCGATGACCACCGACGACCACGCCGCCGGCGCGCGGGCGGACATCGCAGCCGGGCGCTGTGCCCTCGGCATCGAGCTCGGCTCGACGCGCATCAAGGCGGTGCTCATCGGTCCCGACGGGACGCCCCTGGCGAGCGGCAGCCACGAGTGGGAGAACCAGTTCGTCGACCGCATGTGGACGTACTCGCTCGACGCGGTCTGGACCGGCCTGCAGGCCTGCGTCGCCGATCTCCACGCGGACGTCGCGCGGCACGGGGTCCAGCTCACCACCGTCGCCGGCCTCGGTGTCTCCGCGATGATGCACGGCTACCTCCCGTTCGACGAGGCCGGCGAGCTGCTCGTGCCGTTCCGCACCTGGCGCAACACGACGACGGGCCCGGCCGCTGCCGAGCTCAGCGCCCTCTTCGGGCACAACATCCCGCTGCGCTGGTCGATCGCCCACCTGTACCAGGCGATCCTCGACGACGAGCCGCACGTGCCGAAGGTCGCCGCGCTCACGACGCTCGCGGGGTACGTGCACTGGAAGCTCACCGGCCGCATGGTGCTCGGCGTGGGCGACGCCTCGGGCGTCTTCCCGATCGACCCCGCCACCAAGGACTACGACGCCCGGATGGTCGCCCAGTTCGACGAGCTCGTGGCCGAGCGCCGTCCGGGGACCCGCCTGGTCGAGCTGCTCCCCGAGGTGCTCGTCGCAGGCCAGGAGGCCGGTCGGCTCACGGAGGCGGGCGCTGCGCTGCTCGACCCCAGCGGCGCCCTGCAGGCGGGCATCCCGCTCTGCCCGCCGGAGGGTGACGCGGGCACGGGCATGGTGGCGACCAACGCCGTCGCGCCGCGCACGGGCAACGTCAGCGTGGGTACGTCGATCTTCGCGATGGTGGTGCTCGAGCGGCCGCTGGAGAAGGTCCACCACGAGCTGGACCTCGTGACCACGCCCGCCGGGGACCTCGTCGCGATGGTCCACTGCAACAACGGCGCGAGCGAGCTCGGCGCCTGGGCCGACCTGTTCGGCCGGTTCGCGGCCGCGCTCGGGCAGCCGGCCGAGCCCGACGCCGTCTTCGGCGCGCTCCTGCGTGAGGCGCTCGAGGGCGACGCCGACGGCGGCGGCCTGGTCGCCTACAACTACCTCTCCGGGGAGCCCATCACCGGTCTGACCGAGGGGCGGCCGCTCTTCGTCCGCACGCCCGACAGCCGCCTCACGCTGGCGAACTTCATGCGCACGCAGGTCTACGGCGCCTTCGGCACCCTGAGCCTCGGCATGCGCGTGCTGGCGGGAGAGGGCGTCGAGCTCGACACGCTCTTCGCCCACGGCGGGCTGTTCCGCACGGCCGGCGTGGCCCAGCGGCTGCTCGCCGCGGCCGTCGGAGCACCCGTGGCGGTGGCGCGGACGGCGAGCGAGGGCGGACCCTGGGGCATGGCCGCCCTGGCCGCCTACCTCCAGGCGGCACCCGGCCAGGACCTCCAGGACTTCCTGAGCACCGCGCTGTTCGGCGACGCGGACGTGGACGTCGTGGAGCCGGACGCCGCGGACGTCGCCGGGTACGCGGTGTTCCTCGAGCGCTACGCGGCCGGACTGGCCGTCGAGCAGGCAGCAGTGGAGGCCCTCCGATGAGCACGCCCGGTCTGGACGCCTACGCGGACGACGTCGTCGCGGAGATCGAGCGGGTCCGGCGGGTCGTCTGCGACCTGCACGCCGAGCTGCCCCGGTGGGGCCTCGTCGTCTGGACCGCGGGGAACGTCTCCCAGCGCGTGCCCGTCGAGGGCGGGGACCTGTTCGTCATCAAGCCCAGTGGCGTCTCGTACGACGACCTGACGCCCGAGGCGATGGTCGTGTGCGACCTGGACGGGGCGCTCGTCGACGGCTCACGGTCGCCGTCGTCGGACACGGCCGCCCACGCCTACGTCTACCGGAACATGCCGGAGGTGGGCGGCGTCGTGCACACGCACTCGACCTACGCGACCGCCTGGGCGGCGCGCGGTGAACCGGTGCCGTGCGTGCTGACCATGATGGCCGACGAGTTCGGGGGGCCGATCCCGGTCGGCCCGTTCGCGCTCATCGGTGACGACTCGATCGGCCGCGGCATCGTCGAGACCCTGCGGGAGTCGCGGTCGCCCGCCGTCCTCATGCGCAACCACGGGCCGTTCACGATCGGCCGCGACGCCCGGGCGGCCGTGAAGGCGGCGGTCATGTGCGAGGAGGTCGCGCGGACCGTGCACATCTCGCGGCAGCTCGGTGAGCCGCTGCCCATCGACCCTGCGGACGTGGACCGCCTCTACGACCGCTACCAGCACGTCTACGGGCAGTAGCCCGCCCCGTCAGCCCCCGCACGACCCGAGAACGAGGGAGTTCCGATGAGCAAGCCGTACGCCGAGCGCGAGGTCTGGTTCGCCACCGGCAGCCAGGACCTCTACGGCGAGGAGACGCTGCGTCAGGTCGCCGAGCAGTCCCAGGCGATCGCCGCCGCGCTGGACGCCTCGGACGACGTCCCCGTCCGCGTCGTCTGGAAGCCGGTGCTCAAGGACTCCGCGGCCATCCGGCGCCTCGCCCTGGAGGCCAACGCCTCCGACGCGTGCGTCGGCGTCATCGCCTGGATGCACACGTTCTCGCCGGCGAAGATGTGGATCGCCGGCCTGGACGCGCTGCGCACCCCGCTCCTGCACCTGCACACGCAGGCGAACGTGGAGCTGCCGTGGGCGACCATCGACATGGACTTCATGAACCTCAACCAGGCCGCGCACGGCGACCGGGAGTTCGGGTACATCCAGACGCGGCTCGGCGTGGCGCGGAAGACCGTCGTCGGGCACGTCAGCAACCCGACCGTGCAGGCGCGGATCGGCACGTGGGTGCGCGCGGCGGCCGGTTGGGCCGCGCTGCACGAGCTCCGCCTGGCCCGCTTCGGCGACAACATGCGCAACGTCGCGGTGACCGAGGGTGACAAGACCGAGGCCGAGCTGCAGTTCGGCGTGAGCGTCAACACCTGGGGCGTCAACGACCTCGTGGACGCCGTGGCGCGGGTCGCGGACGCCGACGTGGACACCCTCGTGGCGGAGTACGAGGACCTGTACGACGTCGCCGCCGAGCTCCGGCGGGGTGGCGAGCGCCACGACTCGCTCCGCTACGGGGCGCGTCAGGAGCTCGCGCTGCTCGAGCTGCTGGGCTCGGTCGGGGCGACGGCCTTCACGACGACGTTCGAGGACCTCGGCGCCCTGAAGCAGCTGCCTGGGCTGGCCGTGCAGCGCCTGATGTCCAAGGGCTTCGGCTTCGGGGCCGAGGGCGACTGGAAGACCGCCCTGCTGGTCCGTGCGGCCAAGGTGATGGGCGCCGGGCTGCCCGGTGGCGCGTCGCTCATGGAGGACTACACGTACGACCTGGTGCCGGGGGAGGAGCGGATCCTCGGGGCGCACATGCTCGAGATCTGTCCGTCGCTGACCACCGCCCGCCCGTCGCTGGAGATCCACCCGCTCGGCATCGGCGGCCGTGAGGACCCCGTGCGCCTGGTGTTCGACACCGACCCGGGTCCCGGCGTCGTCGTGGCGCTGTCGGACATGCGGGACCGCTTCCGCCTGACGGCGAACGCGGTGGAGGTGGTGCCGCCCGCGGCGCCGCTGCCGAAGCTGCCGGTCGCGCGTGCGGTCTGGCGCCCGGCTCCGGACTTCGCGACGTCGGCCGAGTGCTGGCTCATGGCCGGCGCGGCGCACCACACGGTCATGTCCACGCAGGTGGGCGTGGACGCCTTCGCGGACCTTGCGCTCATCGCCGGCACGGAGCTGATGGTGATCGACGAGGGGACGACGGCGCGCGGCTTCGCGAACGAGCTCCGCTGGAACCAGGCGTACTACCGGCTCGCACAGGGGCTGTGACACAACCCGGCGGTGACGCCGGGGAACCGGGCGCCCGGAGGCGTCCCACGGCTGGCGCGCACCATGGGTGGTCGCGCTACCTTCCGCTGCCTTTCGATTATGAAACCTGCCCGCTCGTGCAAGTGAGCGCTCACTTTGGGAGAACACGCACAGATGCTGCCCAGTGACGCTTCGGTCTCGGAATCGTTACCGACTCCCGCCGTCGTTACGGTTTCGCAATCCAAAGTTGCGTTCAGGAAGTTGACGCAGCGCTGTACGGCGCCCCAGACTCCAGTCATGCTCAAGGAGGAGACGGACGTGCTGCCGGTCACGGTGCGCCGCGAACGGATGATGCAGCTCATCACCGATCGCGAGTTCGTCCGCGTCACCGAGCTCGCCAACGCCTTCGGGATCTCCGACGTCACGGTCCGTGGCGACCTCACCGCGCTCGAGTCGACGCACGCCGTCCGGCGGGTGCGGGGTGGCGTCATGTCGCCGGCCCGCAGCTCCCGGCCCGAGCCCTCGTTCGAGGAGTCCCTGGTCGAGTTCGCCGGCGAGAAGGAGCGCATCGGCGCCCACGCCGCCGCGATGGTCGTCTCGGGGATGTCCATCCTGCTCGACGTCGGCACCACGACGACGGCCATCGCCCGGGCGCTCGTCGCCCGTCAGGACCTGGAGCAGGTCACCGTCGTGACCAACGGGCTCAACATCGCGCTCGAGCTCGAGCCCGCGATGGGGCGGCTCGTCGTCGTCGTCACCGGTGGCACGCTGCGTCGGCTCCAGCACTCGCTCGTCAACCCGATGGCCACGGCGATCATCGACCAGCTGCACGCCGACCTCGCGTTCGTCGGCTGCAACGGGATCGACCCCGAGCACGGCGTGACCAACATCAACCTGCCCGAGGCCGAGGTGAAGCAGCGGATGATCGCCGCGGCCGCGCGGGCCGTCGTCGTCGCCGACGGGTCGAAGCTCGGCCAGGCGCACCTCGGCCGGATCGCCCGTCTCGCGGACGTCCAGACGCTCGTGACGGGGCCGTCGGCGCCGGCGCACGAGGTGCACCGCCTGCGGCGGGCGGGGCTCGACGTCGTGCAGGTCGAGTGACCACAGACTTCCCGGCCGGGCCGCGAGGCCCGAGCGGGTGGGCACAACAGAAGACGTGCTGACCGACCCGAGGAGGCGGTCAGCGCAACGCAGGACTTCCTGACCGGTCCGAGGAGACGGTCAGGTCGCTCGGGCCGGTCCCCTAGGACATGCCCTATCAGGAAGCAAGTTCTCGAGGAGGAGAAACATGAGCGCACGTAAGTTCGCCGCTGTCGCGGCGAGCGTCACGCTCGCCCTGGCCCTCACCGCGTGCGGTGGCGGCGGCGCGGGTGACACCGAGGAGCCCGAGGGCGAAGGCACCACCGACGAGACCACCGAGCCCGAGGAGGGTGGCCTGATCGGTGTCGCGATGCCGACGCAGACCTCCGAGCGCTGGATCGCCGACGGCGACGCCGTCAAGGCGGGCCTCGAGGAGGCCGGCTACGAGGTCGACCTGCAGTTCGCGAACGACGACATCCCGACCCAGCAGCAGCAGATCGACGGCATGATCACCAAGGGCGCCCAGGCGCTGATCATCGCCGCCATCGACGGCACGGCGCTGTCCGGTCAGCTCGAGGCCGCCGCGGCCGAGGGCATCCCGGTCATCTCGTACGACCGCCTGATCCGCGACTCGGAGAACGTCGACTTCTACGTCACGTTCGACAACTACGAGGTCGGCGTCCAGCAGGCCACGTCGCTGCTCGTCGGCCTGGGCATCCTCAACGAGGACGGCTCCGAGGGCGACGCCACCGGTCCGTTCAACATCGAGCTGTTCGCCGGCTCGCCGGACGACAACAACGCCGGGTTCTTCTTCAACGGCGCCATGTCCGTCCTGCAGCCGCTGATCGACGACGGCACCCTCGTGGTCAAGTCCACGCAGACCGACTTCGACCAGGTCGCCATCCTGCGCTGGCAGCAGGAGACCGCGCAGAAGCGCATGGAGGACCTGCTGACGTCGACCTACAACGACGGCTCGCAGGTGGACGGCGTGCTGTCCCCGTACGACGGTCTGTCCCGCGGCATCATCACCGCGCTGCAGAACGCCAGCTACCCGGCCACCATCGCCGAGGGCTTCCCGATCGTCACCGGCCAGGACGCCGAGATCGCCTCGGTCAAGTTCATCGCCGACGACGTCCAGTTCTCGACGATCTTCAAGGACACCCGCAAGCTCGCCGCCCAGGCCGTGACCGCCGCTCAGGCGTACCTGTCGGGTGACGAGCCGGAGGCCAACGACACCGAGACGTACGACAACGGTGTCAAGGTCGTCCCGTCCTACCTGCTCGAGTCGGACATCGTCTACGCGAGCAACATCCAGTCGCTCCTCGTCGACTCGGGCTACTGGACCGAGGAAGAGGTCGCATCCGGCGTCGCCGAGTGACCTGACGCGCGAAAGCCCCAGGACGCCGGCCCGGAGGGAGAGTCCCCTCCGGGCCGGCGCCCGGCACCGCAGAGAGGCGAGACATGACAGAGCACATCTTGGAGATGCGCGCGATCACCAAGACCTTCCCCGGGGTCAAGGCGCTGCAGGACGTGACCCTCGAGGTCGAACGCGGCGAGATCCACGCGATCTGCGGGGAGAACGGGGCAGGCAAGTCGACCCTGATGAAGGTCCTGTCCGGGGTGTACCCGCACGGCACCTACGAGGGCGACATCGTCTTCGAGGGCGAGCACGCGAAGTTCGGGTCCATCACGGACTCCGAGCGGCGCGGCATCGTCATCATCCACCAGGAGCTCGCGCTGGTGCCCTACCTGTCGGTGGCGGAGAACATCTTCCTCGGCAACGAGCGGCTCGGCACCGGGCGCCTGATCGACTGGAACCGGGCGAACTCCGAGGCCGCCGAGCTGATGGCCCGCGTCGGCCTGAAGGAGAACCCCACGACCCCGGTCGGGCTGCTCGGCGTGGGCAAGCAGCAGCTGATCGAGATCGCCAAGGCGCTCTCGAAGGAGGTCAAGCTCCTCATCCTGGACGAGCCGACCGCCGCCCTGAACGACACCGACTCGGCCCACCTGCTGGACCTGCTGCGCCAGCTCAAGGCGCAGGGCATGACGTCGATCATGATCTCCCACAAGCTCAACGAGATCGCCGCGATCGCGGACCGGACCACGATCATCCGGGACGGCCGCACCATCGAGACGATCGACATGCGCGACCCGTCGTCGACCCAGGACCGCATGATCCGCAGCATGGTCGGGCGTGACCTGGAGCACCGCTTCCCGCACCGCACCCCGGAGATCGGCGAGGAGGTCTTCCGGGTCGAGGACTGGACGGTGTACCACCCCACGCAGGCGGAGCGCGTCGTCGTCGACAACGCTTCCTTCAACGTGCGGGCGGGCGAGGTCGTCGGCATCGCGGGCCTGATGGGCGCCGGCCGCACGGAGCTGGCCATGAGCCTCTTCGGCCAGTCGTACGGACGCAACATCACCGGTCGCATCTACAAGAACGGCCAGGAGATCAGGGTCCGGTCCGTCGCCGAGGCCATCGGTCACGGCATCGCGTACGTCAGCGAGGACCGCAAGAAGTACGGCCTCAACCTGATCCAGGACGTCCGGCAGAACGTCTCCGCGGCCGGCCTCTTCAAGCTGTCCACCCGCGGCTGGGTGAACGCCAACGAGGAGCTCAAGGTCGCGGAGGAGTACCGGACCAGCCTGAACGTCAAGACCCCTACCGTGCTCGCGCTCGTCGGCAAGCTGTCCGGCGGCAACCAGCAGAAGGTCGTCCTGTCCAAGTGGTTGTACACGGACCCGGACGTGCTCATCCTGGATGAACCGACGCGTGGCATCGACGTCGGCGCGAAGTACGAGATCTACACGATCATCAACCGGATGGTCGCGGCGGGGAAGGCAGTCGTCGTCATCTCGTCGGAGCTCCCCGAGCTCCTCGGGACGTGCGACCGCATCTACACCCTCGCCTTCGGCCGGATCACCGGCGTCCTCCCGGCCGCAGAGGCGTCCCAGGAGCGGCTGATGGAACTCATGACCATGGAAAGGGAGGCGGCCCGATGAGCGCCGCGACAGAAACGACGAGGCGTGAGCCCGTCCCCGCCGGTGACGGCGGTCACCACGGCCCGCTGCGCGCGGTGGGTGAGCTGCTGACGCGGAACCTGCGCCAGAGCGGCATCTACATCGCCTTCGTGGCGATCGTCCTCCTGGCCACGTGGCTGACCGACGGGATCCTGCTGAACCCGCGGAACGTGTCCAACCTGACGCAGCAGTACTCGTACATCCTCATCCTGGCCATCGGCATGGTCATCGTGATCATCGCCGGCCACATCGACCTCTCGGTCGGTTCTGTGGTGGCGCTCGTGGGTGCGGTATCGGCCACGCTGGTCGTCAAGCAGGGTGCGCCCTGGTGGGTCGGCATGCTCGTCGGCCTCGCGCTCGGCGCGCTGATCGGGGCGTGGCAAGGGTTCTGGGTGGCGTTCGTCGGGATACCCGCGTTCATCACCACCCTGGCCGGCATGCTCCTGTTCCGGGGCCTGACCTTCCTGGTGCTGGACAACAAGTCGCTGTCGCCGTTCAACGCGCCGTACACCACGCTCGCGGCGGGGTTCCAGAACGGGTTGCTGGGCGGGTACGGCTACGACGTGTTCACGCTGGTGGTCTTCGGCGTGGCGGTGGCCGGGTACGCGTACATGATGTGGCGGGCGCGCGTCGGTCGGCAGAAGTACCAGCAGACCGTCGAGTCCTTCCCGCTGTTCGTCCTGAAGATCGTCCTGGTCGGCCTGGTCGTCATGGCGTTCGCCTGGCAGCTCGCCCACTACCGGGGTCTGCCGAACGTGCTGATCCTCCTGGCGCTCCTGATCATCGTCTACGGCGTCGTCACCACCCGCACGGTGTTCGGTCGGCACGTCTACGCGATCGGTGGCAACCTGTCCGCCGCCCAGCTGTCCGGCGTGAAGGTCAAGTGGGTCAACTTCGGCGTCATGCTCAACATGGGCGTGCTCGCCGCGGTGGCCGGCATCGTGTTCTCGTCGCGCTCCAACGGCGCCCAGCCCGCCGCGGGCAACATGTTCGAGCTCGACGCGATCGCCGCGTGCTTCATCGGCGGCGCGTCGACCACCGGCGGCGTCGGCCGCGTCGGCGGGGCGATGATCGGTGGTCTGATCATGGCGGTCATGAGCAACGCCATGCAGATCCTCGGCTACGACCAGTCGGTGCAGCAGGTCGTCAAGGGCCTGGTGCTGCTGCTCGCCGTCGCGTTCGACGTCTACAACAAGCGGCGTGCCGGCACCCGCTGACACACCTGCAACGCTCGGCACAGCGAGACCCGGTCCGTCAGGGCCGGGTCTCGCTGTGTGACCGGCGGGACCGGCACGCCGGGCACGGCCGGCGCGACCGGCGGGCGTCCGGGCGATGCCAAGCCGGGCTGATCCGGACATACCCGGACGGCC
>Ga0196976_1000705_pt1 | contig 19438 bp, 17 predicted proteins | sample S3v_513CmetaG_FD_148644 | JGI IMG/M metagenome (GOLD analysis project Ga0196976, IMG submission 148644) | Soil microbial communities from Anza Borrego desert, Southern California, United States - S3+v_5-13C | ecosystem: Environmental > Terrestrial > Soil > Desert | place: USA: California...
CACCGTGCCCGGCTCGAAGGTCGCGACCGCGGGCCGGGTGAGCCGGACGTCGGGGTGCACGGTCGCCGTCTGCTTCACGACCACCGCGCGGTAGCCCCGCGGCGGAGGTTCGGTCAGCTCGCGCGGCTTGTCGAGCGCGGCGCGCTGGCCCGCCGTGAGATCTCGATACCGGATCTTCACGTCGCTCCGGGGGTCCACCATGCGTTCGCTCGTCGTCCTGATCGCTTGCGCCGCCATGCTCGCGGGCTGCGCCGCTTCGGTCCAGGTGCTCCCGACCGGCCCGCGGCACGCCGCCCGCCGGGCGGACTGCCGTGTCGAGTTCCTCCGGGTGAAGGCGCCCGAACGCGCGTTCGACGAGGTCGCCGTGCTGCAATACGAGGGCACGGAGGAGCGGCTCCAGCTGATCCAGGAGCTCATGCGGAAACAAGCCTGCGCGGCGGGCGCCGACGCGGTGGTCGTCACGCGAGAGCTCGTCGCCCTCGGCGGCCGCGCGTCCATGATCGGGACGGCGATCCGGTATCGAGATCTCACGGCGGGCCAGCGCGCCGCGCTCGACAAGCCGCGCGAGCTGACCGAACCTCCGCCTCGGGGCTACCGCGCGGTGGTCGTGAAGCAGACGGCGACCGTGCACCCCGACGTCCGGCTCACCCGGCCCGCGGTCGCGACCTTCGAGCCGGGCACGGTGCTCTGGCAGCGCGAGGAGCCGGTGAAGCTCGACCCGCCGTTCTGGGTGTTCGCGGATCCCGCCCCCCAGGGGACGGAGGTGTACCTGCCCGACGGCACCACCGGCTTCATCGCCCCGGACCTGGTCGAGCCCTACCAGCCGGCCCCGGGCCAGGAGCCGCCCGCGACGCCGAAGAAGGACGACATGATCTAGGGCCGCGCCGGGGCGGCGAAGGCGCCCGCCGTCACGCCCCCGCGTCCGCCTCGGCCCCGAGCTGCTTCCAGCGCGACTGCGCGCCCTCGGTCAGCCCGAACGGCTGCACGAGGAGGGTCCAGCCTCCCTGCTCGGGCCACGCGAGCTTGACGCTGGCGTACCCCTTGAGCGGCGGATTGCACGCGACCTGGAGCTCCATGAGCAGGTTCTCGGGGACCGCGCTCTTGCCGGCGATCATGCAGTGCGTGGCCCCGATGCCGAGGAGCTGGAACGAGTGCTCCCGGTCGCCGAGCTTCAGCACCACCGGGTAGGCCTTCGGCTTCGGCCCGGTGACCGGCCGCGCCGGCGGCGGCGGCGCGGCGACGAGGCCACTGCGGGCATCGCCCTTCCACACGTCGCTGTTCTCGAACGCGGCGATGAACCCGGGCAGGCCCTCGATCGTCCGGACCATCACCTCGCGCTCGTGCTGCCCGAGCTCCCCGAGCGCGGCGAGCTCCTCGGTCCCGAGCCGGGTGTGCACCGCGAGCAGCGCGAGCACGCGGTCGACCGCCGCCACGGTCTTCACGATCATCGGCTCCGACGCGGCCGTGACCTCGGCGGCGTGGTGCAGCGAGATCGCGTCGGCGATGACCGGCGGCAGGTCCCACCGCGCCGCCATCACCATGCCCAGCTCCACGTGGTAGCGGTCCATCACCGCCAGCCACTCGTCCTCGAGCTTGGGGGCGACGTCGTTCCGGTTCTGGAGGAGCTCCTCGATGCAGGCGATGACCACGACCTTGCCGAAGTCGTGGAGGAGGCCCGCCGCGAAGGCGACGTCGGGCGCGAGCTTGCGGGCGCGGGCCAGGTCCTGGCACAGGAGCGCCGAGGCGAGCGCGTCGAGCCAGACCTTCCGGCGGACGGAGGAGAGCCGGCCCGCCGCCAGCGCGTGGGCGCCGAGGCCGGAGGCGAGCGCGAGCCGCGCCACGTCCTTCGCGCCGATCCGGCCGACCGCCTGCTTGACCGAGGCCACCGGCGCGCCGCGCGCGTACAGGGCGCTGTTCGCGCAGCGGAGCACGTCGGCCGCGAGGACCTGGTCGGAGGAGACGAGCTTCGCGAGATCGTCGAGCCCGTAGTTGCCCCCGCGCACGACCGCTTCGATGCGGAACGCGACCGCCGGGTACGGCGGCACCTTGACCTTCTGCTTGCCGACGAGCTCGACGATCGCCTGATCGAGGTCCAGAGACGCCATGTCGCCTCGAGCTTAGCAGATGACCGGCCGGCGCCCGACCCCCGGTGCCGGCCACGCCGCCGGGTGGGCGGACACCCCCTGAGTCACACCAGCCGTGTGGGATGGCCGGCCGGAACCTCCCGCCGTTGCCGACCCCGTGCCCCCGTGGCAGGCTGCGCGCTCACCGGGGAGCCGATGCTCGACAGCAGACCGACGACGGTCGAGGCCGCCGCGCCGAAGGTGTCGCGGAGCGGCCGGGTGCGCGCGCTCCGCGCGTCCGCGGCGCTGGTCCTCGCGGCGCTCGCCGGGGCTCCGCCACGCGCCGCGGAGGTCCCGCCCCTCACCGGGCGCGTCGTGGACCAGGCGCGGATCCTCGGCGACACCCGGTCGCTCGCCGCCCTGCTCGCCGGCCACGAGCGTCGCACGACCACCCAGATCGCGGTGCTCACGGTCCCTACCCTGGGCGGAGAGCCGATCGAGGCGTTCGCCCTCCGCGTCGCGAACGGCTGGGGGCTCGGCCAGCGCCGGCGAGGACAACGGCGTCCTCGTGCTGGTGGTCCCGGGCGATCGGCGCATGCGGATCGAGGTCGGGGCCGGGCTCGAGGAGGCGCTCCCGGCCGCGGCCGCGCAGCAGATCCTCGACGAGGTGATGACCCCGGCCTTCCGCGGTCGGCGACTTCCCCGGCGGCGTGGCGCGGGCGGTCGAGGCGATCATCGCCCGGCTGGACGGGCACGTGCCGGCCGAGGATCCTGCCCCGGACGCGGAGGCGGCTCCCGACGGCGCGGCCGCCGCGGAGGCGGACGCCGCCGCGCCCGAGGTCGAGGTCCCTCCGCTCGCCGCCGTCGCCCCGGAGGCGCCCGGCGTGGGCGCCGCGATCCTCGCCGCCTTCGCGCAGCTCGCGAAGGTCGTCGCGATGGCCATGCTCGTCGCCACCTTCCCCGCAGGGATCTTCTGCGTCGCCGTCGGCGGGCGCTGGGGCTGGCGCGCCTACGGCGCCTCGTGCCTCGTCTGGCTGGTCGCGGGGATGGCCAGCGTCGAGCTGTTCGCGCTGTTCCTGGTCTTCGCGGCCGGCGTCCCGGTCCTGCGGGTGATCCAGCTCGCCGGCAAGGGCGGCTCGGGGCGGCGCTCCTCGAGCGACGGCGCGCCCTGGCGCGATCGCCCGTCGTCGTGGTCGTCACGCTCGTCGAGCTCGTCGTCCTTCGGCTGGTCCTCCAGCTCTTCCAGCTCCGGGCGCTCCTCGAGCCGGTCCAGCTCCGGGTTCTCGGGCGGCGGCGGGAGATCGTCGGGCGGGGGCGCCTCGGGGAGCTGGTGACGGTCGGCCCGCGGGCCCGCTCCTCGCTTCGACACGGCGCGGCGGCGGGAGCCTTTCGGGGCCCCTCGGGCCGCGCCGCCCGCGGAACCCACGAGAACCACGGGAGCTGCGGCGCCCGCGCCGCGCCCCTTCACGGCGAGCGCGCGCGGGCACTTGACAGCGCGTCACGCATCGTGATTGGTGAATCCGCCTGACCAATGCAGCGCGGCGCCTTCTGAACCGTTTCAGAGCCCGCTCCCCCGAACACGGGTGGGGGAGCTCGTAGCCCGCCGGTGCGCGGTGCGCCGGCGGGCTACGCCTTCCGAGGATCCGCGCGGCCTACGGCACCGCGACCGAGTCGGTCGTCTCCACGTTGGATCCGGGCGCGTAGACGTACCCGGTCCTGCTCACCCCGGTGATCGCGAGGGTGATGGTGCCGCTCTTCCGCGTGCGGGGGGACGTGAACCGGGCCACGCCGGCGCCGTCGGTGGAGGCGGCGGCCGTCCCGCTCACGAGGCCGCTCCACGTCGCGGTGACCTGCGCGCCGGAGACCGGCGCACCGGCCGCGTCGACGATCCGGACCTGCGCGGTCGCCACGTTGGCGCCGTTCTGCACGCCCGGCGCGAGCGTGATGCTCGCGACGGACATCGGGGTGCTCGCCGGCGGAGGCTGCCCGTCCTTCGGCGCCTCCCGCCCCGCGAGCAGCACGCCGCCGGCGTAGACCGGGACGTAGGGCGTGTAGCCGGTGAGGTCGACGGGCTCGTAGGTGAACGGGCTCGCCGCGATGCCCTGGCGCGACCAGTCGTTGGCCGGGTTCCAGACGGGCGCGCTGAGCGTGAACGAGCTCTCCCGCTCGCTCTCGGCGCGGCCCCCGGGGAAGATCCTGGTCCCGGTCAGATCCATCTCGACGTAGTAGACCGTCCCGCCCCACGCGAACGGCCCGCGGACGACGCCCGCCTCGCCGGAGCCCTGGGTCACGCGGACGTCCGCGATCGAGCCGCCGGCGGCGACGAGCTCGGAGACGTCGAAGAAGTAGCGGTACGAGAGGTTCGCGCGGACGGTGGCCGGCCAGGCGGACCGGTTGCTGGTCTGGGTGACGATGCTCGTGCTCGTGGCGGACTCCGCGGCCAGCTTCGCCCGGACGAAGTACTCGGGCATCGGCTGCCCGGCGGGCTCGATGTGCGCCGCCGGGAAGTTCGCGAGGACCGCGCCGCCGTGGAGGGCGTACATCTTCGCGAGCGCGCCGAAGAAGCCGGCGTTGTAGTCGGTCGCGACCTCGTTCTTCTGGTAGTCCGTGCGGAGATCCGCGTACGCGTCGTTGCTGCCCGGGCCGCCGACGAGCGCGCCGAACAGGACGTGCCGGTTGTTCGGCGGATCGTCGATGTCGTTGTACCAGGCGCCGTGCGCCGTCCGGTGGTGCGGGTTCCGGGGCGGGTTCTGCCCGAACCCGACGACGTAGCTGCTGCTCCGGGGGTTCCGGCCGAGGATGTAGTCGATCTGCCGCTCGGCGAACGCGCGGTACGCGGGCTTCCTCGTGGGATCGCCGAGCGGCGCGTCGGACCAGACGAAGGCGAGGAACGAGGCGTTCGCCGCGTACCGGAGCGAGCCCCACCGGTCGAGCCAGGCGAGCCCGCCGGGCGTGTACGTGACGCCGCCGCCGGGCAGCCAGAACGCCAGATTTCGCTCGACGGCGTCGACGTAGACCTGCTTCCCGGTGATCCGCGCGAGCAGGATCGCGGTCATGTAGTGCATGTCGTCCCAGGAGTGCGTCCAGCGGTACGCCCAGGTCGTGGTGCGCCCCTCCTTCTGCCAGTTCAGGGCCGCCGCCTCGGCGCGCGCCAGGTAGGCGGGATCGCCGGTCTTGAGGTACAGCCACGTCGCCGCGGCCGAGAGCTCGTCCCAGTAGCCGTTGAAGGAGTCGTAGAACCCCGTCGCGGCGCGGTAGCCCGCGTCGCTCCGCGTCGCGTCCGCGAACTCGTACAGCTCGCGCGCGTGGCGGAGGCAGAGCTCGGCGTGGGCGGGGTCGTTCTGCTGGAACACGATCGAGGCCGCCGCGAGCGCCGCGGCGGTCGCGCCGGCGACGGTGGACCCCGGCGACGCGGTCGTGACCTTGTACGCAGGCCGCGCCATCACCTCCTCCATCACCTCGGCGGGACCCCACCAGCCGTGGTCCACGTTCCCGTTCCCGACCTGGTAGTAGAAGACGTCGGGCGCGGGGTGGGCCTTGATGAAGTAGTCGGTGGCCCACCGGATCGTCTGCAGCGTCTTCGGGTGGAGGCCGGCGCGCTGGATCGCGTCGCCGTACTCGTGGACGGCCCAGCTCAGCGTCATCGCGCTCGAGGCCATCGGCAAGCCGAACTTCACGTGATCGCCGGCGTCGTACCAGCCGCCCGTGAGGTCGAGCCCGACGTCCGCGCCGTCGCGCAGGCCGGAGTCGGCGCGCCAGGTCACCGGGTCGCTCGCCGGGATCCGGCCCGACCGCTGCACGTCGTAGAAGAACAGCGCCTTCTGCATGGCCTCGGCGTAGTTGAAGCCCTGGGCGCCGGCGGCGCACGGGAGCGCGAGCAGCGCCGCGGCGAGGAGCGCCGGAAACCTGGCGACATGGTCCATGGGGAGCACCTTTCACTAACAGTGATGTTCGTCGCTCCCCGGGACACGGGGGAAGGAGACGACCCGGCGAGCGCGCTGGGCGCACACGCTAGGGAACGCCCGCGGGCCGGTCAAGGTGCGGACCCGCGTGTCCGCGCGCAAACGATTGTACGGTGAGTCAACACCGATCGCGGCGTACGGATCCGTACGCCGCGGCGCGCCGGGCGCACGCGGCAAGCGTTTGCGCGGCGGCGCTCAGGGGCTCGTCGGGATCGACGTCCGCTCCACCACCTGGCGGAGCACGAAGCTCGAGTGGACGCCGGTCACGCCCTCGATCCGGGTGATCTTGTTGAGGAGCAGGCTCTGGTAGCCGTCCATGTCGCGGACGACGACCTTGAGCAGGTAGTCCGCGTCCTCGCCGGCGATGAGCAGGCACTCGAGCACCTCCGGGAGCACCTTCACCTTGGCCTCGAAGTTGGCGAACCGCTCCGGCGTGTGCCGGTCGAGCGCGATGTGCACGAGCGCCATGAGCGAGAACCCCAGCTTCCGCGCGTCCACGATCGCGCGGTACCCGGTGATGAGCCCGCGCTGCTCGAGCGCGCGCACGCGCCGGAGGCAGGGCGACGGCGAGAGCCCGATCCGGTCCGCCAGCTCCTGGTTCGCGAGCCGCCCGTCGCGCTGGAGGTGCTCGAGGATGAGCCGGTCGAAGCGGTCGAGGGGGGCGGAGGTAGGCATGGTCTGTCCTCTTGTACGCTGACGCAAGCATGTTCTGCCTCGTATGACGTCGTTTTCGCAAGATTATTGCCGAGCGCACCCGGCAGGGCCGGATCTTCGCAAGCACCTGCCCCCTCCCCCGCCCTACCTTCTCGACCCATGATCACGCACCCATCCAGCAAGTACGCCCCGTTCCGCCCCGTGGACCTGCCCGACCGCCGCTGGCCCGGCAACGTCCTCACCCAGGCTCCCACCTGGATGAGCACCGACCTCCGCGACGGGAACCAGGCGCTCTTCGAGCCGATGAGCGTGGAGAAGAAGCTCCGGCTGTTCCAGACGCTGTGCGCGATCGGCTTCAAGGAGATCGAGGTCGCGTTCCCCTCCGCCTCGCAGACCGACTTCGACTTCGTCCGGCTGCTGATCGAGGGCGGCCACGTCCCGGACGACGTCACGCTGGTCGTGCTGACGCAGGCCCGGGAGCACCTCATCCGCCGGACGATGGAGTCGCTCCGCGGCGCGAAGCGGGCGATCGTCCACTTCTACGTCGCCACCGCCCCCGTGTTCCGCGAGGTCGTCTTCCGGATGACGAAGCCGGAGGTGGTGAAGATGGCGGTGGACTCGGTCCGCCTGATCCGCGCGCTGGCGGCGGAGCTGCCCGGGACGGACGTACGCCTCGAGTACAGCCCCGAGGTGTTCGTCTCGACCGAGCTCGAGTTCGCGAAGGAGATCTGCGACGCCGTGGTCGAGGCCGCGGGCGCGACCCCGGACCGCAGGATCATCCTGAACCTGCCCGCGACGGTCGAGGTCGCGACCCCGAACGTGTACGCGGACCAGATCGAGTGGATGCACCGGAACCTCGCGCGCCGCGACGCCGTCATCCTGAGCGTGCACCCGCACAACGACCGCGGCTCGGCGGTCGCCGCGGCCGAGCTGGCCATGATGGCCGGCGCGGAGCGGGTCGAGGGCTGCCTGTTCGGCAACGGCGAGCGGACCGGCAACGTCGATCTGGTCACGCTGGCGCTGAACCTCTACACCCAGGGCGTCGCCCCCGGGCTCGATCTCTCCGACATCAGCCAGGTCGCCCGCGTGGTCGAGGACTGCACGCAGCTGCCCATCCACCCCCGCCACCCGTACGCCGGCGACCTCGTCTTCACCGCCTTCTCCGGCTCGCACCAGGACGCCATCAAGAAGGGCTTCGCCGCGGCCGCCGCGGCGAGCGGCGGGAGCTGGCGGATCCCCTACCTGCCCATCGACCCCAAGGACGTGGGCCGCACCTACGACTCGATCATCCGGATCAACGGTCAGTCCGGCAAGGGCGGCGTCGCCTACATCCTGGAGACCGTGCACGGCCTCACCCTGCCCCTCCGCCTGCAGGTCGAGCTGTCCGGCGCCGTCCAGCGCCACGCCGACGCGACCGGCGGCGAGATCACGCCCGACGAGCTGTGGCGCATCTTCTCGCGCGAGTACCTGGAGCAGGCCGAGCCGATCGCGTACCTCGGCCACGAGATCCTCGACGGCGGCCGCGGCGTCCAGGTCACGGTCGAGGTCCAGGGGCGCCCGGCGGTGCTGGTCGGCCACGGCAACGGGCCCATCGACGCGCTCGTCCACGCGCTGAAGGTCCCCGTCCGCCTCCAGTCGTACGAGGAGCGGTCGACCGGCGTCGGCGCCGACTCGAAGGCGGCGGCGATGGTCGAGCTGGCCGTGGACGGCGCCGGGCCGCGCTTCGGCGTCGGCGTCCACGAGAACATCGTCACCGCGTCGGTGCTGGCGGTCCTGTCCGCCGTGAACCGTGGGCTGCAGACGCTCGACGCCCACGCGCGCCGCCGCGTGCTGGCGCCGCTCGAGGGCGCGACGTCGGGCCGTGTGCACGAGCGCGAGCCCGCGCGGGCCTAGCAGGCCGCGGTTCGCCCCTCCGGCCCTCCGCCCACCGGGCGCGGGGCCGCGGGGCGCGTGCGGGCGGGTGAACGTCCCCCCAGATTGCAGGTGCGAGCCGCGCACGCGGCCGAGGGGGACTTCACATGAGGCACGATCGTTGGCTGACCGCCGGGCTGGCGACGGCGCTCGTCCTGCTCCCGGCCGAGGGCCGCGCCGCGAGCGGCGTCGGCGCGGGCGCGGGCGCGTCCGCCGAGGAGCGCACCACCTCGGACCAGGGCACCGGGGTCGCCAGCCCCCACCCCACGCTCGAGGACGAGCAGCTCCGGAACGGGCTCCAGCGGCTCCACGCCGCCAACGCGGCGGAGATCGAGCTCGGCCGCCTCGGCGTCGAGACGGCGTCGAACGCGCAGGTCCGGCAGTTCGCCCAGCAGATGGTGGACGACCACGGGCGGAACGATCAGCAGCTCCTGGCCCTCGCGCAGGCGATGAACGTCCCGGTCACCGGCAAGGTCTACGACGCGCAGCAGCAGGAGGCGCAGCAGGCGCGCCGCACGGTGCAGTCGAGGTCCGGCGCCGCCTTCGACCAGGCGTTCATGGCGCAGATGGTGAGGGACCACGAGAAGAACGCGAGGGAGGTCGGCGCCCTCGCCGCGCGGGCCCGCGGGAGCGTGCCGGAGCTCGCCGCGTTCCTCCGCCAGACCGAGCAGGCGATGAAGGGCCACCTCTCGATGGCCCGCCAGGTGGCGAAGGCGGCGGCCGCCACCGCGCGCACCTCGGGCGAGGCGAGCACCGGCGCGGGCAGCGCGAGCGGCACCACCGAGTAGCCCGCGCCGCCGTCAGCGCCAGAAGAAGAGCGACAGGCCCAGCGTGAGGACCGCCAGGACGACCTTCCCGGCGCTCCACGGCCGCTCGCCCACCACCTCGCCGGTGCAGGCGTTCACGGTGACGCGGTAGGTGCGGCCGTTGTACCGGTACGCGAGCAGCCAGGCCGGGAGGAGGAGCTGCCGGTACGTGAGGCCGGCCCAGCCGGTCCGGATCGAGTGGACGCGCTGGTCGTCCCCGCCGATCCGCTCCTCGACCTCGTCCGCGAGCTCCTCCTCCATCTCCTTCCGCGCCGCGGCGAAGCACTCGTCGAGCGGGAGGTCGTGGGAGTGCGCGAGCCTCCCCGCGAGCGCCTCGGGTGTGAACGGGAGGCACCGCTCGAGCGGCCACGGCTCGAGCTCGCGCAGGAGCTTCGGCGGGAGGGAGCGGAACGCAGGGAGGAGCCGATCGTCGAAGAAGCGGTGGAACGAGCCCGACGCCGGGGACCACCGGGTGCGCTGCTCCTCCCGCTCCTCCTCGCCGGTCCCGACCTTGACGGTGTAGTGCTCTCCCCGCTCCCCGACGTACTCGGTCGCGGTCATCGCGTCGAAGGTGAAGAACGGCAGGTACACGCCCTGGACGTCCCCCGCGATCGCGCGCCGCCGGAAGTCCCCGGGCGCGCACCAGCGTCCCCGCACCCAGGCCGCGACCGCCGCGCGCGCGGCCGGGCCCTCGATGCCGAACGGGAGCACCGCGTCGACGGGGACGCCGCCGCCGGCCTCGCGGGCGTCGGCGCGCTGCACGGGCACGCCGCAGAACGAGCAGAAGGTGCTCGTGAGCGTGCCCTCGAACGTCACGGCGGCCCCGCACGCCCGGCAGCCGAGCTCCACCCGCGCCGCCGCCGTGCCCGCGCGCGCCCTGCGCAGCTCGACCTGGCGCGCGAGCGCCGCGCGGAGGTCGTTCTCCTGGACGGGGGCGCCGGCCGCGACCGTGAGCGGGTGCTCCGCCCCGCAGTGTCCGCACTGGAGGGCGGCGCCGCCGGCGCGGAGCTCGAGCTCGGCGCCGCAGCGGTCGCAGGGGAAGCTCCGCCCGCGCTCCGCGCCGTTCGAGGTCGAGGCGGCACCGCCGGTGGAGGCCGTGGCGATGGGGTTCATGCGCGTCCTCCTCTCAGGGGGCCGGGGGCGGCGGCGGGGGAGGCGGAGGCGGCGCCGCGAAGAGCTGCGCGAGCGCCGGGACCTGGGACGCGGCCGTCCAGGCGTTCATCCCCGCGGTCCACACGAGGCTCGCCGCGGTGAGCTCGCCGCGCGCGACCGCCGCCGCGAGCGCCGCGAGGTCGAACGGCCCCATCGTCCGCCCGCCCTGCGCGACGTGCCAGGCGCCCTGGGTCTGCCAGGCGCCCGGCGAGGGCGGGGGCACGCCCATCGGCGGCGGCATCGCCTGGTTGAGCTGGGCGGCCATCGAGAGGCCCATGCCGATCCCGGCGCCCGCGGCGGCGAGGCCACCCGGGTTCTGGGCCAGCGCCGGCACGGCGTTGGCGATCTGGTACTGCTGGTACCGCTGCAGATCTCCGAGGAGGCCCATGCTGGAGCGGGCGTCGAGCGCCTTCTCGACCTCGGGCGGGAGCGAGACGTTGACGATGACGAGCTGCGGCAGCTCGAGCCCGTACTCGTCGTCGATGCGGGCCTGGACGCGCTTCCGCAGGCCGTCCGAGAGCGCCGCCAGGTTCGCGGCCAGATCGAGCGCCGCGATCTTCGACTCGCCCACGAGCTGCGCGAACTCGGCGTTCACGAGCGAGCGGAGGAGCTCGCCGATCTCGTCGGCCTCGAACGACTGGTCCGTGCCGACGAGGCCCTGGAGCAGCGCCTTCGGATCCGCCGCGCGGAGCGCGTAGGTGCCGAACGCGCGCAGCCGGAGGGGCCCGTACTCCGGATCCCGGAGCATCACCGGGTTGGGCGTCCCCCACTTCAGATCCGTCACCTGCGCGGTGGAGACGAAGTAGACCTCGGCCTTGAACGGGCTCTCGAACCCGTACTTCCAGCCCTGCAGCGTCGAGAGGACCGGCAGGTTCGCCGTGGTGAGCGCGTACATCCCGGGCGGGAAGACGTCCGCGATCCGGCCCCGGTCCACGAATACCGCCACCTGCCCGGGCCGCACCACGAGCTGCGCCCCGTTCTTGATCTCGTTCTGCCAGCGCGGGAACCGCCAGACCAGCGTCCGGTGCCCGTCGTCGAGCCACTCGATGATGTCGACCAGCTCGCCGCGAAGTCTGTCCAGGAGCCCCATGTCGTCCCCCGACGAAGTGCTGCTCCGAGCGTGCCATACGCGCCCGGCCCAACCAAGCGAAAGCGCCGCCGGCGCCGCGCGGGCGCGATCCGCCTACACGACCTCGTCGCGCGACGTTCTAGGCGGCCACGGCGCGCCGGCGCCGCGGGGGACGGCGTAAGTCACCTCGTGGGCCTCGAGTGGCGTGGGTACCGTCCACCGGCTCAGCATCCGCGCGAGCGCCGCCGCAGGCACAGCCGCCGCGCGCCCGCGGTTCCGCACCGCCTGCTCGGCCGCGGGCGCCTCGCAGTGCACGACGTGCACCCGGGCGCGGTCGTCGCGCAGCAGCCGGATCACCGCCCCGCGGACCTCGGCCCTCAGGTGGGTCGCGTTCCAGGCGAACGGCGCGCCGGCGCGGAGGTGAACCCGCGCGCGCTCCCGCGCGGCCGCGACGACCGGCCCCTGCGCGTCTTCGGGATCGACGCCGAGCTCCTCCCGGAGGACGTCGAGGGAGACGATCGGCAGGCCCGGCCGGTGGCGCCGGAGCCAGTGGTCCTTGCCGGCCCCGGGGAGTCCCGACATGACCACGACCTCGGGGCCGCAGTCGTCGTGCACCTCGACCATCGGCGCACGCGCCCCCGCCGACTCGAAGTAGGCGACGCGTCGCCGACCGCGAGGTGCGCGGCGTCCATCCGCACCGCCGTGAGGCGCGCGATGCCCCCGCGACGAACCGCGTGGAGGTCCTCCACGCGGCGGGGCGCCACGTCGGCGGCGGTGACGGACACCTACGGGGGCTCGTGGAGCAGCGGCTGAGGAAGACGCCGCATGGAACCTCCCGGCGACGTTCGCCCGCCCCTCGTCCGCGGAAAACGAACGTGCACCGCCGTCGGGAGAGGTGGCCGCCGGGCGCACGGAGCCATCTTCCTGAGACACCATGCAGCGCGCCCTCGAGCTCGCCTCGCCGCCCGCACGCTCCACGCTCGGCCTCCTCGAGCAGACCTGGCGCGACGCGCGGCTCCGGGTCTCCGCGGCGTCCGGCGTGGTCCTCGTTCACTGTGCGTATCCGCCGGGCGATCCGGTCCTCTCGCGGGCCCCGCCGGACGTGGCGACCTGGGAGGCCATCCTGTTCCGGGTGGTGGTCTCGATCCCCGTCAATGCGTTCATCCTCCTCGCGTTCGTGGGCATGGCCGCGCGATTGTCCGCCGGCGCACCGCCGGGCCGCCTCCTCCGGACCAGCGCGCAGCGCCTCGTGCCTGCCCACGCCTTCTGGGTGGTCGCCTTCCTCGCGGCGCGGGCGGCGCAGACGGGCCAGCTCCCCTCGCCGCGCGCCGTCGCCGAGGGGCTCCTCCTCGGCACCGCGGCCGCGCACCTCTATTTCACGCCGCTCCTGCTCGCCCTCATGGCGGCCGTCCCCGCGGTCGCCCGCCGCGCCGGCTCCCCGGCGCGGGTCGCGCTCCTCGCGATCGCCGTCGCGGCGATCACCGCGGCCCTGGAGCAGACCGTCGGCCGCGACGGCCTGGTCCTCCGGACGGCGCTGGGGATCCTCGGGTACGTGCCGTACGCGCTCGCAGGGCTCGCGCTCGGCGGCTGGTGGGGAGGGATCGCGCCCGGGCCGGAGCGCGCGCGCATCGTGGCGCCGATCGCCGCGGCGGTCGCCGCCGCCGCTGCCGCCGCCATCCTCTGGCTCGGCGCCGCTCCCGGCGGGGCCGCCCTCCGGCCGTCCCCCGCGCTCTGGCTCGCCGGCAACGGACTCGGCCTGAGCGTCCCCGTCTTGCTCCTGTGCGCCGGCGGCCGGCCCTCGTTGCGCGTTGCGCGCCTCGCCGCCCTCTCGATGGGCGTGTACTTCGTCCACCCCTTCTTCGTCGTCGGGCTCCGGATGGCCGAGGCGCGGCTCCCCGCCCTCCGGGGGCAGGAGGTCTGGATGATCCTCCCGAACGCCGCCGCGGCCGCCGTCCTCTCCTTCCTGGCCGTGCGGCTCATGTCGCGCACGCGGCTCCGCCGCGTGGTCGGCTGATCTCCCGGCGGCGCCCTGCGCACGGAACCCTCCGCGGGAACACCCGAGGCGACCCTTGCCGAACCTCTCCCCGTGCGCTGACGTCCAGCATGCCGCCCGCGCCAGTCCTCGGCGGCGAGGAGGACCCATGACGAGCAGCGTCTACAAGATCGTCGAGGTCGTCGGCTCGAGCCCCGAGTCCTGGGAGAAGGCGGCGCAGCTCGCGTCGAGACCGCCGCCAGGGCCCGCGCCGAGCCACCGGCGGTCCCGCCTCCTGGCCCAGGCTCCCCGCCGCGCGCCGACGTGATCAGGGTGCTCGTATCGACCGACACGGGAGGGGACCATGCCGAAGCTGGCCGAGTACGACTCCGCCAAGGTGATCGACGTCCTGAACGAGCGCCTCGCCTTCGAGCGGGCAGGGGTGAAGCTCTACGATCGCGTGCTGGAGGTCGCGCGCGCGACGCAGGACGCGAACGTGCAGCGGATGCTGGAGGAGCTCCAGAAGCACCGCGACGAGGAGAAGGAGCACGAGGAGTGGCTCGAGGAGCAGATCCGGAGCCTCGGCGGCGACGCCCACTCCGAGACCGAGCGGTCCCGCCTCGTCACCCGGGAGTCGAAGGGGATCGAGGAGGTGGTGATGTCCGACGCGGAGCTCCCGCACCTGCTCCACGCCCTCCTCGCCGCGGAGCTGGTGGACAACGCCGGGTGGGATCTCCTGGTCCAGATCGCCGACGAGGCCGGCGACCGGGAGGCCAGGCGCGAGTTCAAGAAGCGCCTCCACGAGGAGGAGGACCACCTCCTCTTCCTCCGCAGGGCGATGGAGAAGCTCTCGTTCCAGGACGTGCTCGGGAAGGCCGAGAAGCTGCCGAGCTCCTCTCCGATGGACGTCCTGCCCGGTCACTAGGGCGCCGGCGCCTCGCCGGTCATCCGGCCGTGCCGCGGCGCATCCGGGATCGCAGGTAGCCCCAGATCACCGCGGCGACGGCGAGCAGCAGCAACAGGTGGATCGCCGCGAAGGTCGCCTTCACGACGAGACCGACGATCCAGATGCCCAGCAGGATGGCAGCGATGGCGTACAGCATCCCGAGAGGATGCGCACGGACGCCCCTCGCGTCAGCCCTCGCCGAGGAGCAGGAGCACGCCGGCCCAGTCGAACCCGCGGTTCATGCCGCGCACCGGGGCGACGCCCACTCCGGAGTAGAAGCCGACGAGCGGGATGCCCTCCCGCGTCATGATCGCCTGGACCTCGGCGGCCTCCTCGGTCGGGGTGCCGGCGGTGGCGGCCGTGCGCCCACCGTGGTCGAGGTACACGGCGGCGCGCGGGCGCGCCCGCTGCCGCTTCATCCGCTCGATGGCGGCCTCGCACCCGTTGCGCGCCGACTCCAGCACGGCGGCCGGATCGCGCTTCATGAGCAGGACCTGGGCGCCGTCCTCGAGGTCGGGCTCGAACAGCGCGACCGACTTCCCGTCGGGCATCACGCCGCCGAGCAGGCGGTTCACGTAGCCGTCCTCGCCCAGCGTCGTGAGCCGGTCGCCGAGGGCGAGCCCCAGCGAGAAGCGGTGCACCGGGCGCTGGCTGCGCCAGTCACGCGAGCCGACGAGCTCGTCGATCCGATCGGCGGCGGGCTTCCCGTCGATGAGCCCGACGACGCCGTCCTTCACCTTCGAGAGCACGTGCACCGCGTTGTCGACCGGCGCGCAGCCGTGCATGACCTGCACGATCGTCTTCACCTTCGTCCCGAGCAACGCGCCGACGACGTGCTCCTGGCGGGCGTCGTCACCGCAGTATTGCCAGGTGGGCTTCTGGCCCGCGTCGCAGAGCAGGCCGGCGCCGACGACCGGCGGCGCGCCCGGGAACCCCTCCGCCAGGCCGGCGAGGAGCGGCCGCGACGCGTTCATCACGGGCGGCGTCGTCCCCGCGGCGGGCTTCCGGAGCGAGTCATAGAAGAGGAGGAGCGCGTTCCCGGCGCCGCCCTCCGAGAGCTGCTTGCCGAGCTTCTTCCCGGTCTTCTTCTCGTCCTTCTGCACGCCGTCCGCGAACGCGACGCCTGCGAGCGGCGCCCCGAGATCCATCACCGCGACCGACACGCCGTCGCGGCTCACCTGCTCGTTCGTGACCACGCCGAGGCCAGAGCCGCCGAGGATCGGGACGCGCGCGCCCACGGCCGAGCGGATCCCGGCGAACGCCGCGTTCGCCTCGAGCGACCCGGCGCAGAACGCCAGGACGACGTCGGGCGTCTTCAGCGCACCGGTCTTCCGGATCGCCTCCTCCGCAGCGCGGCGTCCCGCCACGTAGCCGCTCGTGTCGTTGGCAAAGGCCACGCCCGCCTTCATGGAGCCTCCGAGGACCGCACGATCCAGGGGTGAATCGCGCCTGGAGTGATGATCCCCCGAGTTCGCGGGGGGTTCAAGCCCTGGTGCGCGGTTCGCTCGCGGTGCAGGCCGGTGCGCGGTCGTCCACCCGCGCGGCCTCCGTCGCACATCCGCGGACGGCGCGCCTGCCACGACCCGTGACCGAGGGACGCGGGCTCGTGTCCGCGTGGAGCCCGTCCGGCCGTCAGTACCCGGCCCGCGCCAGCAGCGTCGCCTCGTCGAACCAGAACCCCCGCGCGAGGGCCGCGGCGAGGTCCCGGTCGATGGTGACCCGCGCCGCACCCGCCCACGTCCAGAGCCGGTTCTGCGCGTTCCACAGGTCGAGCTCGAGCCCCAGGCGCCGGGCGAGCCCGAGCAACCGGAGCAGCAGCTCGGCCGGGCGCGCCGGCGGCCTCCCCGCCGCGAGCTCCGCCACCTGGAGCGCGACGAGCTCGCCCACCTCGCGGCGGACGGCGCCGGCCTGGAGCCGGGCGCCGAGCCGCGTCGCGAGCTCGACCATCGCGCCCAGCTCCACCTCGGCCGCAGCGAGATCCACCTCCCCCCGGCGCGCCGCGCGGGTGACCTCGAGCACGCGACGGGTGAGGGTGAAGTCGGCCGCGACCCGGAGCGGATCGGGGATGGGCGAGTCGATCTCGTGCAGGAACTCCATGAGCCGGCGGTTGTCCTCGAAGATCTCCTGGTAGTGATCCGCGTACCGGCGCATGGTCCCCTCGAGGAGGAGCTCGGCCACGCGGCGCCGCTCGTCGACGAACAGGTCGCGCAGGACGTAGTCGCGCCCCGGGAAGTGGCGGTCGGCGTCGCGGAGGAGATGCGCCAGGGACTCCGACTGCGGGCGCTCGAGCAGGGCGCGCGCGACCTCGGCCTCGTGGGCCTCGCCGCGGTAGGGCGTGAGGCCGCAGCGGAAGTCGGCCTCGCCGAAGTGGAGCACGCAGTAGAGCGCGTCGAGCTTCTCGCGCGTGTGGAGGTGCTCGAGCTGCATCCGCCCGAGCGTGGTGGAGATGGGGCCCGCCTGCACCGTGCGCCGCGCGTCCAGCCGGAACGCGTGGCAGAACATCCGGCCCGCCTCCTGCACCTCGCGCACGGAGCTCGCGATCGCGATGTGGGCGGCGACGCCCTCGAGCGTGGTCACGCTCGGCTTCACGAGGCGGCGGTAGACCTGCTGGCCGTCGCCCAGCGCGGGGAGGTTCGACGGCGCGCGGGCGAGCCGGGCCTCGAACTCGGGCTCGAGATCGAGCCCGACGAGCTCCTGCACGAGCTGGATCGCGCGCGCGGCGTACTTGAGGACCTGCACCGTCTCGATCCCCGACAGCTCGGAGAAGAACCAGCCGCAGCTCGTGAACGAGAGGAGCGTGTGGCGCTCGAGCTCGAGCAGCCGGAGCGCCCGCACCTCCTCGTCGGCCCCGAGCGTCCGCCCCGCGTGCCGCCGCAGGAACTCCACCGCGTCCCGCCGCTCCGGGTCGAGCACCAGCTCGACGTACTCGTCGCGGGCCCGCCACGGCTCGCGCAGGAGCGCCGCCGCCTCGCGCTCGAACACCGCGTCCGTGCGCGCGCGGAGCCACTCGAGCGCGTCGCGCAGCGGCGCCCGCCAGGCCTGGCGCCACCCCGCCCCCCCGCCCGTGTGGCAGCCGCAGTCGGACCGCCAGCGCTCGACGCCGTGGGCGCAGCTCCACGAGGAGCCCTCGGCGATCTCCGCCTCCCACTCCACCGGGACGCGCTGGAGCGCCTGCCCGAGGTTCACGAGCTCCACGTCGCTCCGCTGGGCGAGCTTCCGGAGCGCCGCCGCCAGCACCTCGTCGCCCCCCTTCTTGTGATGGCCGAGCGTCTCGCCGTCGAACGCGACGGTGAGGATCTCGTCGTGGCCGCGGCCCGGGTCGAAGCCGGAGACGAGGCGCTCGATGAGCTGCGTGGGCGCGCCGAGCGCCCCGCCGAACGCGAGATCGCGGGCGATGTGCCCGTCGTAGAAGAAGACGGCGAGCTCGCCGCCCTCGACCCGCACGCGGTACGGCCGGGTCGGGTCGAACCGCAGGTCGCGCGCGTCGAGCCAGGCGCCGCCCGGCGGGCGGACCCGCAGCGCCTGGTACGGCGAGAGGACCGTGTACCGGATGCCCTCCGCGACCAGCGTCGCGAGCGTCGGCGTGTCCGCGGCGGTCTCCGGGAGCCAGAAGCCCTGCGGCGCCCGGTGGAACCGCCGCCGGAAGTCCGCGACGCCCCAGCGGACCTGCGTGCGCCGGTCGCGTGCGTTCGAGAGCGGCAGGATGGTGTGGCCGTAGCCCTGGGCGATCGCGTTCCCGTGCCCACGCACCTCCACGCTCCGCTGGTCCGCCTCGACGATCCGCGCGTAGGTCTCCGGGTTCGCCCGCTCGAGCCAGGCGAGCAGGGTCGGGCCGAAGTTGAACGAGAGGTGGAGGTAGTTGTTGACGATGTCGACGATGCGATCGCCCTCGCCCTTGATCCGCGCGGCGCCGTTCGGGCCGTAGCACTCCGCCGCGATCCGCTCGTTCCAGTCGTGGAAGGGCTCGGCCGAGTCCTGGACCTCGATCGCGTCGATCCAGGGGTTCTCGCGCGGAGGCTGGTAGAAGTGGCCGTGGAGGCAGAGGAGGCGGCGCGCCATGGGGTGCATCCTAGGGCGAAGCCGGAGCCCCGCGCCCGTCCACGCCGCCGCCCCGGCATCGCGCCGCGCCCCCTCCGAGCCGCGCGGCGGAGGAGCGAGGGCGTGCCCGGGGCGCCGTGGGGGACACGGCGGTGCACGTGTCCTGCGCGACACGAGCCCGCGCTCGCGCCGGCGCGAACGCGCCGCGACGGGCCCTTTGCGCGTGGAGCGCGGCCCGCCGGCCCGGCACGTCGGGTGCACTCCCGGGCAACGTCCCTCAGCGGACACCACCTCTCACGGAGTGAACATGAAGCCCCTCGTCAGCGCCCTCGCCGCCGTCCTGCTCTCCTCCTGCGGTTGCTCCAAGAGCACCGCGCTCGAGCCCGCGCGCTCCACCGGCCCCGCCGCCCCCGCCGCGCAGGTCGCCCTCGCGATCCCCGAGCTCGTCGCCCTCCCCGATCCCGCGCCCGCGGACGCGGAGGTGCCCGCGCCGAGCCCGGAGGAGGTCGCCGCCTTCCACGCCTCGGTGCCCAAGTAGCGTCCGCGCCGCGGCACCTACAGCGGCCCCAGCCCTCGGAGCGGTGCGCCTGCTTCACCCTGGGAGGACCCGTTCGAGCAGGTGCGAGCGAGGAAACCGCTGTCGCACAGCTCGTTCCGAGCACCTTGGGGACTTGTCTCCTCCGCGCCGCTCCGAATACCCTCCGCACGAAACCCACCCGAGGAGGCGCGAATGAACCAAGAGTGGTCCTCCGTCAGCTGCCCGGACGGCAAGATCGACGGCCTCCGCAAGGCCATGCTCCGCGACGCCGAGCGGCTCGTCTCCGCCATGGGCGACGGGAAGCCGGGGGAGCTCGCGCGCCTCGCC
>Ga0196976_1000706_pt1 | contig 19423 bp, 35 predicted proteins | sample S3v_513CmetaG_FD_148644 | JGI IMG/M metagenome (GOLD analysis project Ga0196976, IMG submission 148644) | Soil microbial communities from Anza Borrego desert, Southern California, United States - S3+v_5-13C | ecosystem: Environmental > Terrestrial > Soil > Desert | place: USA: California...
AATCAGTTCATTGACAAGATTGCTGGCGTGGTGACTTATGAATTCAACACCGCAAATCATGATGGCGTTGACACCATGATCTCCGACCTCAACGATGAAGCCCTCCGTGTGGCGAAAGCCTACAACAATACCGACATTACCACGCAGATCGCCATCCGTGAATTGCTTGGTCTATGAAACCCTCAATCCTAATTATTGACGTTTTTGGATCAGCGACAGAACCGCTGGTGATGCCCGTAAAACTTAATCTTATTTCAAAGCCGCGAGTTTTTATTGAGGACATTCAGTATGGGGACGAATACAGCACTGTTACCGGACGATCTGCCTTACGGCGATCAGAACGAGGCGCATCAGTTCATGGTGAGCCTGTACGCCCACCTGCTCGGCAAGCAGCCGCAGGATAATCAGCAGTATGCACGCTTTACCGCCATTGCCAACGACCATGATTTACGGATGCTGGCATGTCTATCCCTAAACTGACTGAGAGCGAGAAACGGCGCATTCACCTGCTGATGGATTACTATCACCCGGATGCGCTGATCATGATTGCGGCAGTTCGGAATGCGCTGGCGCAGATTGACTACCAGGCGTGGCTCAGCCGCGAACAGCAGGAACAGAAGCACAAGGCGGAATGGGCAAGAATCCGCAAAGACCTTGAAATGCGGAAAGCACAGGGCGATCCCTTTGGGGAACTCATGCTCATTCCGCTGGATAAAAATACTGATTGGGATCGCATTGGGATGTTGTGTAAGCAGGTCTTTGGAGAAGGTGAGGCGGACGATGATCTGGCTGGAAGCTGAATTGGTAAAAGACGATGAATGCCCCTGGTGCAAGGGAGCGATGCCGGACTATGTTGGGTCCACTACCGAAGCTCCGCCGAGCTTCATGCTGAATGACATCGTTGCGCGAATTGACCGCGAATACTTTGCGGACATTTATCACTGCCCCTGCTGCGAACGCAAGTACCATGTGATTGCGGTGAACGTGGTGAAGCGGTGGGAATTCCCGCAAATGAAAGCAGGTGTAGATTATTTCCCGGCGCTGGCTCGGATGGAGGAAGGCTTTTGAACGCGGATTACATCTTTCAGAAATTACATGATGGGCTGGAGAACCTTGAAAGCAGGGGGTTCCAGCCCCAGAAACATCGGGCGCACTTTGAAATTCCCGCCCGATATAAAGAGATTGTGCGGGAATATTTCTCTATGTTTGCGGAACATATTTATGCGAAAAGTGCCGTTGTCGAAATCTCAGATCATTTCCGGTTTCAGAACTGCGACGTGTTCTGGGTCGCTGGCAGGGAGCTAGCTTTGCTCTGGTACGACGATAAAGACATTCTGCGCCGGGAGGTTCTATGAACCAATGGGCATACCGGACCGTAAAAAACGAAAAGGTAAAAGTTGCTGGAATTGTCTTCACATCTAAGCGACATACTGATTATCCGCAAAATGGTCGATTTGATAATCAGCGCTGGTGTTTCGGTCTGTATTTCCGTCCAGGTGAAGAAAAGCCGTACATGCTATGTCTCTGGGGCAGTGAAACGTTGGCAAAGGCAAAATCAATGGAAGCGCGAGAGGCATTATACGACACTCCGCAAGAAAGGTTGCTAACGAATGAGAAGCACGAATATTGTTGGGAATGGTGGGAGCCAGTGAATGAGTGACTTGAAATATCACTACGCGCTCTGGCGCAGCCGTTATAACCGTTTGCGGTACAACTTCATGTGCTGGCTCATTGGCGCAAAGACACCCTGGCAGCGCTTGAAGCTCTATAGACGAATGTTTGGAGAAGAAGAATGACCATTGCTAAGCACGCATACCCACAAGTAAACGATCTGGCTCTCATTCGAGTCATCGGAGAATTCTACGGGTATTCCATCGTGACGGGAACAGATCAGGATGGACCCTATTTCGAGCTTTTAGGAGAAGGGAAACCCAGTAAGTATCCTTTGCGGAGCGATACAGAATTAGGCGCATGGGAATACAGCCCTATCCCGAAATACATCTACTCTGAAAGCCGCGCAATGAGTTTGCTGCAAGATGTAAAACGCGAAAAGCACGCAGATATTCTGATCCAGCTAGAAAAGGAAGGCTTTCGGATTACCGCTTCTTCTCTGCCTCGTGGAACCTTTCAGTCTGCCGGGGAAAAGTTCCCGCGAGTCGCCTGCGAGGTTGCCGTGAAGTTTCTGGAACAGAAGACCGTAGTGAAAGGAACCGCAAATGCGTCAGGGAGTTAGCGGGACTTGCCCCAAGTGTCGGCGTTACATGCTGCACAACAAGCTGAGCGAGGAAGTGACTGAGAACGAGAAACCTGCCGTGAATGGCGAGAAGGTTCTGCACTTCAAGCAGCAGCTTCAATGTATTTATTGCGGGTATGAATATCCCCGCGAATTCGACCAGCTTGCTTCTATGGCGCAGGTAGACGAGAAAAATAGTTGACATGCAGACATCTTTTGCGGTAGATTCGGTATACGTCGAAACGGCGTCGGGAACTGGAAGCCCCGAATGGGACAAGGGAGCGCAGCATCTTTATGATGGTGCGGTAAGGTGTCATTGCCATTCCTTTGTCCGGCAGTGCTTCCAGACCGTACCGCATCATCGTAAGGATGTTTTTGTTTTTAAATAATTTTATTGAGGGGATTATGGGTAAAGAAAAATCTATTGAAGTCCGTCACATGCTCGGATATAGCTTTTTAGTTGATCCTAATACTAAGAGAATGCCGCCATTAGAAGAATACGAAAAACTGTTGAACAATCTTGTGTGGACGCTCTCTGCAATTAAAAAATATTCATCAGGTGAGCCATTTGGCGAAATGTTTATGTATGGCGTGATGTTTGAATTCTTTGAAGTAATTAGCCCCAAAAGTCGCCTAATTAACAGAAATGATTTTGTAAAATTCTCTCCCCGCGAGAAACGAAATTTGCGTGGCGTGTACTTTGTAGCTGAAAACTACAATCCTAAAAACGTTAACGTCGTGAAAATTGGATGTACGGAAAATTTTCACGGACGGCACAAACAGCTTTGCCATGAATACCAAAAACCGCTGGAACTCGTATATTTCATAGAATACGAAGAACATAAACGATTAGAGAAAATTCTCCATTCTGTATTTAGTAAAAATCATTATCATGGCGAATTTTTTAATTTGACAGGCGAGGATTTAAAAGATTGGCTTAGCCACTTTTACGATAATTATGAAGAATAAATCACTTCAAGAACCAGCACACTCGTTTGAACTCGAATGGAACTCGCACTCCGAATGGAGGCGGGGTCCTCGTGTTCCCAGAGCCTTTATGGATATTAACGAAGGAAATGCCTACGATGCGATCTTGTTCGCTCAGATTGTCTACTGGCATGAGCGCGATGAGGACAATCGGCGCAGATTGAGATTGTTTTCACAAGGTCATTTCTGGCTAGCCAAAAATCACAACGACTGGTATTCAGAATGCGGGATCAAGGGTCCAACCGCAAGAAAATGTTTAGATCGCCTCCGCAAAAGGGGATTAATTCATTATCAGGTACGCGGATTCAAGGGTGATATAACTCCCTGGATTAGACTTAATTGGGATGTGTTTGAGAAGCTATTGAATGAATGGTTGGAGAAAGAAAAAGAAAGATATAGCGAAAGTCCCGAATATGTCTCCGATGATGAATATCCAATTGTCTACGAGTACACCCCTGATACAACAGGACAGGGGTCTGCAACAGAGGATCAGGATGATTGTGACGATGTATCAGGCGAAGTGATACACGAGATCACTTCTAATACAGAGATTACTACAGTAATTACAACAGAGACTACTACAAATATTGGCAACCCTCCGCCTGCGGCTACGGGTAGCCCACAGGTAGAACCGGGATTTTACAGCTCTATTGGTGCAGGGAAAACACTAGACACTCCACAAATGAACGAAAATGATCGAAAGACTAACGATCTCACGGAACTCGAAATGCTTATTTGCGGGGAATGCGGAACACCTAATCTGACTGGCGCGATGGTGAATAAATTGAACACACCAGTGAAATACTGGAACCCGTTCACAAAGCAGCACGAATTGGAAACCGTCAATAATCTATATTCGAGTAATGAGGCGTACTGTCGCTGGATTAAACAATCCGTCATTGTCAGCATGAACAGGCTGCGAGGTAAAGAAAGTGGGCGGATCAATCGAACCGATTTCATTAAACGAATTACGGACTTATCAGAATTTGGCACTTGGTGGACAAAGAACCCATCTGCACCGAAGCCCAAGCAGGAAATCCCAACATCTAATGCCAGCTATGACGAACTGACGATGGAGTAGCCAATGAAAGAAAAAATAGAGAAGGCACTTTTACGGATAGATGAAGCAGTCAAGAAATTTGAGATTGACGCGATCTACGGCTTGTTCAGCGGTGGAGATGACAGCATTTGCTCTACACACCTGGCTAGCTTGTATGCCCCGCAAACAAGCGTATTCAAGGGCTGCATCCATGCGGAGACACGCACCGGACCCATTTCCAAAATGTCGAGCGATTGGGTTAAGCAGTTCTGTGCGGAGCAGGGCTGGCACGTCAACTCAAAGACTCCGGCGACTACCTACCTGATGATGATCGCGGAGCATGGCTTTCCCGGTCCGTCGAGCCATCAATATATGTACCGCTATCTGAAAGAACGGGTTTTTGCCCACGCCAAGAAAGAAGAAAAAGCGCGGCTGAAACTGAAACATATTGCGTTTGTTACAGGGATGCGTCGAAGCGAAAGCACAAATAGAGCAAATACACCTTTTTACGAGCAAATTAAAAGTGATTATTTTATTTCCCCAATTGCCGACTGGTCGGAGCAGGACTGCCTCGACTACATTGCTTACATGGGACTGGAACGTAATCCCGTAAAAATGAATACAGGTATTAGCGGGGAATGCAAATGTGGGAGTCATGCCTCACCCTCAGAACGCGCTATTGATTTTGAGCTTTACCCAACACAGCGCGAATGGGTGAAACTGGCAGAAGACATGGTGGCGGCTGCTCAGCGCTTCCAGCAGTTTGAGTTTGATCATGGTATGCGCGAAACGGTGATTGATGATAAGTATCTCAAGTGGGGAAACGGACGCGCCAATTTTGACTTGGAACACATAATGCCAATGCCGGGGTTCTTTGCCTGTCACGGCTGCGTAGGCAGGTTAGATCAGGACGGGAACGTAGGTGATGATCCAGACCTGGCAATGAGAGTTGCAGATTTGCGGAGGAAATATGTCAAAGACGAACTCGCCCCAGACAAACAACCCGCAAACTGAGCAACACTTACAGGGCGTTCTTCTGAAAGTCGCAGCGCAGCAGATGGAAGCCGACCAGATGGAAGGCTCCGCAAAAGGCAAGCGCTTCATCACCCAGGCAGAGCTTGATTACCGCTGGTCTGTGCCAACACCCGGCAAGTTACAGGAGCCGGAAACACAGCTTGGACGCTGGATGAGCGGCAAGGACGAGATACCAGAATGGCGGCTGGAACAGGCACGCGAAAATATTAAAAACTTTTGGAAGTGGGTAGAGGAACAGAATGATGCTGACAGGAATAGTTGATTTACATTGCGAACACCAGTACAAGCCGACAGTCAATCATGATCTGGATGTTGGCTTCGATTTGTATGTACCGCAAAGATGGGTTGTGCAGAGCGTGTATCATGCTTTCGCAAGATCGCAAGATCGGGCAATTTTCGGGTCGTATGCTGATTTCGCTCAGTACGGTACTGCGAGTCGATATGTAGGTGCTGGACGATCAGTTGAAGATATGTTGGCAAACTTAGGTATTGAAAATATTGGAACCACTATCCGAACAGGCGTCTCTATCAATGCCACTGAGAAAGGTTACTGGATCAAGCTCTTTGACAAGAGCGGGGTCTTCGCCAAGAAGAATATTCTCGTTGGCGGGGGCGTGATTGACACAGGCTATATTGGCGGAGACATTAGTGTACCAGTGATTAATTTCAATCCCTTCGATGTGGTGATTGAAGCTGGCTCCAAAATCTGTCAGGCGGTCATCATGCAGGCGCATTACCCATCTGAGTTGATTTCTATTGATGGGCAACCGATTATGGTGCAGAACCCCGCAAAAGAACGTGGCGCGGACGGTGGGCTGCACCGCGAGAACTACTAGGAGCAATCATGACACGACTTCGCCGCGCACAGCGTGCCAATAAAAAGTTCGTTTTCGGGGATCAGCAGAAAGAGGCGCTGCGGCGTCTCATTGCCGATCTTGTTGGGGAAGAAGATCGTCTTTACGAGATGGGGCGCTGGATCGTCAATCCTGAGATGATCCCAGATGATATGCCTTTCGAGCGTTCGGTACTGACGGCAATCTACCGCTGCCGCGAAGAAGGGCTTGAGCCGTCGAGAGTTAATCTTTTGCGGGATTTGAAGCTCTATCACAGCGATGCAACTGAACGCTTTGATCAGCTGATCAGCTTCCAGACATTTGATCGCAGCGTGCTAAGTCATGCGGCTGCTCTGGGCAACTGGATCGAAAAGCGCCAGCAGCAGCAGATCGTGGAACTGATGCAGGGCATTGCTCACAACAATAGTATCACCAGCTACGAAGCCTATCAGCAGATGGCGTCCCTGCTGCAAGAGATTGCCCCGCACTCAACGACCTTCCGCACGCTGAGCGATATGGATGCCCACCGCGAATGGATGGAATGGCATTTGCGGAATGCTGACATTAGTGCTTCCGGCAAGCTCATTGGTCCACGTCTGCCCTGGAAAAACACCTGGACACTTGTCCCGTATATCAACCCCGGCGAGGTTCTCCTGTTCTATGCCAAGTCCAAGTGGGGAAAGACGCTCACAGGGGTCAGGATCGCGGAATACATTGCCTACGAAATTGGCGGATACAATGTGCTGTTCTGCCACTTTGAAACCTCGACCAAGATTATGCGCTCCCGCATCATGGCGCGGCAGCTTCATATCCCGCAGGAAGTGTTAGAAAAAGGTGGGTACGAAGATACAGATCAGAATGGCAATCCTTGTTGGGTTCCGGTTCGCCTGGATCAAGAACCCTGGAAAGAGATGGCTGAAAAAGAGAATAAGCGCTTAGAGAGAAGTTCCCAGAACGGCTATCTCGCATTCCATCACTGCAATGGCGCATCAATCAATGATTTGCGGTTAGAAATCCGCAAACACATGAATGCTTCGATGGCGCAGGGTCGCAAGTTGGTTGTCATTGTAGATTACTTCCAGAAAATCAACTGGACAGGTTTCGCCAGCGAGGAAACGCAGGGCTTAAATCTGGCAGCACACGCTTTCAAAAAGATGTGCGAAGACCTGAACCGCGAACCCGGCTTTGAGGATTCCTTCTACGCAATTATGCTGGCACAGGACGATCCAATGTCCAAAGAGCATGAGGAAGAAGTGACAACTCGTGCCGCAAAAGAACCTGGGCGCGTATTCCAGACAGCAGTACGGCTCTGGCGCGAACGAGTTAAAGATGATGACGCAAATGGCGATCTGCCTCTCATGCTCAATGCAAAAGAACAGCGCCGGGATTCTTTGGGCGCTCCGATGTTCTGGCACAGGGCAGGCGAATGGAACAGCCTGACCAAGCTCCAGGTAGTTCTCTCGAACAATGGCGCGACAGGGGAGTGTCACCTTCGCATAGTCAACAAGTATTTCATGGTGACTTCCGCTTAGCGGGAGTTTTTCATATTCAAATTAAAACGTCAATATGTTACAATGACGTTAATTGAGAGGAGGCAGAAATGAGTAGTGTTTCAATTGACTATGCGAAACTTATCAAGACACACACATTGGACTTGCTCCAAAAAATCCCGCTGGAACACGCTTTGCGATCAGTGGGGAATCTCCCCGCAAATGAGAAAAAGCGATTACTCATCAGTATCCAGACAATCATGCGGAAGTTCAAAGACCGCGATCTGCGACTTCGTGTCCTGTCCAAGCTCTTTCATCCTGTCACCAGCACAAACGACCTGACCTACGCGGAGGCGCTTGCCTTCTGCCGAACGGCTTACCTTGAAGGTTTTGCGGTGGATGATGACTTTATTGAATGGCTTGAGGAATACGCCGATCAGATTATTTCAGCGAGGAAGAAATGAATATTTCAATCGACGAGCAAACGCTCAAGCACTACAAAGGCGATTGGCGGGGATTCACCTGGCAAGAAGACGAGAAGACTTATATTGTTCGCAACATTAGCCCCAGAGATGACTTTGAATGGATTTGCAGCATGTATTCAGATCAAGTTGTCAGGACACACACCAGATCGGTTTCTGAATTAAAAGTAGCCCTCTTAGACAAACTCATGAAGGGAATCGAGCATGACTAATTTACGGCGCATGATGATGAAAAACCGAATGATTATCGAGCGGGGTAGCCTGTGCGAATGGTGTGAAAGCCGACAGGCTACCGACCTGCACGAATTGGTAAATCGTGGGCGGACGCAGCACAACGATCTGGCGCGGCAATTGTCCTATGTGGAAGAACTATGTTCACTACTGTGTGACGAGTGCCACGACCAAGCTCATAACCCTACTGCGCGGAATTTCCTGCTGAACCGGAACATCCAGACCTACGGGCGAGAAAAAGTGCAACACGCCCTTGATTTGCTGAAAGACTCAATGGGAACACAACTGAATATTTATCTGCCGGAGGAATAATTGTACAGCCGAATTTACATTGTCAAAGAGAAAGACAGAGTTCGCTATAGCCGATCCGAAGCTCCTAAGCCGCCATACTCTCAAAGGACTACCGTCATACATTTGAATGATGCTTATGAACTATACAACTTTAATAACTTACCAGAAGCGTTAGAGGCTGTTTCTTTTTACTGGACAACCCTTCTCATTAACGAGATTGATCTTACTGATCAGGAGGACACAATTGGATAGTCGAGCCGCAAAACACTCCACAGGATCGGGAAGCTGGTACACCCCAGATGAATACATGGACGCTGTTCATGAAGTGCTAGGCGGGATCGCGCTTGACCCTGCCAGCGATGCAGAGGCAAACCAGTACGTGAAGGCAGTACGGTACTTCACGGAGCAGGACAACGGCATTTTGCGGGACTGGATTACCGATGGCGGGGTTTACTGCAATCCCCCTGGCAAAGAAGACCCGAAAAACTTTCCGAGCAAAGAAATTGCGCGAGAGGTTAATCAGTATCGCGGTCAGGAGTTGTGGCTGGAAAAGATGATCCAGGAATACGAGCGCGGTCACTTCAAAGAGGGGATCATGCTCATGTTCAATGCTTCCCCCGTAGATACGCTCTGGTGGCATACGGCAGTCCGCAAATTCGTGGTCTGCATTAAGCTCTCGCGTATCAAGTTTAACCCGCCCGAAGGAGCATACGAGGATACGAGCAAGAACCAGCCGACACACGGCAACGGTTGGATTTATTTCGGAGAAAATCGTGAGAAATTTATTGAAGTTTTTAAGAAGTTCGGAACTATTATTTTACCGGAAACAGTTATTTACGAAGGTCCTGCCGATCTTATTGCTGATAAGCGGAATAAGCCTCGTCGGGTGGCAAAGCCTCGACGCGCTAATCCCGCAAAGAGTGGCAACTCTGGAAGCGCAAGTAGCAACCCTGCAAGCGATAGTTCTCTCTCCAACCATAACTATGACGCCATCGGTCACGGCATCACTACAGCCAACCTCTATCTTGGCGTCTCCAACATCCACTATGACCCCATCACCAACTGCGACGTTGTTACCCTTATCCCCAACTCACACTACGATAGCGCTGACACCGCCAACGCCTACCGAGGAAACAGCAGCAGTTAGGATCGGAGTCGTCTCTGCAACTGCCCTGAATTATCGCGGTTGCCCAAGTATTCTTTGCGGGATGAAGGGCAGCTACCGCAAAGGTCAAACGGTAAGAGTCTTTTCTCTATCATGCCGCTCTGAGGATGAAAACGGCTATAGCTGGTGCGAATTGATTGGTGGCGGCTGGATAGCCCAAAGTTATAGAAATACTTTTTATATTGATTGGAACGACTGATGCAGAAACTTACGCCTGAACTCGCCAAAGAAATCCAACTTGGTCTGTATGCCGCTGGTCTTGAGATTATCCTCGAAAAACGCCGGGGATATTCCGGTGGCGCTGATCCCTATCAGAATTTGCGGTCTGCTGAGATTTTCAACACCGACCCAATTACAGGAACCATGATTCGCATCAATGACAAAATCAAGCGCATGAACTCGTTGAAGAAACGGGTGCAGCAGTACAGCCTGCGTCGGCGCTGGATTAAGCGGCTGCTGCTGGCGCTTGGCTTCAAGCTGGATGATGAGCCGATTGGCGACTGCTTCCGTGACGGTGTGAATTACTTCTGCATCATCGCAGGGCTGTTCGCAGAGCAGAACCCAGATTATTTGCGGGAACTCTTGGACAAAGCCCAACGGTTCGATGAAATTGTTGAGGCATTCCGCAATGGCTAGTATCCCGCTCCGGCGCTATTTCTGGCAACCCCTGGCGAAGTATCGGGCTAAAAGAAAGCTCGATACCTTCCCTGAATTTATGCACCGCAAATTTGCAATGGACGCCTTGCAGGTCTTGAACCGCGAGATCAAGCGCTACCCCTATCAGCATACCTTTGATGACAATCGGAACTTGAAGTATTGGGTTTACTCCCAGAAGTTTCAGCTTATTCATTTTCTAGCATCTGCTCAGAAACACTCGCGGATCAATGTCGTGAAACAAAAGGCAAACTGCTGGAATTGTGGCGGTACAGGCAGACACCGCAAATATCGTTGGGGTTATGCCTGGACTGAGGGCTGCTGGAAATGCGACGGGACAGGTGTTCATCACTGGCACTTGCTAGTCGAATTCACCTTCCCCTTTGGGAAGGATTATATCTGGCATCAGCCGCTCAATCAGATTCCTTCTGACTGGTACGAAATGCCACATGAGGAATTGGTTCCTATATATAAGGAAGGAACCCCGCAAAATACGCCTGCTATGAATGCCTTTGAGATGGACGTGCAGGCATATCTCTTGCAGCTCTATCTACAGAAATACGGACTGCCCACACAGTCGTATCCGATGGAGAAGACCGCAAAACAGATTGGGCAGGAAATCAAGCTGCGAGGCAAGGCAGCTTGGCGCAGTTTGCGGTGGAAGATCAGCGCAGCGCTCGACTGGTTTCAGTACGGTACTGCCGTAGAAGAAGATTATCCGTTTTAGAGGAGATGATATGGCTTGCGACTTTGTAATTCAGGTTATCCCAGAAAATCAGACCTATGAACAGCATCGCGCTCAGCGCATGACTAATGTTAAGCGAGTATGGCTGGTTGTAGGTGAAGTATCTATGTTTGACATTAAACCTGCGGTGATCGATCAACTTGCAGAAGCCATTCCTGATTGGGAGGCAGTAGCAGTAGATGATGACCTTTTGGATAAAGTCCGAAAGGCATACAGGAGCAAAAAAGTTAAAGGGCGCGAACTGTCTTCGATGGATAAGGTTTTGACTTTTCTGGAAGAACATCGCGGCAAGCTGGTGTATAGCGAGTGTTGGTAATGATCATGCCCGTTAATGAAGGGAGCGAGAACCAATGGATAGAAATAGCTGGTGGCACGCATCTGGCGAAACCGTATCCTTTACGGACACAACGATCACCTTGTGGTTGGCAGACCTAGATGAAATACTGACCACGCCTATTGTCCCTGAAATGCCGGAGTGGTTATTTCAAAAAGATATGGGTTTCACTTGTGACATACCGCTCTACTGCATTCAAGATGAATCGCTTAAAAATGTTAGATGGCAGAACTTCCAAATTATGCCATTTCAGGATTTGAGCGAAGAAGAATTGCGAGACAAGTTTAATGAGATGTTTCGCTCTACCAGTGTTAATCCCGATTAAGGACGGAGGTCTATGGCGAACCCGGATGATCTTATTGCGCTGGTCGAAGAATTGAAGGCTTTGCGGGAAATCAGGAACCGCATCCTTGACCGAGTTGAATATGTGCAGCAGGTAAAACGCCTGCCGGAAAACAAAGGTTTTGAGCGTGTGTATGCTGGCGAAATGACAATGGCGATTCTCGCTTTAGGTTATGACCCGACAAGGAAGAAAACATGATCTGCCTATACTGCGAATATGAACTACAGCACAATATCGAACTGGACGTGGATGAGTGTCCGAACTGTCAAGGCGTTTTTGCGGTAGAGCGAGTACGGTACTGCGAACCTAACTGGCATGAAATTCGTGATACCGCTACCAAAGCCTCAGAGCTTGCAATAGAGATTGCTGCTTTTCTTGATCAGGCAGCAATCCCCGCTATCCGTAACTGTTACGTTTATTTCAATGAGTTGGCAGAATGGGCAGATGAAAGGATTGATCGATGATACATCTAGTAGAGAAATATAAACTTTGGCGAATGAAACGAATTATCAAAAGTGAAATTATTCTTCCATTCACCCTTAAATGCGAAGATGATATTTATTATCTCAAGATTGCAGGCGACAGTAAAACCTATGACGTGTGGGATTGCGAAAGTAATCATCCTGGAGTTCTAGTTGGCATCCTGCTTCAACGCAGAACAAGTAGTGAATTGGAAGATATGTTTGTAATGCCTCGGCATAGTTATACAGAAACAAGAGAAAGTCGAATGTCAGGACATGAGATTTCCCAGATGGATCAAAATATCGCGCATGACCTATGGTGGTTCAACAAGCTCAAGCCAATACGTAACTTTTTTCTTCGTCGCAAATATCCGCATTTAAAAGACTCATTTAAGTGATACTTTTTATCAATTAGCCGTGTCAACGGTTTGTAACCCGAATTACCGTTGATCCATGTTAACCTGAGTTAACTTTTTAATTAACTATTATTTAAAGGAAAAATAAGGATAACTATATGGGATACGATCTGAGAAATGAACTAGGACATGAGATGGGCTTCAATATGTCGGCATTCTGCAACCTGTTATTCCTAGCTGAGCAATATGGATGGAAGCCTGCGGGTACTCGCGCACCTGCTCATTTCGATTTGGATACTTGGCGGCGACCCTGGGATGGTAATTACACATCGAACGACGATCAAGTTGTTACCAACTCTGATGCTTTGGCAATGGCAGAAGCACTTGAGAGGGCAATCCCAGATATTGAAAAATCGGACAAGGGATTCCCGTACTGCGTTTATTATTTCAAAGACCAGTATAACGGCGCAAAAGCCATCCGTGAATTTATAAAGTTTGCGAAGGAGGGCTGGTTCACAATTGGCTGATGTTTTCTAACAAAGAATATCCTTTAGTTTAGTTAATATTTTTGTAATAATATTATTCATAGGAGAATATATATGACGTTAAATCAAGCAGTGCTTGGAAAATTAAAAGCGCTCGGTATCAATCCCACCACAGAATACGAACCTATTCCCAGACTACCAACAGGGTCATTGACCTTTGACTATATGTTGGGTGGCGGCTTACCAATGGGTCGTTATCTGGAATTGTTCGGATGGGAAAGCACCGGAAAAACAACTGCCGCTCAGCTATTCATCAGTACCGTACTGAAAAATGATCCGGAAGCATTGGCGGTGCTTTTCGATGCAGAACATAGCTATGATTTTGAGTGGGGCAAGAAGACCGGAATTGATGAGTCGCGGTGTGCGATTATCCAGGCGGCATCTGATAAAGACCCCGGCAAAGATTCAAGCGGCAAGAAGCGCGAAAAGTTATTCTGTGCCGAGGATGTCTTTGATCAGATTGAGAAGCTGCTGGAAAATCAGCTTGCCAAGATTATTGTGGTAGACAGCATTGCCGCTCTTGCGCCTCGTGCTGAGCTTGAGGGTAGCATGGATGATAATCAGGTAGCGGCTTATGCTCGTCGCGCTGCTCAGTTTTACCGCAAAACAAACGGTCTGCTGGCAGAGTCCGGCGCAGTTCTGATCATGCTCAACCAGATGCGTTCTAAAATTGGCGTTACCTACGGCGACCCGACCACTACACCAGGCGGCAATGCCAAGAACTTCTACAGCAGTATTCGTATTCGGACTAAGCCAGTCAAGACAATTCCTGATGGCGTTGACCCGGATGATGCTCAATATCTGGTCTTTAGTTTCAAAACGGTTAAGAACAAGACCACTCCATCAGGGCGTGAAGCCTCAGTTTATTTTCGGAGAGTCGGAAGCAACACTGGTATTGATCCCATCTTTGAGATTGTCCAGCTTGGGAAAGAGTTCAATATCTTTACGAAGGCTGATGGAACCCCTCTGGGACAAGGCTCACCCATCTGGCATTTCAACGGCAAGCCTCTCGCGCAGGGAGCCGGGAAAGTAATGGATATACTTGCAGCAGATCAGGAACTTAAGGAACGCTGCTACGAGGCTGTGAAAGCTGCAATTTCGATTAAAAACTGATGTGCCAAATTGTTAAAATATTGTCAAAACGCACATTTTGTCTCAAAATCTGGTTAAAAGAACATTTGTTCCGCTGTTGAAATGGGTTAGAATTTGCTAGTATGGAACAAAACCGCAATATCCTATAATGGAGTATCTTTAATGACACCTAGAGAGATGCAGTACCACGTCCTCTGTGCGTTCGACACGCCAGAAGGATCAAGATCGGAAATCCTCTCCACTATCCCAGAACTCAGAAACCAAAATCTAACTGAGGTAAAGCAGTGCTTGTACTTCCTGGTAGATGGTGAGTATATCTGGCAGAGGGGCAAGAACAACGGAGCGATTTTCAGAACGTCCGATGAAGGGCGCGAATATCTAGCTCAGTTATCAAAAAAGCTGAACGTGCGTCAACCTGCGAGAGTTTAGACGTTCAGCTTCTTCAAAAGCCCTCAATGCCCTCTTGCAAGAGGGCATTTAATTTATATTAACCCCAAATACGAGAATTGGATAGTTTATTTTCGGTATGTCTTTTACTGTAAACCAACATACCCCTAACTTTGAGGGGTTTTCTCCGCTGCCGGAATCCCGTCAAAGACTTCCTGACCAATTTCGCCAATCAGTTCAATTGTCTTCGCGGCTTCCAATAAATCCTTAGCCAGCTTAGGATCAATGCTGGCTGCAAGATGCTCAAGAAACTTGATCAACACAGGGCTATTCAAGATCGCGTAGACAACCCCAAACGCGCCACCAACCGTAGTTGCGCTGGTAACGCCCAACAGTGCCAGAAGTTCCGCAAATGATAATTCAATCATAACGACTGCTCCACATAGACCGTAAAGGCGCGATTGCCGCCCTGAGCCACATCTGTACCGCTACCATTGTGCGACCACAGGCGATACTGTGTAAAACAGGCGGGAACACGGAATACCATGCTATATAGGTGGCTCGGTGTTGCTCCGCCAACATACCCCGCTCCACCAACCTTATCGTTGTCATAGATCGGATACCAGTTAGTCCCATCATTGCTACCCTGAACGCTCAGACTTGCAGCAGTCCAGCCGGAGGCTGTCAGCCGCGCAATCATGCGCCAATAGGGAAGATTGTTGGGACCCGGTTTGATTGACTCGTCACTGACGAATTCTGTATTGTCAATCTGCATCGAAACAGGTGCGTTCATTTAATAAATTCCTCTCAATAAAATTAAGTTGGTCTAGCAGAAATAATACGAGTCAAGGCTTTGCGGTGAAGTCCATCATTAGCTTCCAGCAGTGTTGAAACTGCCTGCAAGCTCTGACGCGCAGCTTCAATTTCGCCGGAGGTTAGCCCTGTAGTACCGAATGCAGCATTGGGGTCAGCGACAGAAGCCGCATAAACCACATCTGCTAATGTGCTTGCGAAATATATATCCAGATCAAAATCTGCTGCCTTTTCGACCTGGATAACATTGTAGGCATCCAGCGCCAGATTTTTCACAATCTCATTTGCGTTATAAGCCATAATTACCGATCCACCTTTACACTAAAATCTCTATTAATCGAATAAGTAAAAAAATCTCTGTAACTGCGACGGCTCCTTGCCTGAGCAATTTCTTTGTCGCGCTTGCTCTTAACATACTGATCTAGCTTCGCAATATATTGATCTCCCCGCTCCCATGTCTCCGCAAAAGATAAAACCCCGCCATCCTGCATGTAGACCACATGCTTGACGCCCGGAATATACTCTTGGGAAACAGCCGTTTGCGGTAACTTGTATTCCGGCTCATAAGTTACAAACTCAGCCAGATCAAATGACTGATCTTCAATATAGATAATGTTATCTGGATGATGACGGAACATACTTACACCTTGATAATATAATTGACGGTTGTGTATGGTGACATATTCGCGTGCGCCGATCCTCCGCCAGCACTTGCAGTTCCACCAGTCACATTTGATGTAGAGTTGCCTAACACCCCTGCTGCACCTGCGGAATGACCCGCATTAAAAAGCGGAATATTGTGAGAATGCACCGCTAATTCACCGCTGCTTAAGGTATGTGTTTCCGCGCCGCCAGTTGACAACAAAGTATCTGCCGCCGCCGCTGTGACACGATTTGCGGCAACTCCACCCATACTATCATTACCCAATGGAGATAACCCGCGTCTATCTGGCAGCAGGAATTTTGTTGCAGAAAATTTGAATTCAGCAGCCATCCCAACACTGTTTGGAATACTATCGCCGGAACCACCTGACACTGTAAAGCTGCTGGAGGATGCCCCGCTCACAGTCATGCCAAGCCGAGAATTTGCCCCGCTATTCCAATATAGGTTTACGGTATCCCCGTTAGCTAAATTGCGAATACCATTAGAAATGGTAAAGGTTGCTTGAGACGAGCTTGTCCATGCAGACATTAGGAGGGGTCTGCGAATATTCCTTGCAGACAAAAAAGTGCTTAGGGCTGAATAAGAACTGATTAGTTCTGCGCCCCCGTCGCAAAAGAGCCAGCCAGATTGCACCGTAGTATCCAACCACTCTTTAATGTCACCCGTTACAAAAGATGACACTGTGGGACTGAACCAGGCAACACCGCCATTGGTTGTGATCCACATATTTGTGCCTTCCATGACAATAGCGTACTGAGGGCAGGCGTATGGACTCCACAATGCTGCAAAAGAACTGCTTGGGGTGCTGGCAGCACAATACATCATCGTTAATAATTCGGGCGACTTATTGATAAAAGATTGGAGTTGTTCACGGATATTGTGGATGCTGCTGCCGAGTATCCCTAATCCGCCAAGCCATGAAATGTAAGTCATAATAAGTATTATCTAAAAATAAAAATACCAGTAAGTGTTGCGCTGTTACTGCTATCCCAATCATCCCCGATAATGACGCGCCCAATCCAGCCAGTCGCAGGAAGCGCAGCAGCCTGGACTGTTTCAATTGTAGCATTATCGGTATTAGCATAGAGACTAAAGTTTAGTACAGTTGTACCCAGCGGAACAGCAGGCATCGGCAGAGAAAATAATCTTGCAGGTTCCCCTGTACTCATGACCGCATTTGCCGCTACACCACTCTGAGAATCAGTAACCAGCGAAACGCCTGTACCAGTTGGCGAGACATATCCCACGCCAAGAACGTCTTTTTTGTTTGCATCAGCTTCTTTACTGAGAATGATTTCTGGATCATACAGGTCGAGATCATTCTCGATGCCTGTCTTTACCTGAAATTCTAATTGGGACTTATTGTTAAACCTTAACTCGATGTCTGATAAAGCGAGTTCTTCGTTTAGATCAATTGCAGCAACCCAAGTAATGTCCCCGGCATGATAATTGAAGATAGGTATTTCTGCCCTGGCGATAGTTAATGCAGTGCTTCCAGGCTTTAATTTTAGAAAATCCTGATTCACTCGCTGAACAATTTCCGGTACATCGCCAGCAGTCATTTCCGTATCTTCCTCTGTCAGAAAGAATTGACCGTTGATGGTATAGGATTCATTCTGAGTATTCGCTTTGATAAATTCATTCACGCAGGTTTGCCAGAGCGCATATCCAGCTTGCTGTATTTCAGGCGTTGTCGGCGTAGCGGTATTTGCTGGTTTGACATTTGAGTAGCGCTTAAGCACAGAATCCCCGTTTGTATTTCCAAGATCGCGTACCACATATGTGCTATCCGGTAAAACAACAATTGGATAGGTGGGATGTGCTAGTAGAGCGGGAACCCCGTCAGAGGCGTCTTTAAGATAAACTTCACGGCTTCCAGCCTGACCACCGAAGGCTTCGATCTCATACAGCAACCGCTTGGATTGCGTATTTTTTTTCGGAGGCGAAGTTAGATTTACACCCTGAATAAAACTTAACCCAGATTGATTGCCAAGCGGTCCAATATCCAGCATGTAGAAGTCTTCCCAGATACCCCCGTATCGAAAACGGCAATTAGGAATTGATTCCACCAGTTCTTTAACCTGACCAAGAATATGTTCTTTGCCCCGCAAATCTTTAGTGAGGTTAAGTGCGAAATCAAAGCCCTCACTATAGCCAAGCCGCCAATTACTTGTTGTGCGAATCAGATCATCAATAATGAAAGCCGCATTTTGTTCTTGGTAGTTCGCATTAGACTTAGCTTTCTTGCGGGTCAGCAAGCCTATCTCATCAGTTGCCGTGAAACTAATAAAATCAATACTGGTTCCCTTTTTAATGACAGGGCTAGATGACTCAATGACCCCGGAAATCAACACTTCGTGCTGCCAAAGAATGCTGTATACTGTGTTCCTAAAATCCTGAGAAGGCGAAGAAAAGAAACGCAGCGGAGCCTGAAAGGTACAGCGACCAGCAGCATTGATCATGCGTGTAATATTTACATCTTCAACTTCGCAGTAAGTTTCATTGACATAGCCGTATAACATTACATCACCCTAAAATTATGAAGTTGTGCCATTTCGATTGATGTTGCCGGGAAAGTACACTGAACGACGCTCAATCCCTTTTTCGTCTGCCCCAGAAAATCGCCTGTATGAGCCCATTGAGGGCTAACGTTTTCCAGTACCGTACTCCCGCGAATTACGAAGCTCGGTAAGCCTCGGTATTGCCCAATTACCAGCCGATCTGCTAAATCCAACCCTGTATATCCTGCATTCGCCAGAGAAGTGTTCAGAGTTGCCAGATTAATCAAGTTGGATAAAGTTCTTGTTCCCCAGATGGCATCTTGCACAATAATATTCATGAAAAGCGTTCCAGACGAAGGAAGACCTTGCCATTGATACAGACTGCGTGTCGGCGCAGACCACCATTCGGCATCGCGGGTCAGGCTGTAATTCGGATTGGTCGTCCAACCACTTCCCCATCCTGTAATGGGATACCCATGCGGACGCCGCAAATGCCAAGCTGCCCACGCATCTGGATCGTACATATAAAGGCTGTCAGTATAGAATTTGCGTGTCCAATAGTGCTGTGCCTCCCATTTGAAATCTCTCAATCCGGGTAATGGCGACAGATCATCGGCAGGGCTTCCAGCCGGAGCAGCCGCAACAGAATTCCCCAGATAACGGCTGAACTTCCAGTTAAAGCGATTCACTGGTTCCCAAACAGGCTGATAGTCCAACTCTACCGAGAGGACACGGCTGCCAT
>Ga0196976_1000707_pt1 | contig 19381 bp, 26 predicted proteins | sample S3v_513CmetaG_FD_148644 | JGI IMG/M metagenome (GOLD analysis project Ga0196976, IMG submission 148644) | Soil microbial communities from Anza Borrego desert, Southern California, United States - S3+v_5-13C | ecosystem: Environmental > Terrestrial > Soil > Desert | place: USA: California...
TGAAATTCGTACGAGCGGTGCGACTTTATTTAAGTTTAATAAAACCGCTACGCCCTCTATTTACTACAACATGGCTTATGTAGAAATTCATTCAATAAGTTTCAACGATCAGGAGCAATATTATGGCCGAAATCATTGCCGGAGTTCAGGTACCAGACAGCACGATTGCGCGCAATGCCACTCAGCTCGTTAGAGACACCGAAGACGACCTGCTTTATAACCACAGTCGCCGCGTTTTCTTATGGGGAGCCCTCGCAGGCATGCGTGATGAAGTTCAGTATGACCCCGAGTTGTTGTATCTCGGCGCCATGTTCCATGATCTGGGATTGACCGAGCGTTATTCGAGCACGCATCTTCGTTTCGAGGTTGATGGAGCCAATGCGGCACGTGACTTCATGCGAGGCTATGGCATCGAGGAACGGGATATTGAAGAGGTATGGACAGCCATTGCGCTACACACCACACCGGGCATTCCTGAACACATGCGTCCGACAATCGCACTGGTAACTGCCGGTGTGGAAATGGATGTGCTGGGGATCGGCTATGAGGACTACAGTCATGAGCAGCGAGACCATGTTTGCGCCAAGCATCCACGCGGGACCAACTTCAAGCAAGGCATCATTGATCATTTCGCCGATGGAATACAACACAAAGCGTTCACAACATTCGGCAACGTCAAGGCAGATGTTCTGGCACTCAAGGACCCCAATTACAAACGCATGAATTTCTGCTCCATGATCCTGGCCTCAGCCTGGGCGAACTAATATGTCATAGGAGCGGAGTGGAAGCGTTGGGGATAACAGACAGGCTCCGTAACAGAGCCTGTCAAAAGCAGCTTAGCTGTGCTTGTAGTGCTTACGCAGTGGCTTCACGACTTCCCACTGTGACTTCATCCCCTTGGGGAACACGACAAAATCGCCAGCCTTGATCACAACCTTTTCACCACCCTGTGGCGTGACATGGATTTCGCCTTCGAGCAGATAGGCGCTCTCGGTCATGGTGAAATCCAGAGGGAATTTTGAGACTTCCTTTTCCCAAATGGACCAGTTTGCAACGCCGAGCTGCTTCAGTTTTTCTTCGCTGGGATTGTGTTCTACAGTGATGTTCATGGTTAATCCTTGATTACAATGAAAGTAAATGGAGAGGATAAATAAGAAAGCGGCAATGATGCCGCTTTATCATTTCCAGACCCTCTGCCGACATTTTAACATGGCAACATACTCTCAACCGTGATGAACCCGCCAGGTCATGCAGGGTCGAATTATTTTCATCCTCCAACTGGCCATGATGGATCGTTCACGTCGGCTTTTTCTTGGACAATCCTTTGCGTTGGCTGCAAGTGTCAAGCTCCCAAAACTTATGCCGCATCTGATTTTGCTGGGTGATTCGATCTTTGACAATGGCAGCTACACGGGTGGCGGGCCCGCTGTCATTGCCCAGGTGCGTCGCCATTTACCTGCTGGCTGGAAGGCCACGCTATTGGCACAGGATGGCGCGACCACTGAGCATATCCCTTCACAACTCGCAAGATTACCGTTGGATGCTTCGCATCTGGTGTTAAGTGTTGGAGGGAATGATGCGCTCAGGCAATCGGCCATACTGGAAATGCCTGCACGTTCCACATCTCAAGTTCTGGACATGCTGGGGGAGACAGTGAACAAGTTCAAAACCCGCTATCAGCAGGTGATTGACGCTTGCCGGACTGGCAAGAGGCCGCTCACTATCTGCACCATTTACAACGGCAACTTTGCGGACAAGCAATATCAGCAACGGGCCGCCACAGCATTGGCCGCATTCAATGATGTCATCATACAAACTGCGGTAGAACGGCATCTGCAGGTCATCGAGTTGCGCCAAATCATCAACCAACCGCGGGACTATGCCAATCCGATTGAGCCTTCAAGTCATGGGGGCGACAAACTTGCCCGCACCATCGCACGCCTGGCTACAGTGGCTAACAACAGCGCCCAGGGGGCACGCATCATCGGATCCTCTTTTCTACTTTGAGACTATGTTGCTTAACGCATTTAGAGCATAACCTTTGGTGGTTAGACTTCAAGCTCCGGCCGCCCGTCCGGCGACGGGATCACCAGCTTTTATGCCCACTACCGAAGGAGGCAATCATGCTACAGACATCCTCAGGACTATCTAATTCTCAACTCATGCAGTCCCTGCAGGATTGCATTCAAAACTGCCTGGACTGTGCGCAACTGTGCGAACAATGTGCAGTAGAATGTATCGGCATGGAGCAGCCCGGCATGGCCCAGTGCATCAGCACATGCCTGGATTGCGCCGAGATCTGTTCACTGGACGCAAAACTCATGAGCCGCGGCTCTCCGTATCATCTGGAGACTTGTGAGTTATGCTCCAGGATCTGCGATGACTGTGCCGCCATTTGCGAGAATGCAGCCGGGGAAAACGACCTTGATATACTTCAGGAGTGTGCAGAGATTTGCCAAATCTGTGCGGACTCATGCCGTTCCATGGCTAACATGCAGTCCGAGGACATTCACTGAACGGCTGAAATAGCGTTTGCGTGAGTGCGGGAGCTCAAACCAATTCAAGTTTGGCTTGCTCCACCTGTAGCCAATCAATGCCCTGTCTTGTCGCCATTCTGACTGGGCTTTATTGCTAATGCCGGCAAGAGTCTGTATACCCAAGCTCCGGGCGAATTCTAGTAATTGTTCCACCGGTTCCGGCAACTGGGCTGCGTTGAATCGCATGATATGCGCATCAACTAGAATATTCATGGAGGCCAGATCCCATCGCACTCCCGCATCCACCATGGTAAGGATGCCTGCCTTCTGCAATCGCCTATACATCTGCATCACGCCCCAGCTTTCTTCATGGGTATCCTTCAGATGAACAATCACATCGCGATCTCTCCATAAATGCTGCTGCAAAATTTTTACTAGCGTTTTCCAATGGTCATATTCCTCCACTAGATAGTCCTGCATGCTCAGCGTCAGCAGCAAGGGCCTAGCCGCCGGGCTCTCTGCGATGCAAAGCTCAATTTCATCCAAAGCCGAATATGCGGCGGAGCTTGTTCTCACAGCTTGGTAAGCCACGATTCTGCTCGAAGTGGCATCAATGACAGGTTGATATTGATAAGCCCGAGGAGAAGTCCCATTCCATGAACTGGTCCAGCGCGCTCCTGTTATGGGTTTTAATGACTTAATTCGTGTCGCGTGAAAGCATTCATCTATATGCTCCTGTACAAGGATCAGATGATAATGATTCTCATTACATGTCAATTCTTATCTTTCAGAGTGTGGGTTATCGCATTAATCCCAATTCATTTGCTCGCTAGAGTAGCTCGATGAAGATACCTCAAGCACCTGAATTCGATAGCACTTTCCGCCTGCTCACGCAGGGCTATGAGCTCATTCAGAATACCTGCCGCAAGCTGGAAACCGATGTGTATGAAGGCCGACTGCTGCTGCAGAAGACTGTTTTCATGATGGGTGAAGAAGCTGCCCGCCTTTTGTATGACAATGAGAAGTTTCAGAGGCATGGTGCCATGCCCAAGCGTGTCCAGAAAACCCTGTTAGGTGTAGGTGGCGTTCAGAGCCTGGACGACGAAGCGCATCGCCATCGCAAACATCTCTTTGTGCAGCAATTGATGTCGCCCAACCACATCAAAGTCTTGCGAGAAATCACCCATCAGGAACTGGTCGACACCGCCAGGACCTGGTCGTATACGAGCCGGCTCATCCTCTTTCCCGAGCTGCAGCTCATCCTTTGCCGAGCTGTATGCCGCTGGGCCAGCGTTCCACTTGATGATATCGAGGCCAAACAAAGGTCTTACGACATAGGCGCCATGATAGAAAGCGGGGGCAGGGTAGGACTTGCCCATTGGGATGGCAGGCTCGCGCGCAAACGATCCGAGCAATGGATTGTCAGGCTGGTTCAAGGCGTGCGCAGCGGGACGCTTGTAGTGCCCGAGCATAGTGCACTCCATGCGGTAGCTTTGCATCGCGATCTTCGGGGTGATTTGCTACCTGAAAAAATAGCCGCTGTGGAGCTGCTGAATATTCTGCGGCCTACGGTTGCTATTGCACGCTTCATGATTTTTTCCGCCCTGGCCTTACATCAGTTCCCGGAGCACAAAACGAAGATTGAAGAGGATGACGAATGCCTGCGGATGTTTGTGCAGGAGGTACGGCGGTTCTACCCGTTTTTTCCTCAACTCGCGGCGAGAGTGCGCAAGGATTTTCAATGGAAGGGTTATGCATTTCCCATGGGTCGTCGTGTCATCCTCGATTTATATGGCACCAACCACGATACCCGATTGTGGGAAAACCCGGCGTCATTCAATCCTCAAAGATTCAGCGGATACAATGGGGGCCTTTATGACTTCATTCCTCAAGGCGGTGGGGATTACCAAACCCATCATCGCTGCCCGGGAGAAATCATCACCATCGAGCTCATGAAAGTCTTTCTGCGGTTTTTAACCCAAGAGATCAGCTATAACGTTCCTAAGCAGGATTTCACGATCAGTTTGTCAAAGGTTCCGACACTACCTGCAAGCGGATTCATTATCGAAAAAGTGCGCGTGAACTGAGCAATAAAAAGGGGCCAGAGGCCCCTTTTTATTCATAGTAAAAATTACCGTACTGATTTGCGGCGGACCAGATTTACGATGGCCAGCAAGATGACAGCGCCCAGGAACGATACGAGGAGCGAGCCAATACTAAAGTCATTCTGATTGATGGTGCCAGTGCCCAGCAACGGGGCCAGCAACCATCCGCCAAGCAGGGCTCCAACGATACCGACCACAATGTTGAGGAGCAGACCTTGTTGCGCGTCTGTTCTCATCACAAGGCTTGCCAGCCAGCCGAGGATACCACCGATAATGATCCATGCTAGAAATGTCATTTTAATCTCCTCCAGTTTGTAAAAGTTGATTAACGGAATTAACTTGTGCGCCGGCCTGATTCGACGGAACCTCTCCATGCGCCGGTTTCATGGCCGCGTGATTCTAAGAATTCCTTGAAGCGTTCAAGGTCCCCTTCTACTCTCCTGCCAAGTACACCCATGGCGTCCCCCACATTCTCTACAGCGCCTTCAGGCTCATACTGCATCTGTACTGTGACGAGCGTAGAGTTGTCCGAGATCTCATCAAATGTCACAACGCCAGAATTCACGGCGCCTGAAGTGCTGCGCCAAGCGATTCGCTCATCAGGAATTTGCTCTGTGATTTCGGCATCCCATTCCTTGTCGACGCCCGCGATTTCCGCACGCCAATGCAGACGGGTATCATCAAGTTGCGTAACCTCTTCGACGCCCTCCATGAATTTCGGAAAGTCTTCGAACTGAGTCCATTGGTTGTAGGCAGCGCTGCAAGGCACATTCACTTCAATAGATTTTTCTACAATCGACATAATCTTCCTCCATAGTTTTTGATCGCTGGATCCCCTAAATAGGGGAACGAATATCGGGTTACCAAGCCCTTCGCAGCTTAATACTTGTGTATAAGACTCCCTCTCCAGCCTATTAGGGTCTGTACGTTACCTCACCTATTACCAGTCGCCTCCAAGGGCTTCTAAAGTGCCCGAGCCAACAAAGCAGGTCCTAAAAAAACGCTAAGGTGAACTCAAGTTAAACGCATTTCTCATTGGCAAAAGCACAATCGAACGGAAGGAGACTGACATGCTGGCAATGGATTACAGAGGGCCCTATCGCATCCGCGTCACCCAGAAGCCGGAGCCTCAAATTGAACATCCCAACGATGCAATCGTACGTGTAACACGTTCCTGCATCTGTGGGTCGGACCTCCACCTTTACCATGGCATGGTGCCTGATACCCGCGTGGGTTCTACCTTTGGCCATGAATTCGTCGGCATTGTCGAAGAGGTCGGACCGAGCGTGGAGAAGCTCAAGGTAGGCGACCATGTGCTAGTGCCGTTCAATATCTTCTGCGGAAGCTGCTTTTTCTGCCAGAAGGAGCTCTACGGCAATTGCCATAACACCAATCCTGAAGCTACGGCAGTTGGCGGCATCTATGGCTACTCTCATACTGCTGGGGGTTACGACGGCGGCCAAGCGGAATATGTGCGCGTGCCCATGGCAGATATTGCTCCTACGGTGATCCCGACCAATATGGATCTGGACGATGCCGTGCTGCTTACGGATGTATTCCCCACAGGCTATCAGGCAGCGGAAATGGGAGAGATCAAGGAAGGCGATACGGTCGTCATTTTCGGCGCCGGGCCAGTTGGGATCATGGCGGCGAAGAGTGCGTGGATACTAGGAGCTGGCCGGGTGATTGTGGTCGACCACATCGATTACCGGCTGGAGTTCGTCAGGAATTTTGCCCAATGTGAAATCGTCAACTTCAAGGACGTCAGGGACATGGCGATCCATATCAAGAAAATGACAGACTGGCTCGGCGCTGACGTGTGTATCGATGCTGTCGGCGGTGAAGCCATGGGTGACTTCATGCAAACCCTGACAGGTGCAAAAATGAAACTGCAGGCGGGTGCCGCCACGGCACTGCATTGGTGTATCAATTCAGTACGCAAGGGTGGAGTCGTTTCTATCGTGGGCGTATATGGGCCCACTTTCAACGCCGTACCTATTGGTAATGCCATCAACAAGGGGCTTACGCTGCGCATGAACCAGGCTAGTGTGAAGCGTCATCTTCCCCGGCTTATCGAACATATCCAGGCCGGCAGAATTGAGCCTAAACAAATCATCACGCATCGCCTTCCATTGGAAGAGGTTGCCGATGCCTACCATATCTTTGCCAACAAGCTGGATAACTGCATCAAGACTGTCCTCATACCGCCGCGAGCAGTCCACTGAAGCCACCCATTGACCAGAAGGAGATTGAAAATGGATACACCGCAACAGACAACTGTCGGCAAGCATAACGGCCACGCCCATATCCAAGGCTGGGGCGCCGACCTCGATCACGAAAACCGACCGGCCTATCCCAAGGAAAGAACGCCTCCCCGGTTAGAGGGCCTGCATTGGCACGAGCCCGACCAGCAAGCCATCAGTCAGGAAGTATTGCACTCCAATGAACGTCCAGGACTAACGCCTGTTTTCGGCACCAGCGTCCCACCTTCCGGATTGAGCGGTATGATCCGCAGGTCTGCATTCAAATATAGCGAAAACGACATGCGACACTGGCTCATGTTGCTGTTGGCGGATCGCATCAACATGTTGGAAGGCCTGGGTGATGACCTCATGCACGGCCATATTCCGAACATCTTTGCCGAGATGGGCTGGAAGTCTGAACTCAAGTACAACCGCGCCGGCGCCATCAAAAAAGTGGCCATTGCATCTGCCGTGGTAGGACTCGGGTACTATCTACTGAAGCAAAGAAAGCAGCGCTATTGACTGCTTCATTCGTCTGTAAGGTATGCCGAGGTTATTCGTAGCGCTTGATTTCCCGCGGGTTGTTACAAAACGGCTGACGAGAAGCCAGCCGCCCCCTTTACCCGGCATCCGGCTGATTCCACCGGACCAGATGCATGTCACGCTGCATTTCATTGGCGATGCAGAGATCGAAGCTGTCGATAACGCGCTGCGAACCGTTGAGCATCAGACTTTCACTGTCACTATTGAAAATATGGGTCATTTCAAGATGCCTGGTGGTGCCGCTGTGATCTGGGCAGGTGTTCAGAGCAGCCCTGAACTGGTCGGCCTTCACGCTTCGGTAGGCAAAAGAATAACTGATCTAGGGATCAAGACTGAAACCAAACCCTACAAACCACACGTGACGCTGGCGCGCTGCAAGCCCGCTGTACGCTCTCTGATCCCTGAGTTTGTGGCTACGCATGACTCACTCTTGATCCCGAATATTCCCATTGTTGCCTTCACGCTATATTCCAGCGATCTCTCACATGGAGCCCCGGAATACAAGGTAGAAGGCCGTTATCCGTTGAAGGCCTAGGTGACTGATCCTGCCTCCAATCCCTCTGAGTTGGGTATGGCACCAACAAATCCCAGTTGTCGCGAGATTCTTGCCTCCCTGGTCAAGCATAGCTGCTATTTCGTGCTCAACAATAATACCCACGTCAAAGGCATCTGGAGCTTTACCCCCCAGCGGGTGGGCGCCGAATGGTTTCCTAAAATGAAAAAAGCGCAGGTCTCAGAATTTGCCTGGACCTACAGCCCTTCCAAACTCTCCCAGGTCGCCACATGAATCTTTGGTCTACCTGCCTGACAGCAACAAGCCGTGAGAACCTTTTATGATCTCAATGAGGAGACTGCCTGGTTGAGCATCAAATCGGGCGAGCCTTCCAATTCACTTGGGAAGCTCTAAACCTGGCGACTAGAAGCTTTTCGTAAAGCCGAGCTATTGGCCGGCTTAGGTATCACGTTTTATCCGCGAGTTTGGTGCAAGTATAAATCGACCATAAGGCCGCCAGACCAACAAGCGTATAAACAAGCCCCGTAACTCGGGTTTCTCCGAATAATGCGATCACCAAATCTACCCCGAACAAGCCAATCAGGCCCCAGTTGATTCCGCCTACAATCAACAGCACTATGGCAAGCCAGTCTATGGCATTCATTGTCCTGCTGGTGGCTTTGTCGAGCGTTCGGCGATCAGCGATTTGACGTCTTTCCGTAATATTGGGGTTAGCAGTAGCCATCTCACATTCCTCGCAATGAGTGAAGTTACTACCATTGTTTGGCCCCATACTTGGTGGAACTATGCGGAACCGCACGCAACAACCCCCTCTTGATTAATACTTTAATCAATCAATTCCGCTTGCTCTTCATCATGGCTCAATCTCAACAAGCGATCATCCCGTTCGCGCATAAGCCAATAGCTCACACCCAGCGCCAACGTTACTGCAGCCAAGCCGATCAGCTGCCCGGATGTGATTTCATGCAGATCAAGAATGATGAATTTCCTTGTCAACGCAAGCAGGGCAATGAGTAAAACGGTTTTGACCTGGATGATGCTCTGCTGGCGCGTTACTACGTAACGCAACGTGTGATTAAACTCCAATGCAATCAGCACAGTCATGATCTCGCCGAACACGCTCTGAAAGATTTTATGATCGAGCGGGTTGAATGCGCCCAGAATGAGCCCATTGAAAACTTCTTCAGTCAGCCGGTAAACGGCGATGATGATCACTACCGTGATGATAAAAGTCAGCACAGCAGAAACGGCACTTTCGAATCTCGTGTAGAAAGTTTGGGGTGTTCTGGCTTTAAGCAGTACAGATTCCATGCATTACCTCCGTAAAACCTGACTGCAGAAATAAATAAAGACTATCTGACGAGTTTCAAGACCTTTGAAACCACTCTTAGATGACATGGGAATTGGCATCAGAGCCACTAATAACGGCCATAGAAAGAAAAACGGCCCAGGACTATCCCTGAGCCGTTTCATCTGACGTGTTTGCTTGCTTAGCCGCTAAGCAAGCTTAGTACAACACAAACCGCTAAGACGTTATGCGCCCGGTTTTCTGCCCGGAGCCTTGGGTGGAATGGTCCCGGAGATACGACATAGCATGCCCTCAACCGGTTTTCCTCCAATGAATCGGGTGACGTTGCAGCGTGAGATTTCACCCAGTTTAGACAAAGCTGTAAGCGATGCCCGGACGTCAGAGAGGGGAAGCTTCATCGCTTCGGCGATCTCGTAATCAACCTGCTGGCCGTGCTTGCTCAAGTACTGGAGGATAGCGTTCGATTGCATTTGAATCTCCTGTGTGTGTGTAACTATACAAAAAAGGAAAAGCGGTTAAGGATATTCCCAACCGCTTTTGTTTCTGGTGGCCCCCCTCGGAGTCGAACCGAGCACCAACGGATTATGAGTCCGCTGCTCTAACCAAGCATGAGCTAGAGGGCCGGAACTGCCTTCTTAGTCGTTGCCGGTTTCGAGGAAGCTGCGCAGGCGTTCCGAACGGGTCGGGTGACGCAGCTTACGCAGGGCCTTGGCTTCTATCTGACGGATACGTTCACGTGTAACGTCGAACTGCTTGCCGACTTCTTCCAGCGTATGGTCCGTATTCATTTCAATACCAAAGCGCATACGCAGCACCTTGGCTTCGCGTGGAGTCAATGATTCCAGCACTTCCTTGGTGGCGTCCCGCAGGCTCGCATAAACTGCCGCATCCACGGGGGCCAGTGTTGCCATATCCTCGATGAAGTCGCCGAGATGTGAGTCATCGTCGTCACCGATAGGCGTTTCCATGGAAATAGGCTCTTTGGAAATCTTGAGGATCTTGCGAATCTTGTCTTCCGGCATTTCCATCTTCTCGGCCAATGTTGCCGGATCCGGTTCCAGCCCGGTTTCCTGCAAGATCTGGCGTGAGATACGGTTCATCTTGTTGATGGTTTCGATCATGTGTACCGGGATGCGGATGGTTCTCGCCTGGTCTGCGATCGAACGTGTAATAGCCTGACGGATCCACCAGGTTGCATAGGTGGAGAACTTGTAGCCACGACGATATTCGAACTTGTCCACTGCCTTCATGAGGCCGATGTTGCCCTCCTGAATCAGGTCCAGGAATTGCAGGCCGCGATTGGTGTACTTCTTGGCGATGGAGATCACCAGACGCAGGTTTGCCTCGATCATTTCACGCTTGGCACGACGTGCACGTGCTTCACCCGTGGACATCTGCTTGTTGATTTCCTTGAGCTCCTTGAGCGGAATGCCAACACGGTCCTGCAAATCGAGCAGACGCTGCTGTTGATCCACAACCGAGTGCTTGAAGCGTTCGAGCTGGGCAGAATAACCCTTCCTGAGCGCAATTTCTTGCTCTACCCAATCAAGGTTGCCTTCATTACCGGGGAATACCTTGATGAAATGCTGGCGTGGCATGCCCGACTTATCCACGCAGAATTCCATGATCTTGCGCTCATAGCGGCGCACTTCTTCTACCATCGCGCGCACCTGATCACATAGCGCTTCGACCTGTTTGGCAGAAAAACGGAAAGCGGTCAGCTCCTCCAGAATGATGTTCTGCAGCTTTTTGTATTCCTTGTCCTGCGAGCCCTTGCTATTCAGGATGACGGTCATTTTCTGGTGCGCATCGCGGATCACAGCAAAGCGGGCCAGCACCTCTTCCTTGAGCTTCAGCAGGGCTTCGGCAGAAATGGCAGCGGCCTTGGCGGCACCATCATCGCCGTCTTCTTCCTCTTCGTCCTCGTCGGAATCCTGCTCTTCAGTGCTTGCAGCCTCCACGGCCATGGCTTCATCCAGATTGACATCCGCATCAATCAGGCCGTCTACCAGCTCGTCAACACTGATTTCACCTTTCTCGACACGATCTACAATCGCAAGCAGCTCGGCAATGGTCGTAGGACAGGCGGCAATGGCCTGAACCATGTGCTTGAGGCCGTCCTCTATGCGCTTGGCGATCTCGATTTCGCCCTCACGAGTGAGCAGATCTACCGTGCCCATTTCACGCATGTACATCCGGACGGGGTCAGTGGTACGGCCAAATTCGGAATCCACGGTTGAAAGCGCCTGTTCGGCTTCCTCCACCGCGTCTTCATCAGCAACTGGGGGTGGGGCGTCAGACATCAGCAATGCTTCGGCATCAGGCGCTTCTTCGTACACCTGGATGCCCATGTCATTGATCATGCCAATGATGCCGTCAATCTGCTCCGAATCCTGGATATCATCGGGCAGATGGTCGTTGATCTCAGCATAGGTCAGGTAGCCACGCTCCTTGCCCAAGATGATCAAGGATTTCAGCCGTGTACGGCGTACATCCGCATCGGAAAGAGGAGACATGGTCTCGATCTTTTCGTTTAACTTGTCGTTTTGTTGCTCGTCAGCCATATATGACCCCAAATCTGTGAACTTCACTTTGACCATGAGATGGCCAGTCAGTTTAGTGCAGACTATGTCGATTTTGAAGAACCGGCGATTATACCAAACTACTGCTTATTTTCAGTGCAAAATCGGGTAAAAGATTACTTTACCGTGAACGCACCGCCTTGAGCAGCTCTCTTTCCTCCGCGGTCAGCTCGCTCAGGCTTTTTTCCTTGATCCTGTTCAGCAGGCGATCCCTGCCCTGCTGGGCATACATATCTCCAATCTGCTTGCGGGCGCCCTCAAATTCAAGCGCAAAATCGAGGTTGTCATCGAGAATATGCAACTCCCGCTGAATGGCCCGCAGCAGGGTTTCATCAATTCGGTGCTGCAACTCATGCAAGAGTGCTGCCGGATTCGAGTGCGGATGCGAAGCAGCAACCTCAAGCACGGCGCGCAACAAGACATCCTCATCGCTATTGCCTTGCACCCACTCCAGATCAGCCGCATTCGCCAGATCCGGACGCATCAGCAGCATCAAGGCAACTCGTCGATGCAACGACAAGGGCGTACGAGATTGCTGTGCATACGTCTTGGGCGCCCTGCGACGCATATCGGGCAGTTTTATGATGTCCTGCATCTCATCCATGGAAATGCCCGCCAGCTCGGCAACACGCTTCCGCAATAACAACGCCAGTCTGGGCGCCTGAATTTGCTTGAGGATGGGCTCTGCCTCATTGAGGAAGCGCACCTTGTCCTCCTGCGATTTCAAGGCGTTCTCCTCGCTCAAGTGCTGTACAAGATACTGCGATAGCGGCATGGCCGTTTTCATCTGCGACTCGAACGCTTCCTTGCCGTACTCGCGGACATAACTGTCCGGGTCGTGCTCCTTGGGCAGGAACAGGAAACTGAGCTTCAAGCCATCAGTCAGAGCCGGCAACGCATTCATTGCCGCTCGCCAGGCCGCCTTGCGACCAGCAGCATCACCATCAAAGCAGAACACGATTTCATCAGTCTGCCGCATGAGCTTGGTGATATGGTAGGGCGTCGTGGCCGTGCCCAGCGCCGCAACGGCATACTCGATGCCATATTGGGCAAGCGCCACCACATCCATGTAGCCTTCCACCACCAGCACCCGCCCAGCTTCACGAATAGCCTTGCGTGCCAGAAACAGGCCGTACAGCTCATGACCTTTCTGGAACAGCGGAGTTTCAGGGGAGTTGAGATATTTGGGTCCATCGTCTATCCCCTGTGCATGCATGATACGTCCACCAAAGCCAATCACCTGGCCCTTCTGGTCATGAATGGGGAACATGATGCGGTCGCGGAAGCGGTCATAACGCCGACCCTGCTCGTTTTCCACGACAAGCCCTGCGGTTTTTAACGCTTCGGCCTGGTAATTGTCGAATACGGCTTCGAGATTCTGCCAACCCGCCGGGGCATATCCCATCTGAAAGCGTGCGGCAATCTGCCCGCTCAGCCCGCGGCCCTTTAAGTATTCGATGGCTGCTGGTGATTTCTTCAGCTCGCGGCGGTAGTAGCTGGAAGCGCGCTGCAGGATTTCCTGCAAGCCCAGCATGGTTTTTTGCTGGGGCTGGTCAGGATCACGCTTCTCCTGAGGCACAATCATGCCCACGGATTTGGCCAGGTCCTGCACTGCCTCGACAAAGCTCAGGCCCAGATGCTCCATAAGAAAGCCGATAGCGGTGCCATGAGCGCCGCAGCCGAAGCAGTGATAGAACTGTTTGGTCGGACTGACGGTGAATGATGGTGACTTTTCGTTATGAAATGGGCAACATGCAGAATAATTCGCCCCAGCCTTTTTCAAGGGTACGCTGCGGTCGATCACGTCAACGATGTCGACACGATTGAGCAGATCCTGGATAAATGCTTCCGGAATCATGCAGTGGCAGAGGCCTTCACGATGCGATGTGTAAAGAATGGGAACACGTTACGCCTCCTGTCATGCAGACAAATAATGGTCTGCAGATATTAGCCGAAAAACAAAAAAGGAGCTTTAAGCTCCTTTTAGATTCAATCACTTTGTCACGAACAGCTCAGGCATTAAGCCTTGCTTTAATCAAGCCTGATATCTTCCCCATGTCCGCCCGTCCTATGACCAATGGTTTGATTGCCGCCATCACTTTTCCCATATCCTTCATGTCGGAGGCGCCGGTATCTGCTACTGCCTTGTCGAGCAAAGCGTTGACTTCGGCTTCAGTCAATTGCTGGGGCAGATAAGCCTGCAACACGCTCACTTCATACTCTTCGACATCCACCAGATCTTGGCGATTGGCCGCCTGATACTGGGATATGGAATCGCGACGCTGCTTGAGCATTCTCTCGATGACTTCGATGACTTGCGTATCTTCCAATTCGATACGCTCATCCACTTCACGCTGCTTGATTGCAGCCTGCAGCAACCGGATTGCGCCTAAACGAGCGGTATCCTTGGCGCGCATGGCAGTCTTCATATCCTCGGTTATTTGAGCCCTGAGTGACACGGCAAAAACCGGGATTAATACAGTTTGGTTGGCAGAGTCTGGTTGCGAATACGGCGGTGATGACGCTTCACAGCAGCAGCAGCCTTGCGCTTACGCTCCCAGGTTGGCTTCTCGTAAAATTCGCGTGCGCGAAGATCGGTCAGCAAACCGGTCTTTTCAATCATGCGCTTGAAGCGACGCAGGGCGACGTCAAACGGCTCGTTTTCCTTAACACGTATACTGGACATTAATCTCTTCCCTTGAGAAGGTTCGAAAAAGTTTGCTATTCTAGCCAGTCACCCGCAAATTATCAATCTATTCCTAAGATGTTAGTCCTTGGCATTGAATCTTCATGCGACGAAACCGGCATAGCGCTTTATGACACAGCGCGCGGCCTCATTGCCCATGCGCTGCATTCGCAAATCGATATGCACGCAGCTTATGGCGGTGTCGTGCCTGAGCTTGCTTCCCGCGACCATATCAGGCGCGCTTTGCCACTGACTCAGCTGGTGCTGGATCAAGCTGGTGCACGCATTGAGGATATTAATGGTATCGCGTACACCCAAGGACCTGGGCTGGCTGGCGCACTGCTGGTAGGCACCAGCATTGCGGAAGCGCTGGCGTTTACCCTGAATGTGCCTACAGTCGGGGTACATCACTTGGAGGGGCACTTACTGGCTCCACTGCTGGAAGAGAATCCGCCACCATTTCCGTTTGTTGCACTGCTGGTCTCCGGAGGGCATACCCAACTCATGCGTGTTTCCGCTATCGGCGACTATGAGCTGCTGGGAGATACGCTCGACGACGCTGCAGGGGAGGCCTTCGACAAAACGGCAAAGCTTCTAGGGCTCGGCTACCCAGGAGGACCTGCTGTCGCCAGGCTGGCCTTGCAAGGACGTCCGGACCAACACAAGCTGCCAAGACCGTTATTGAATAGCGGCGATCTGAATTTCAGCTTCAGTGGCCTTAAAACTGCCGTACTCAATATCGTGAATCAGGCCAAAGCAAACAGTGAGCTGTCTGAGCAGGTCAAAGCAGATGTGGCATTCGAATTCCAGGAGGCAGTAACGGAAGTCTTGACCGCAAAATGTATGGCTGCTTTACGCGAAACAGGTTTGGATCGGCTAATCGTTTCGGGCGGAGTAGGCGCCAATAAGCGCCTACGGGAACGTCTGGACCAGGCAACCAAACGCAAGTTCTGCCATGTGCATTACCCGCGACTGGAATTCTGTACCGATAATGGGGCCATGATTGCCTTTGCCGGCGCCATGCGTATGCAGCATGCCACGCCCGGGAACCATGCCTTCACTGTGAAACCTCGATGGGATCTTGCTGAACTGCAAAAACCCCAAGCCGAGACAATACCGCCTAACGAATAGTCTTGCCGAAACCTGCTTCGTTGCCTTCCGTGAGCTTGCGGATATTGCCGCGGTGGCGCCAGAAAAGCAGCAGCGACAGCAGCACCGACGTCACCATGAAGCCCTTGTAATCAAGGAAGATAATGACGTAGATGGGTGCCAGTCCGGCTGCAATCAGTGCGGCGAGCGAAGAGTAGCGCCAGATGCCAAAAGTGATGATCCAAGTTAGCAACGAAAACAGCCCTACCCACGGCGATAGCGCCAACAGCACGCCTAGCGCAGTGGCCACGCCCTTCCCGCCTTTGAACCTATAAAAGACCGGATATAAATGCCCAAGGAATACGGCCAAGGCAATTAGGCATACCAGCCAGCCATCCAAGCCATAATGGAAGGCAAGCCATACCGCCAGCCAGCCTTTACCGGTATCACCTATTAAGGTCAGGGCCGCTGCCGCCTTCTTGCCGCTACGTAATACATTGGTGGCGCCAGGATTGCCGGAACCCACAGTGCGCGGGTCGGGTAGGCCAAACAGCTGGCTCATGATGATGCCAAATGAAATGGACCCCAACAGATAGGCGGCAATTACAAATATCGGTACAAAAACCAGCTCAGTCATCATAGTTGTTCTAAAATCCGAGGAAAGCGGATTCTATACGATATGGACACGATTTTTCTCAGCGAGATCAAGGCAGAGGTGAAACTTGGCGTACCCGATTGGGAGCGTATGCTGCCACAGATCATATTATTGGATATAGAGATCGCCATGCCGCATAGCCGATCCTGTATAACTGATGACATCCAAGATACCATAGACTATGGCCAAGTGGTTGTTCAGATAAGGGAAAGTCTCAAGGACCAGAATTTTCGCCTTGTGGAAGCGCTAGCTGAACATGTGTGTCAACTCATCCTTGGTCATTTTGATACTTCCTGGGTTAAAGTCAGGGTAGCAAAACCCGGGATCATCACTGGCGTTAAGCAGTTAGGCGTGGTGATTGAACGCACTAAAGAAAGCTAATCACCCACGCGGATGGTGCATGGCGTGCAGTTGCTTAAGACGTTCGCGGGCCACATGGGTATAAATCTGTGTTGTAGAGATATCGGCGTGACCAAGCAGCATCTGCACCACACGAAGATCCGCACCATGATTCAGCAAATGTGTCGCAAAAGCATGGCGCAGTACGTGCGGTGACATTGATTTCTGGATACCCGCTTTAACGGCATAACGCTTGATCAGATACCAGAACGCCTGCCTTGTCATGCCTTCCCCTCGCTGCGTTACGAAAAGGCTGTCGCTCAGCTGGCGCTGCATGATCTGTGGGCGCGACTCCTTGAGATAGCGTGCCACCCATTCCACCGCCTCCTCGCCCATGGGAACAAGCCGCGTCTTGCTGCCTTTTCCTGTAACGCGGATCACGCCTTCGTTCAGACTGACTTCAGTGACCTTCAAACCCACCAGTTCCGATACCCGCAAACCACTGGCATAGAGAATTTCCAGCATCGCACGGTCACGCAGGCCCAGGGCTTGATTAATATCCGGTGCCGCTAACAGGGCCTCGACGTCCTCTTCCGTTAGGCTCTTGGGCAATGATCGGGGCAGCTTGGGTGAATCAATCTGCAAGGTAGGATCAGTGATGATCTTGTTCTCGCGCAACGCATAGCGGTAAAAGCGCCGGAGACTAGCGATGAGCCGGCTAATACTGCGCGGTTTGCTCGTGGGGAATTTGACGGCAAGATACTGCTGAATGTCCGCCTGGTGTACTTCAGCCAGATCGACGCTTTTTTTCTGCAACCAGTCTGCAAACAACTGCAAATCGCGTCGGTAGCTTTCAAGGGTGTTTCTGGACAAACCATCTTCCAGCCACAGGTGGTCAATAAACGCATCCAGCAACGCTGGATCAGAAGTGCTCATGGCCCATTTCATGCGCGAGAAGCCAGCGCTTCACCTTGAGCCCATGCTCATTACCCTGCATAAAACCGCCGATGCCATTCTTGCTCACCACGCGGTGACAGGGAATAAATAACGGGACCTGGTTCGCTCCGCACACATTTGCTACTGCGCGCGGTCCCGACCCGACTTTTTGTGCGAGTTGGCTATAGCTTAATGTTTGACCACTAGGGATAGATACAATGGCCTGCCACACGCGCTTCTGAAAGTGCGTGCCCTTCACGGCATAAGGAATCCTCAATGATGCAGCTGGGTTGCTCAAGTATTCCCGTACCTGATTGGCGATCTGCTGCACAAATGGTTCTGCAGGCAGTTTTTCAGGAATAGGCTCGGGGATGAGCTCGACACCTACAAGGTAATCATCTTGCGCACGAATACCTATTGCGCCAAATGGTGCCGGTACGATTGCCTCGAAAGCTTTTTCCATGCGCAAATCTTAGCGCAAATAAAAAAGCCCCGAAACTCGGGGCTTTCAAAAATAACTTCAGCTTATTCTTGGGCCGGTGCTGCTGCTTCGGTTGCAGCTTCTGGTGCCAGTACTTCTTTGTCGCGTGCCTGCAGCTTTTCCTTGATACGCGCGGACTTGCCGGAGCGCTCACGCAGGTAGTAAAGCTTGGAGCGACGTACATCGCCGCGTCGCTTCACTTCGATGCTGGCAATCAACGGGGAATAGGTCTGGAACGTACGCTCCACACCTTCACCCGAAGAAATCTTGCGCACGATAAAGGAAGAATTCAGACCACGATTGCGCTTGGCAATCACCACACCTTCATAAGCCTGTACGCGCTTGCGAGTGCCTTCGACGACGTTCACGCCGACAACGACGGTGTCACCTGGGGCGAAATCAGGAATGTTCTTGCCTAGGCGCGCAATTTCTTCCTGTTCCAGTTGTTGAATGATATCCATGTGTTGCTCCTTCTAGTTATGCGAGTCTTGTTCCTGCTCTTGGTCCAGCTCTTTGAGCAGCCGAGACTCCTCTTTTGTCAACGGCCTTTCGGCCAGTAAATCCGGGCGTCTTGCCCGGGTTCTCTGCAACGACGATTTGAGCCGCCATTGTCTGATTCTTGCATGGTTACCGGATAACAAAACTTCCGGAACCTTCATACCCTTGTAGTCTTCCGGACGCGTATAGTGGGGGCAATCCAGCAAGCCATCAACAAACGAATCTTCAACCGCGGAGTCTGCATCACCCAAAGCGCCCGGTAGTTGGCGAACGATTGCATCGATCAACACCATTGCGGGCAACTCACCGCCCGATAACACATAATCGCCGATGGAATATTCTTCATCCACCTGGCGCGCCAGCAACCGTTCATCCACGCCTTCATAACGGCTGGCAAGTATGACCAGCCCAGGCTCTGCCGTCAATTGCATGACCAAGGCGTGCGTAAGTGGCTTGCCTTGGGGCGAAAGGTGAATCACCTTGGGTTTCGCCACGCCTGCTTTGATCTGGCGGCTCCTGGCCGCTTCAATCGCTTTTTCCAGCGGTTCCGCCAGCATTACCATGCCGGGTCCACCACCGTATGGCCTGTCGTCTACGGTCTTGTAGGCATCTATAGTGAAATCGCGCGGATTCCACAACGCCATCTCATACAGTTTCTTTTCCAGCGCCCGCGATGTGATGCCAAACTTGCTGATTGCATCGAACATGGCTGGGAACAGCGTGACCACGTCGAATAGCCGCGTACTCAAAACTCGGCGTCCCAGTCAACCTTGATCAGCTTCTGAGCCAGATCCACTTCTACAATCACTTGGTCAATGAATGGGATCAAGCGCTCGCGTTCGCCTTGCTTTACCACCAGCACGTCATTGGCGCCGGTTTCAATCACATCGACAATCCTGCCGAAATCCTCTCGCTGCTGGTTGA